>ENA-ORXR01001866-ORXR01001866.1-marine-metagenome-genome-assembly--contig:-NODE-1866-length-21277-cov-225.448821_pt1 | contig 21277 bp, 11 predicted proteins | sample MGYA00237866_ERZ511479 | MGnify/ENA metagenome assembly ERZ511479 | reverse complement strand
TAGACCCGATAGTTGCAACCATATAAGTTATTTTAGTTTTTTTAAAGCCCATATAAGCGGTTCTGTTCTTCCCAAAATAGACCCGATAGTTGCAACCATATAAGTTATTTTAGTTTTTTTAAAGCCCATATAAGCGGTTCTGTCCATAACGACCTAGACCCGATAGTAGCGTTATAGCTTACAAAGTGCTGTAGTTCTTGGTTCTTAGTGCTGTGGTTTGGTTCTTCTGTGATTTATAGTTCTTTGTAAGCTATAGTAGCGGATAGCGGGACCGAAGTGTGACGACGAAGCGATTTACCGTTCTCTCCTTAAAAAAATCATATTATTTACATTTATTTGTTATTGAAATGTTAAGATAAGGAGTGTGAGGATTTAATGTAAAGTGAAGTTGTGAAATGGTCTTTTGAAAGATAAATATTTTTAGGAAGTGTCAGGTATTTGCTATATACATTTCGACACATGGCATATTTTTTACATAAAACTAATTTTGCCAAAAAAAAAGCCCCATCTCTTTTGAAATGGGGCTTTTTGATTGTTTTATGGTAACTTATGGTTTAACCATGTTTGGCTTTGATGGCTGCCATATATTTGTTGAATTCCTTTTTCACAACGGGTGCGAGGAAAAAGAGTCCAATCATATTGGGAAAGAGCATGGCAAATATCATTGCATCTGAAAAGTTAATGACTGAGCCTAAACTTGCGGCTGCTCCAATAACAACGAAGACGCAAAACATAAATTTATAGACGTATTCTGCGGCTTTGCTTCGTCCGAAAAGGTATGCCCATGCTTGTGCGCCATAGTATGACCAAGAAATCATGGTCGAGAAGGCAAATAAAATAACGGCTAAGGCTAATACATAGGGGAATCCGCTATATCCTGTGGCAAAAGCATTGGATGTCGCTCCTACTCCATCAGGGACTTGCTGTCCGTAGGTCATGATAGAACCGTCAAAATTGGTGATAACGAGTACCAATGCGGTCATTGTACAAACAATTACGGTGTCAATGAATGGCTCTAATAAGGCAACCAATCCTTCACTTGCAGGATACTTTGTTTTTACGGCAGAGTGGGCAATAGAGGCTGATCCAATACCTGCTTCATTGGAAAAGGCAGCTCGTTTGAATCCTTGTATCATCACTCCTATAAAGCCTCCTGTAATGGCAACAGGCGAAAATGCTCCGTTGATAATTGCGCCAAAGGCTTTGGGTATCAAGCTAATGTTTGTTCCTAAAATAAATAGTGCCATAGCCACATAAACACCGACCATTACGGGTACAATTTTATCCGTTACTTTGGCGATACTTTTGATACCTCCAATGATGACAATACCCACTAAAACAGCCATTACTAACCCAAATAGCCATCCGTAACTACCTTCAATTTCTAATACTTTTGCAAACATCGTGTAAGCTTGGTTGGATTGGAACATGTTACCGCCTCCAAAAGAACCACCAATACACATCACTGCAAAAAAGCCTGCTAAGAATTTTCCTAATGCACCCATTCCTCTTTCGCCCAATCCTTTGCTCAAATAGTACATAGGCCCACCATAAACCGTTCCATCTTCGGCAATTTCACGATATTTTACGCCTAATGTACATTCTGTAAATTTGGACGCCATACCGATTAATCCAGCCAAAATCATCCAAAAAGTGGCTCCTGGTCCTCCTAAAGAGAGGGCAACCGCCACACCTGCAATATTTCCGAGTCCTACCGTTCCCGAAAGGGCGGCTGTCAGGGCTTGAAAATGCGAAACTTCTCCGTCATGTCCTTCGATTCGGATGGTATCAGGATTGTCGCCATCGACAGAAGAGACAGAATTTTCGTACAAATCTGTGCTTCCCCCCTCTTCCAAATCATCGTATTTTCCTCGAATGATGTTGATAGATGTACCAAAGTTTCTAAAATTGACAAATCCAAAGTAAATGGTAAAGTATAATGCACCCAATAATAAAATTATCAAGACAATCGGTATACTTACTTCTCCGACAGTAATGGGATAAAAAACGGCATTCACAATAGGTGAGGTTACTTCTCCAAACCATGCATCAATGCGCTTGTCAATGGATACTTCTTGGGCTTGTAGCAGTATTGGACTCCCCAATAACAACAACATGGAGTATAGTATTTTTTCTTTCATTTATAATTATTTCTGGTTTAGTAACAGTGCGAAGGGACAGGTGACAAGTAGCAAGTGACGAGTGATTTACCTGTCACTTATCGCTCATCTCTTTCCTCTTTCAATGCTTAAAATTAAGATTTCTTCGCTATTTACCCTATAAAACATGAGATTTCTATGCCAAAAACAAATATTTATAAAATTTCAGCCTGTTTTTCTTGATTTTTTAGGAGACAACGGTGGGTTGCTTCGTCGTGATGTGTGGGCCTGCTGTCCGTTCTTATGGCAAAAATAACGTATCTATCATAGAACAGCCAAACAGAACTGTACGGACAAGGCATGCCTTGTCCCAACATTCTAAATCGCATAAACTATTTTGCCATACCACTACCATCAGGTCTATTTTGGGCGGATAGGACGACAATATAAATTAGGATATTTGGGATTTTTATTTGTTTTTAAACACTTGGTTATCAAAAACTTGTGCCTATTTTTCATAAAATTTAAAAGACAGTTTACTAAAAATGTAATGGATTGAGTTTGGATAGCGAAATATATTTGGGGTATGATAACGATACAAAACTATCAGTAGTGAAATTCAAAAAACAAATTAATTTTCTCTTTTCCCCACATAGGTTCATCTATTGTTGTTTCAACCAAATAAAATAATCAAGAACCATAGATTTATGTTTCGGGATAATATTTTAATCAATTATATCAGCTATAAAATACATTTTTGGGATACTCCCAGCACTTCTTTTAAGAAGTTTAATTAATTTAAATTATATACAACATGAAAAAGATTATTTATGTTTTTATTTTGTTTATAGGCATTATTCAAATAGCTTTCTCTCAAACTGGAAAGCAAATGCTTCGTATGTCTCAATTATCAAGCGTTGTCGTTCCTATTTCAGAGATTCAGATAGGTTCTTGGGATCTTACAATGTGTCCAAATAACCCTGAGTTTGAGCAAGACTATGATGGAGTATTTGGTGATAAAGATGTTAATAAACTTCGTACAATTCCATATAGTCCTTCTTCTAATGAGTGGGATAATTCATTTATTAATAATCATAAATTTTGGTTTTCTTTTGGATGCTGTGGTGAAAATACAATGTCTAATCCTAATCCTTTTTGTGCAGATGACAATGTTATAAGTAATGTTTATACAGATGCTTTCTATGATGTTGGTAGTCTCTATATGCCTGATGTAGAAGTTGGATATGAAACAAGCGTTTGGGTTAATTTTATGACACAGTGTGAAGATTGTGTTAATGGAGGAGCAGAATCAGGCGAAGGTGCTTGGTTTAAATGGGAAGGATGGTATGAAGAGTGGGAATTAGCGTCATACAATTCATATCCAGGATCCGCTTTTATTACTTCAGAACTTGTTTTTCAGCAGAGTGCACCTTGTGACCCTTTTTCTGTATATGGTTGTGAGGGAGGAGAATTAGATTAGTTTAATTGAATAGTCTGGTTTTTTCTTTAAATTGTATAAAATTTATATTTAAGATAAATGACCATACATAATGAGATAATAGCTCAGATGATTTTACTTGATTGAAACAACAGAATACGAATCTATTTGAGTCAAAAAATGAAAAAACGAAATTACTTAGGATTAAAAAAATATTTTTGATTGTTTTTTATCTATGAAATTTTAAAAATTAATGTTAAATAGATAGTCATTTTGAAATAACCCTTAAAATATATAAAAAATGAAAACTAAATTAAATTATACTTTAATGTTATTAAGTCTTATTTTTACAATAACAGTTGCTTTAGTAAGTTGTAAAAAAGAAGGTATTTTAAATGCTTTTTCCACACCTGTTGAATTAGGAAATGCTACACCATTAGAAGGAGACGAATTAGGAGTCTATACTGCTTTCTTCGATGGAAGAATTCAAAATGGTAATGTAAAGATTAAACTTACCCAAAATGGTGATAATTATACAGGAGGTATTAATGCTTGGTACTATGAGGATACTACCGCTCCACAAATATCAGATGGTGGCAATTTTTTTATTAATGATATACCTTTAAAATTTAATGGTAATATTTATGAACCAGAGGGTGTGGCAGCACAAGATTTGTCTGATTTTGTAAAGAATGATTTATTAGGAAAAGATGTTGTTTTTAAACATCAAAAAGATGGACTACAAACCTTTGAAGAAAGTATTTATTTGCCTAAAGACATTCATATTTCTAACTTAGAAAGCTCTAAGATTCCCAATACCAATTATTATAAAGTTGATAGAAATAACTTTGTGATTAGTTGTAATGAAGATGTGAATAATGATAATGGTATTTTGGTATTGATTTCTTATACTGGTGAGTTTTTAGATATGACTTTTGATGATTTACAAGATCAGGAACCAATACAAATTTTTAGAGCAACACATATATATGATGATGCCTCTACTATACAAGTTCCTGCTGAATTATTTGAAGATATTCCTAATGGAGCTATTGTAACACTATGGGTTACCAGAGGTAATGTAAAGGTAATAGACGATGGAGACACTAATTTTCTTTTGAGAGGTTTAACGGAACAAAAAATCCGAGTAGTTCTTTAAAGTAATAAAAAAAGACCAATGAGTTATTAAATTTATTGGTCTTTTTTATTTTGTTGTGTTTCCAGTTTCGTAAAAAATTTTATACCTAATGGTGAATTATTTTTAGATTTTTAAAATCACAAGTTATTGATTATCAGATAAATAAAATTTTAAGAATCTGAAATTAAATAGCATTTAAGTATAAATACTGTTTTTATCTTTTGTATAAATACTAAAGAAAAAAATTGGCAAAAAGAAACAGAAAGATAGTGGTTTAGACCGTCCAAAATAGACTCGATAGTAGCGGAATGGCTTTCTTTTAGTTTATGTGGTTTAAATCGTTTTTGTGGTTTATGTAGTTGCTTAACCTTAATAAATAGGTTGCTGCTTTGCCATATTAGCGGATAGCGAGACCATGCTTTGCGACGAAGGAATTTCACCGTTCTCTCCTATTTAAAATTCTAAACCCCAACCAACTCATCAATCACCCCACTTTGCACATACACCAAAAACATCTTGATATTGTCATAACCCATCGTTTTGATAATGTTGCCATATGCTCGAATTTGCGCTCGGTGTGATGGACTTCTGACTTCCTTTTTATAATCGACGATGATGGCTTCTTGTTCGTTTACGACGACTCTATCTGGCTTGTAAAATTGTCCTTTGTGGAAGATGGCTCGCTCTGTCAAAACTTCCCAATCTGGCTCAAACCAACGTTGAAATTTGCCACGATTAAAAAGGTTGGTAACTTGTTGTGTGATGGTTTCTTTGTCACTCGCTTTGAGGACTCGGTCTCGAATCAATTGCTCAATGACTTCTGCTAAATCTTGTTTGTCGTCTAGTTTTTCTAAAACGGTGTGGACTTTAATTCCCATCGAAATGACATCCGTTTTTTCGCTGTCAATGATTTCATAGTATCTTTCTTTTTCGGTACGAATGTGTAATTTTCCTTCAAAGGGTTCACTAAAGTAGTTTTCTAAAATTTCTGTATTCGCTGATGATTCGCTTTCAATCGTTTTTTCGATTTCTTTCGGTGTTGGTTCGCCAAAAGCAAAACGCTGGTCTTCTTCTGACCAATACTCTTTGAAAGGAAAATTATTTTGTTTGAGGATAATGGCAAGTAAATTATGGAGTGCATGGATTTTGGGCGTTTTGGCGGGTGCATTGCAGAATACATACAACCTTTCTTTGGGACGAGTAAACGCAACATAGACTTTATTTAAAGTATCCAACATTGTTTCGATTGCTTCTTGTTCATAAATTGCTGCAAAATCGGATTTAAGCATTTCCTTTTTGAGTTTCAAGGGCAATATCGCAAATTCTTTGTAATCGTCTATGCCTGTCACATCTGCCCAAACAATGGGTGATTTTGAAATCGAAAACGAATAGCTGGAATAAGGCAATAAAACAACGGGAGCTTCTAAACCTTTTGCCTTGTGAATCGTCATAATTTGAATGGCGTCTGTTCCTTCGGATGATAAAATGGACGTTTTGTGCTTGTGTTCGTCCCACCAGTCCAAGAAATCACCAATGTTTGTGATACTTTTTGCCACAATATCCAAACAAATATCTTGGAAACGTTGTACATAATTATTTGCAGAGCTATTGAGTTCTAAAATATGTACCAATTCTTCGACTATCTCAACTAAGGGTTTTCGATGAATTTCGTGTATATTTTCTAACAATGTGGACGGCAATACTTTGTCAAATAAAGTCTGTATTTTTTCGGCTTCTTTTTCTTTTTCAGTTTCGATTTCAGATTGTTCCGCTTCCATCACTGCTTGTGCTGGTAAATCTTCACGTATAAATGCCTCTCCGTTTTCGTTTCTTTCTTCGGTGGTTGTGACAGTTGCTTTTTTTGCTTCTTCCACCAATAAAGGCATTTTTTTATAATCCGTAAAAATATCGCTAACATCGTCAATCGCTATATTCTTAAATTGGCAATATTGATACAATAGTTTTGTACGAATTAAAGGATCAAATCGGTTGTGAAAATATTGTAGGAAACTCAAAATCAATTGAATGATGGGCGAATTTTTGAGCAGTAAAGATTGTTGGGTAACAAAGGGAATTTTTGCTTTTGCTAAGGCTTCTGCCAAATCTGTCGCTTCTTGATTTCTATTAACCAAAATCAAAATATCTTCATAACGATACTGATCGGTTTGTAGCTTTTTAATGGTTTCAATAATGGCTGCTTCTTGGGGCAAAACTTCTGGTGGATCATCTTTATCAGGCTTCGGAATAAAATTGATTTCGACATAACCACCTTCCCCTTTTTGGGGATTTTGTTGGTGGGATTTATACGCTTCTTCCAGTAAATAACTATCTTCTAAATCTTCCGAATTTGCCCATGCTTGAACGGCAGCTTCAAAAAAAGCATTGTTAAAATTTACGATATTTTCTTTACTACGATAGTTGTCATCTAAGACTTTTACTTGTGCAGGATATTGTTTCAAATCTTTTTGCACCTTCTCCAACAGCAATTTCATATTTCCACCTCGCCAACGATAAATAGATTGTTTCACATCGCCCACAATCAATACCTGGTGGTCGTCTGCAAGGGAGTTAATAACCAATGGCAACAAATTATACCATTGAAAATCGGAAGTGTCTTGAAACTCATCTATCAAAATATGCTTGTACCAACTGCCCATTTTTTCTAAAACAAGGGGCGCATCTTGTTCTCCAATTGCTTCTTTTATAAGTGCGTTTGTATCTGAGATCAATAAGATATTATTTTCATCTCTATAAATTTTCAACTCCCGTCCCAATTCACTCAAAATACCATAGGTATAAATAGTTTCTAAAATCGCTTTATTAGAAAAATAACGTTGATGGTTTTTCACATAAAAGTCATAGGATTGTTGGGCTACTTTTAGAAAACCACCTGCCAACAACTCTTCGATATCGGCTGCTTTTTTCGCTTTTTTGGCATACCATTCTTTTTCTCCTGTTAGAATATCTACAAACGTTTTTTTGGGTTCATATTTCTTTTTCTCAATATCTGTAAAAAACGTCACAGCTCCTGGTCTAAAATCCTTTGGAACAAGTTGATATTGTTTTAACAAAGCTAAGGCATCATCGGCATACGTTTGCATTTTTTTTTCAAAAACTGCTTTTTCTTTAAAGAATTTTTGGGTATATTTTTCCAAAATCTTAATGGGCAATAAGCTTTTTTTAAGCAAATGAAATTCCTCTTTGAACAACTCCTTCCCCATTTGCTGAATCGCATGGTCGATGTTCCACCCTTTGCTATCCCTCATTTTTTGGCGGGTAAAACGATTCAGCCATCGAGTCATGTCTGTGTTATCATGAAGATTATTGTAAAGTTGATCTATGGCACTTGTCAAAGCTTTGTCTTGGTTCAAATCAATGCTATACCGCATCGGCAAATTCAGTTCTCTGGCAAAAGAACGAATGATTTTGGAAAAGAAACTATCTATCGTACTAATTTCAAAACGAGAATAATTGTGCAACAAACGGTTGAGTGTTCTTTTTGCATTTACGACCACATCTACCTCAACGCCCATCTCTTCAAAATCTGCGACAATTCGATGATACATATCCGTTTGTTCTCCATTCGCCAAAGCATTTAATTCCTCAACGACTCGGTTTTTCATTTCCTCCGTCGCCTTATTGGTAAACGTAATTGCCAAAATATGCTGATAATCTTTGGGTTCTTGCAAAACGATTTTAAGGTATTCCTTCACCAATGTAAATGTCTTTCCCGAACCTGCCGAAGATTTATAGATGGTTAGCATGTTGTCTGTATATTTTTGATTAATTTTCCTTGTAAATATACTGCTTTTTTAAATAAAGAATGTTTATTTTGGAGAGAACGTTTTATTGCTTCGTCGTGACGTCTGGGCCTGCTATCCGCTACTATACCAAAAGCCCATCTTACATCTGCCTTACTTTTTGGTATAACGCTGCTATCAGGTCTATTTTGAACGGTCTCAACGCATTGTTGCGGTACGATTATTGAGTTTCCTCTGCAATACTCCTTTCAACGCAAAGGCGCAAAGATTTTTCGAAAAGAGCGCAAAGAATTAGAACGATGTTTCACCTTGCGCCCCTTGCGTGACCTTTGCGAACCTTGCGTTTAAGGTGATATGTACCGCTTTCTATATAAAGATAGCAACCATGAAAAATAGCCCTGATAGTAGTGGTATGGCAAAATAGTTTAAGTAGTTTTTGTGGTTTAAGTCGTTTTAGTAGTTGCGGTTCTCTCTTAGTTTATGTGGTTATTGCTTTTGCCATAAGAACGGATAGCAGGACATAACGCCACGACGAAGCAATTGACAGTTCGCTCCAAAAAGGACAATAAAAACAAAGTCGGTTTCGTTTCAAGGATTTAAGCAAACATGAAATAAAAACATGAAAACCATAAAAATACTTCTTTGTTTCGCTTCAATTTTCATTTTCAATCATGTATATGCTTTAGCGTATGAAGTGTTGCATGATTGTAACAATCAAGGTACTGGAAAAATTACCCTTACAGCAAGATATAGTGAAATAGCGGCCAATGCCCCATTTCATTTTCAATGGTATAATGCCGATGGTGAGCTTCTTTTGGAAGGATTCAACAAACCAAATAATGTTTTAAATAATTTGTATGCTGGAACTTATACCATGACGATTGCGGATAAAGATGGTTGCAGTGGTACGCATGAGATAGTCGTGGAAAATATAAATCGTACTCCCTGTGTTGATAGCATATTTAGTACCACGCCTAAAGAACAAAAATTTATAAGAGAACCCCAAATTCCTAAAAATTTATTCAAAAAAAGTACGGAACGAGGACTTTTAAAAGTTGTGCCAACACTCAATAAAGAAAAGAATCGGTATTACCAAACATTGTTGTTTATCAATGAAAATGGAGTTGATACGATTGTTCATCAGATACAGGCGAAGATACTTGATGTTGTTTTTAGCAATAATATGTATCACGTATTATCGTTAAGAGATGAACTCAATTTATATAAATACAAGCTAAAACATAAAAAATGGGCTGTTTTCAGCACATATAACTTACACCGCAGAAGTCCTTATAGTGGCATAAATAATTCAGTAAAAAATGCTTTTTTTATTACAGAAACTGAACATAGTATTTTTGTAGAAAAAGTTGTTATGCGCTCAAACCAAGCCTTTATATTCAAAGAAATCAACAATGTCTATCAGAGAATTTATGGATCTGGGGCTGGTCATCCTAATTTTATCAAACCTTCTATTACACTTGAAGATTATTACCCTTGCAATTATAAACCTCTAAGAGACAGCTTGCTAAATAGTTATAAAGCAATTTATTATAAAGCCCAAAAACTAATCAATGAATATGAAAGAGATCCATATTTATTTAAAAATAATTTTGAAGAACCAAGCATAAGAAGATATGAAATAAAAAAACATGTCGAAAATTTACTTTTAGAAGAAGCGTTAAATAAAGAGGGATTTACCTATCAACAGGATGACGATTTACCTAAAACTTTTGAAATATCTCTTAGTTCAACAGGAATTTATATCCAACAAGTCAACAAAAAGGATGTACTAAAACCTATTCCAACTAAAAAAGACAGTCTAATTATTTTAAGAGATCCATCGCCTAAAGTAAAAATAGCGAAGCTACCCAAAGAAGGCAATATTCGTTGGACTTGGTTAAAAGACAACTTACTTTCTATTACGTTTCCTGACGATACGCAAAAAATCTACTACATTGAAGATTTTAATCATTTCCTTCTAAGCGATAGAAGCAAAGTATTATTTGGAGTAAGAGTATTAGAAAAACTACCCAAATAAACCAAACCTCCATCTCACTCCTAAAAACATTAAAACATACTGTGTTTTACTTTTAAAATCAAAGTTCTATTAAAAAAACTAATTATTGTCGCATTCATTTTGCTTATTGACAGAATAATCATAAATTTAGTTTTAAAATAAAATCAAACTAAACAATTATGTATCGTATCACATTTATCCTCTCCATATTTATTGGAACGTTAAACTTGCAAGGACAAGATGAAGCGGCAAAGGAAGTTTTGACGAAATGGGAAAATGCTTCTCAATATACCATCGACTTAATCGAGGCTATGCCCGAAGAACATTTTGATTTTCAGCCAACGCCAGAAACCAGAACGTTTACAGAACAAGTTTCACATATGGTAGACAATATGACTTGGTTAAGTACTGATTATTTAGGTGCGGAAAAATTTGACGCCAAAGAACCAACAACGAAAGCCGAATATCTCGAATATATGCGTTTAGCTTGTGCCTATGCAGGAAAGTCGATAGCCGTCGCCTTGCAAGATTCAACGCTTCTTGATACGAAGATGGACTTTTTTGCAGGTCCTATGAGCGGACGCCAGATTATTCGATTGATGAACAACCATGTAACACACCATCGAGGACAGTTGATTGTTTATTTGCGCTTAAAGGGAATCAAACCGCCAAGATATGTGGGGTGGTAAATCAAAATCTAACCACTAAACGGTCATCAACTCGTCTCAAACTAAGATTTAAAGTTCGCCCGATTGCATCAATACAAGCCGCTTCTTCGCTAAACCAAAGTGTATAAGGTATCGGAACGGCTTTGATGCCAATACGAAGCAACATATAATATTGGTCTAAGGCAAAGGCTTCTTTAAATTCGCTTGGATAACCCACTAAATCTATTCCTACATTTATACCTTTGTATTGGAGAAATATATCAATTTGCATGCCTCCAATAAAATAAGCGGGATAAACATTTAAATCTGGAATTGTTTTTAAGAGATTGACGACATCTTCTAAAAAAGAATCACCTCCATTTGTTTGGGTGGAGACTTCGTTGTGCGTTTGTGTATTGATACGGTCTAAATACTCTCTAAAAAGAGATTCGGCTTTTATTTTTTCGGTATCTATCGAGGTTAAAATGTACTGTTTATTTTTTGCTCTGGTGATGGATACATTGAAAATTTCATCTTGACTGATGTGGCGCAAACTTGCTGAATGGCTGTTGTTGTCTACGGCAAAAGATAAAAACATGGTGTCTTTTTCGTTTCCTTGAAAAGCGTGTGCTGTTCCAATCGTCACTTCATGTTTGCGTAATTCATCGACAGAAAAATCTTCTTGAATGCGTTTTAAAAGATAATCAACTTGCGCTCTAAATGGAGACAAAACACCGATGGTACTACATTGTCCTTGTACAAACGCAATCTCTGATTTTAAAATTTGTTTGATTCTTTTTATTACCTCATCCGCTTCTTTTTCATTGTAGCCTTGCTTCACTCTCGTTCCACCACAAGGCACCCAGAATAAACTTTGTTTGTTCGCTAAGTTGGGGCGATGTGTTAGAATTTTGATGCTTTTGTTGTAGAAATAATCATTGCTAAAACTAATGATGTCGGGCATACTTCGGTAATGCTCGTCTAACGCAATAATTTGATTTTGATTCTCGATACGACTGGTCGCTAAATCCAAAATACTTTGGGTTCGATAATCGTATTCGGGCAAATCTTCCAAATTATGACGTTCTCTAAAGCTCTTCATTTTTGCATTAGAAACGAAGGTAATATGGCGCAATTGTTTGGGGTCACCCGTAATAATAACGTGCTTGGCTCGCTGAATAATCGGCAAACATGACGCAATATCACATTGAGAGGCTTCGTCAATAATGACCAAATCAAAGAGGTCTTTTTTTAAAGGCAACACGCTATTTATTTCGGAAGTAGTTACCAACCAAATCGGAAATAACTGCAACAATACCTTGAAGTCCAATCGCCCTAAACGCTCTTTTTGGATACTACTTGAATGGGCGGTCAATGCGCTCAAGAAATCGGATAAAACTTCTTTATTGAGGATGTGCGTTTCTAAGGTAATGCGGTGATACAAAAATTCTATGAAGCTCGCAATTGTATCTTTTCGCCCCTTCAAATGATGGTCAATAGAATCAATAATGTCCCACAAGGGATATTTTGAAGCATTGCCACTAATCAGTGCTTTACCGAGTAAATCTCGCATAAAGCTTCTTTTCTTGAGAACTGTCGCAACTCTTTTAGACGACTTCATTTCACTTTTAACCGTCTCCTCAAAAACAACTGACGCTTCATTTAGACGACGAGCGGTCATACTCACTTCCTCCGACAATTTATTCAATACTTTTTCTTCTATATATTTAATATGCTCACCTCCAATAATTTTCTTAACCCCATCTTTTAGTTTTGAAAGATAATCCCGACTTCCGCCACGAATTACGACTCCTTCTACGCCCAATTGATTTTCAATTTTATAAGCGATGACATCAACTGCTTGATAGTTGTTGGACACAATTAATACAGATTCTTTTCTTGCAAATGCATCAATCGCAATGTTCGCAATTGAAAAAGACTTCCCTGTTCCTGGTGGTCCAATTGCCAGCGTCACATCATTGGTTTGTGCAGAATAAATGATTTTATCTTGTGCTTTACTTAATATGGCTGGCGTATATTGAATAAAGTCCTCGCCTTTAACTCCTTCACTTGCCTTTTTAAACATTTTTTTGTAGAAAGGATCATTTTCTTTATTTTTTGCTTCAAAATCTTTTGACTTCCAACCTGTCAATAAATGCTGCAAAGGCAAAGACAAACTATTATTTTTACCCAACTCTTCTAACTCCGCCAAAACACCCAACATTTGTTTGTTTTTTTCAATTACGCCCAAACCACCCGAAGGAATCAAACGATACGTTTTGTCTGTTTCCCAAAGATCTTTTTTAGTGCGAATTGCTCGAAGATTTTTTTCATCCATTAACTTAGGATACCCAAAAAGCTCGGTTGTATCAATGCTACTACACCAGTATTCCAAACAGTCCGAAATTTTGTGAAGCTGTTCGGCTCTTATATTTCCTGCTGGAATTTGTTCTAAAACTTTTTGATAAAAATTAGCTTCATCAACATGGCTATCTCTGATTTTTTTGAACAAAGAAAAATTAATAATCGGCTTTCCTGTATCAATCGCAATTGTATAAACAGTAACACCATTATTTTCTTTTTCCAAAATTTCTACGGGATACAATAAGAGTGGTGTACAGATTTTTTGCTTGACCAATTCTGGATTACTCACTACAAAAAAAGCAGCATAATAAATCATTTTTTCCTGACCATACAAAAGCTTTTTGAGTTGCAAGTTTTTTGCATAATCTTCATTCACATAAATCTCTTGCAAATCACCTGTCAGCAATTCTTCCTTCGTTTGCACAAAAGAAATTTCTTCAACTCTATCAGAAAAAAAATCTAATAATTGCAATTCTCGATTATCCGATTGAAAACAATCTTTAAAATAATTAATAATGTTTTGGGGCTTCATCGGTTTATCAATTTTATTTAATTCACTTATTTTTATTTTATTTTTTTGGAGCGAAAGTTCAATCGCTTCGTCGTAATGGAAAGGCCTGCTATCCGTTCTTATGGCAAACCAAGAATCATAAATCACGTAAGAACCGAACCACAGTACTAAGAACCAAGAACCACAGCACTTGGTTTGCCATACCACTCCTATCAGGGCTATTTTAAAAGGTCTGAACCATTATTGAGCTGCTTCCTGTCCATATTACATTTACCGCAAAGCTCGCTAAGGTTATGCAAAGAACGCAAAGAAAAATCAAGTCACAGCTCACCCGTCACCCGTCACCCGTCACCCGTCACCCGTCACCCGTCACCTAAATAACATAACGCTTCAAAGCCTTCTTCCCCAACAAAATCTTCCTCAATCGCTGTTCACACGCTTCTGGGTTCATATACCACAAAGTATAAGGAAGTGGAATAATTTTGATACCTACTCGCATAAACGTCATATATCGTTCTAGGTGAATGGCATCCCTAAATTCTCCTGGATAACCCAACAAATCTATGCCATACATTTTGTCACCATATTGAATCGCTATATCGACCAAAGTATCTGCCATATAATACGCTGGAAATATTTGTAATTCTTCGTCCCAAGTTTGTAAACTCGAAACAACATCATTCAAAAAAACATCTTTATAAAAATTAGGCTCTATATTCAAAACAGGCGGTTCTTCCCGAATGTATTCTAAGTACTTTTTAAATAAAGAATCCGCAGATAATTTATTTGGATGAATTGAGGTACAAATATATTGTAGCTTTTTGGCTCTTGTAATTGAAACATTAAAAACATCGTCCTGATTAATATGGCGAATCGCCATGGGATGTGTATCATCATCAACCACGAAGGATATAAAGACAATATCTTTTTCATCTCCTTGAAAAGAATGTGCCGTTCCAACCGCTATTTGATGCCGCTTAATATTTGCTGTTGAAACTTTTGCTTGCAATACTTTTAAAACATAATCTACCTGATCTCTAAACGGCGATAAAATGCCTATGCTACTGCAAGACTCTGATGCAAGCGTTTTTTGTTTTTGAATAATTTTATTGAGTTTTTCGATAATGCTATCGACTTCCTTTTCATTGTGTCCCTTCCGTTCTCGCTTCCCAAAACATTGTAACCACCGAACATTTTTGCGCTGTGCTTCGATGGGTTTTTTCGTCATAATTTTGAGACTGTTGTTATAAAAGTGAATGTTGCTAAATTCTATGATGGAGGGCGTACTTCTAAAATGCTCATCTAAGGCAATCACTTGGTCTTGATTGTTGATAGATTCATTGATTAAATCCAAGATACTGTGATTCCGAAAATTATATTTAGCCAAACTATCCAAAGCATATTTTTCTCGCAAATTATCCATCTTCGCTCTCGATAGAAAGGAAACATGGCGCAATTGTTTGGGATCACCTGCGCCCATCAAATGTTTGGCTCGGTAAATTACGGGTAAACATGATGCTATGTCACATTGAGAGGCTTCGTCTATAATCGCTAAGTCAAAAAGCTCTTTAGTAAACGGCAACACATGGCTTACGTCCGTCGCACTCACCAACCAAATAGGAAACACTTGCAATACCGCCTGAAAATCCATCGCTTCAAATCGTTCTTTTTGGATGTTTCCAGTAGACGCTTTTAAGGCACTCAAAAATTGATTGAGGATTTTTCGTTTTTTTTGTAAGACCTCAAAAACGACTCGTTGGTAATGTAATTTAATGACTTTTGATAAAACTGTTTCTCTTTTTTTCAGTAATGCCTCCACATCGTCTATAACGGTTTCTAAAACATGGGTTGGTGTTTTCCAATCAAAATAAAGTTGAAAAAGTTTAGCTCTAATTTTACTGCCACTTTCAGAAAAATCAACAATTCGTTTAGATAGTTTCAGTTCTTTTACTAACGCTTTTTGAAAAGTATCTTCTAATTTTTTTAGATTTACTTTAAGCTCTCTCAATTCTTTGATTGCTACCGATACTGTCCTGGGCAATACTTCCTTTACACCAATACCAGAAAGTATATTTTGAAGTTGTTTTTTTAGTTTTCGGAGATAATTTTTACTGCCTCCTCGTACCACAACTCCCTGAATCCCCAACTGGTTTTCTATCTTATGGGCAATGACATCAACTGCTTGGTTATTTCGGGCGACAATTAAGACGGATTTCCCTCTTGCGAAAAAATCAATGGCTAAATTGGCTATGGTAAATGACTTTCCTGTTCCCGGTGGACCAATCGCCAATGTCAATTCATTCTCATAGGAAGAATGTAGTACTTTCTTTTGGGCTTCGCTTAGTAAAGCAGGTGTGTACTCAAACATATTGCGCTTGCTTGCCCTTTGTCTTTCGGGTATATCTAAGAAAAGTCTTCGCAATGGTTGAGAATACAACTGTGCTTTTCCTAACTCGGTCAATTCATGTAAAATTCCTAATGTTTGTTTTGATTTTTCGATCAATCCTAAGGCACAAGCAGTCAATAAACGATAGCCTTTTTGCTCTTTGAGTTTATTGATATTCATGGCTTGTTTGACCTGTTTTTCAGAAATTAGGTCGGGATATAAAATCGTGTCGTGGGTATCTATATTGCTACACCAATGCTTCAAACACGCTTCGATGGCTAATGCACCACTAATGTCTAAAACTTCATTGGATAATTGAGCGACGACTTTTGTATAAAAATCTGATTCCTCTAAATGCTTGTCTCGGATTTTGTGTAGAATGGAAAAATTGATTATTCTATTTTTAAAATCTACACTTAGATAACGTTCTTCGTCTATTTCGATGATTTGTGCAGGATACAAGACGACAGGCGCACATATTTTTTGTTCCTTGCCTTGCATATTTGTTCCCAATCCTACAATGAAAAAAGCGGCATAGTATAAGTTCTTTTCTCGTCCATGCAACAGCAATTTTGTTTGCATTTCTTCGGCATATTCTTCGTCAATATGAATGTAGGGAAATGTTCCATTCAACAATTCTTCTCGCTCTTGAAAGAAATAAACATCATCTACTTTTCGTCCAAAAAAGTTGAGCAACTTTAATTCTCTGTTGTCTGCTTGATAACAATCTTTATAATAATTGATGGTATTGTTTAGATATTGGGTACTTTTTGACTTCACTATGCTTTTTAGTTTTGGAGAATGGAATTATATGATACAACAATATTTTTTATTACTTTGTTCCTTGATTGTTTTTTAAGATTAGTTTTTTGCTAAGATAGCTTTTTTAGGAATTTCTTTTGTGTAGTTTTTGTATTTTTTTGGTTTAACCATATAAGTTATTTAAGTCCATTTAAGCTGTTCATATGAGGTTTTTTCCTTTTAAACCATATAAGTTATATAAGTCCATTTAAGCAGTTCATATGAGGTTTTGTCCATCCAACATAGACCCGAATCTTAAAATTCTAATAGTTAATTTCTAAATTCTAAAGCGGTTCTGACCATCCAACATAGACCCGATAGTAGCGTTATACCAATTGTTTGGCTAAAAGGTTTTGCGTTGGCTTGGTGTAGTAGCGGATAGCGGGACCAGACGTGACGACGAAGCTTTTGACCGTTCTCTCCTTATTATTGGAATATTCGTAAATTTGGTATTAGTGGATTAGTCTCTATATTTACCCACTGAAACGACAAAAACTACATAAACCACAAAAACTACTTAAACTAAAAAAATGAAAATAAAAGATATTACTCGGTATATTGAAACCATCGCTCCGCCTTTGTATCAGGAATCTTATGACAATGCGAGCTTGATTGTGGGTGATCCGAATTGGGAATGTACGGGGGCTTTGCTGACATTGGACTCGTTGGAAGCGACGATTGACGAGGCTTTGGAAAAAAATTGCAACCTTATTATTGCGCATCATCCCATTGTTTTTAGGGGATTGAAACAGCTAAATGGGCGGAATTATGTGGAGCGTATTGTGATTAAGGCGATTAAAAATGATGTGGCGATTTATGCAGCGCATACGAATCTGGATAATGTACATACGGGCGTCAATAAGAAAATTTGTGATAAATTGGGCGTCAAAAATCCGACAATTTTAGCTCCAAAACAGCATCTTTTGAAGAAGTTGTATACTTTTTGTCCTACTAATAAGGTTGAAGAAGTACGAAATGCGTTGTTTCAAACGGGCGCAGGCACAATTGGAGATTATGACCAATGTAGTTTTAATGTGGCTGGAACAGGAACTTTTAGGGGAAACGACGATACGGATCCTTATGTCGGCAAAAAAGGGGAATTGCACCAAGAACAAGAAACGAAGATAGAAATTATCTTTCCTGCCCATTTAGAACGGACATTAATCGGTCAATTGCAGCAACATCATCCTTATGAGGAAGTCGCTTTTGATATAGTGGCTTTGGACAATATCCATCCTCGTATTGGGTCGGGCATGATTGGGGAATTGGAAAAACCGATGGAAGCTATGGACTTTTTGACGTTTTTGAAAGAAACGATGCAAGCAAAATGTGTGCGACATACCAATTTGATTGGGCGTCCTATCCAAAAAGTGGCGGTTTGTGGGGGAGCTGGCAGCTTTTTGTTGAGAAATGCAATGGCACAGAAAGCTGATGTCTTTGTAACGGCTGATTATAAGTATCACGAGTTTTTTGATGCCGATAATCAGATTATTATAGCGGATATAGGACATTATGAGAGTGAACAATACACCATTGAGCTATTTAAGGAAATATTGACAGAAAAATTTCGTAATTTTGCACTCTTTTCCACACAAATTAACACAAACCCCATAAATTACTTATAAAATTATGGCTAAAGCACTAGAATTAACGGTCGAAGAAAAGTTGAATGCTTTGCATGACCTGCAAAAAATTGACACAAAAATTGATGAAATCCGAATTCTTCGTGGAGAATTACCTATGGAGGTCAAAGATTTAGAAGATGAGATTGAAGGATTGACGACGAGGGTTTCTAAGTTGGATGTTGAAATGGCAAACCTTCAAGCAATTGTTACCAAAAATCAGAATGCTATCAAAGCTGCTCATGATTTGTTGGCAAAATACGATGAACAGTCTAAACAAGTAAGAAACGACAGAGAGTACGAGGCTATTGGCAAAAGTACGGAGTTACAAAACTTGGAAATTCAATTATGTGAGAAGAAAATTAGAGATGCTCACGCAAAAATTACTGATAGACAAGCTTATTTAGATGAGTCTAATGCCAAATTAGAGAAGAAAAAGGAGGACCTTGTTAAAAAGAAGCAGGAATTAACAAAAATCACAGCGGATACTGAAATTGAAGAACAAAAGTTGTTGAAAAAATCTGGCTCTCAAGCCAAAAAAATCGAATCTCGTTTGTTAAACGCTTATACTCGAATTCGCAATAACTACAAAAACGGTTTAGCAGTTGTTACCATTGAAAGAGATTCTTGTGGCGGTTGTTTTGCTAAAATTCCACCACAACGACAATTAGAAATTCGTCAGAAAAAACGTATTCTTACTTGCGACCACTGTGGGCGCATTATGGTAGACGATTTACCTGCTATTGAATAAGATTTCACAGAACACCTAAAAATACACAAGCCGAATTACACAAAACACGTAATTCGGCTTTTTTCGTGACCATGTACTCTACGCAACTCCATAAAACAACACTCTCCTACCTCAAAAGCTTTTTGCCCTTTTGTTGCCTGCTCTTACTATCACTATCCCTTTCTGCCCAAACATTCGACCTTACGCCCAATTGCGAAAAAGCCTACAAAGCCATTATGGACTTGCGGCTCGCTGATGCTCGACAATGGATAGAAATTGAAAGTATAGAACATCCCAACAATCTTTTTCCACTCTATTTGGACAATATCGCCGATTGTGTCATCATCTACTTAGAAGAACGAGAAGAAGATTTGCGCTCCTACGAAGTTGCTTCCCAAAAACGCATTGAACGCATCGAAGCAGAAGGTGATCCCAACTCGCCCTACTATCTTTTTTGTCTGGCAGAAATCAAGCTACAAAGTGCCTTGTCCCGTATCAAATTTGAAGAATACTTTACGGCTGCTTGGGAAGTAAGAAAGGGATTTTTAATGTTGCAAACCAATCAAAAAAAATTCCCTGACTTTTATCCCAATTACAAAAGTTTGGGCTATCTCCATGCTTTTATCGGCACTGTTCCAGACAGCTACCAATGGATTTTGGGCATCTTGGGCATGACTGGCGATATAGAACAAGGCATGAACGAAGTAAATTTGTTTTTGGAAAACACGCCCAAAGACGCCATTTTGTACAAAGAAGCCCAATTGGTTCACTGCTTCTTCCTCATTTTTTTGGACACAAAATACGACCAAGCCCTACAAATTATCACCCAAGAAATCAATCCAGAAACCAGCTTATTAGATACTTTCATTGCCTGCAACATTGCCTATCGTTTGGGCAAACCCGAATTCGGCATACAAGTCTTAGAAAATCGCCCCAAATCAAACGCCTATTATGACCTTCCGTTATTAGAATATATGTTGGGCATTATGAAATTTTACCGCCAAGATAAAGACGCAGACGTTCACCTCAAAAACTTTTTAGAGACATTTGAAGGTCGCCACTACATCAAAGACGCCTATCAAAAACTATCTTGGTTCTACCTCATACAAGGCGACACCGACAGTTACCGCCACTACATCAAAAAATGCCTTACAGAAGGCTACACTTTTGTAGACAACGACAAAAAAGCCAGAGAAGAAGCAGAAAGCAATGAACTTCCCAATGTTGATTTACTCAAAGCCCGTGTCTTATTCGATGGCGGTTACTTCCAAAAATCCCTCGAAATCACAGAATCCATTGATGCCGAAACGCTCCAAACCGAAGCCGAACGCATCGAAACCATTTACCGCATTTCACGAGCTTACGAAGGCATAAAAGACTGGAACAAAGCCATCGAAAACTTCAAAAAAACCATTAGCCTTGCAGGAGTAACCCCACTCTACTTTGCCCCAAAATCCGCCCTACAATTAGGCATCATCTACGAAAGACAACAACAAAAAACCTTAGCCATACAATACTACAAAAAAGCCCTATCTTACAAAAAACATGCCTACAAAAACAGCTTAGATCAACAAGCCAAAGCAGGCTTAAACCGACTAAAACAAAAATGATCATTTAGTTGTTAGAGATTAGGAAATAGTGAATTAGGAAATAGTATAGCAGTCCTATCTGAAAATAGAAAAAGTATATCTCACGCAAAGGTCGCAGAGTTTTTCGCAAAGGTCGCAAAGAGATTCGTTTCTGTTGAGCTTTGCGGTCTTTGC
>ENA-ORXR01001865-ORXR01001865.1-marine-metagenome-genome-assembly--contig:-NODE-1865-length-21284-cov-25.423964_pt1 | contig 21284 bp, 26 predicted proteins | sample MGYA00237866_ERZ511479 | MGnify/ENA metagenome assembly ERZ511479 | reverse complement strand
GGGGAAGGAAAACAGAAGAACGCACAGTGGCCACACGCCTCTGCGGTCCATCCTGGAACCAGCGGCGAGGCGGCCACGAGCAGCCGTCAGCAGCGCCCGCTGTTAGACATCCCGCAATCTGTTGCATGCGAGTCGGATCATCCGCCCGGCAACGATGACAGGTGCATCGGGAAATTGTATTCGAAACCCCATGGACCACCTTGTGTAAAAGACACATAAAATCGACAACAAGATCCCGTTCGTATTAACCGTAGCACACAGCTGTTCATCAAACTGGATTGCACACACAGAGAACAGATAGAAGAATAACAATTACACGATCAGACAGAATTCCGTTCGCTGATGGTCAGATCACCAGGTAAATACGTGCACATCTAGATGTGAGCACAAATGCAGGCTTGCCGCCCGTAGCCCCACAGCACTGTGCAAGCTGGGGGGGGGCGCCGATGGAGCTCCAGTCCGTGCTCTGACCCTAAGTCCCTGGCGCACGTTGGGCAAGTCTGAGATCAAGACGGTGATGTCTCCGCCGCTGTTGCCGCCATGGATCTCACGAAACAAGCCACTGCTGCCCTTGCGGCACAGGCCCCAAGCCGTGGCAGATGTCCTCGGGATACATGAGGGCAGAAAGGGCGCGTACTCCTGCCGCAATGAGGCGTGTGGCCCCGCCCCGCCACGTGTGTCGGAGTGTTGCCTGGGTGTCGGGGGGGTTGCCGGGTGTGCTGTTCCGGCTGTGGGCGGGCGGCGGCGCCGATTTGGCCGCGGCGTCGGCGTCCCCCGCCATTGTCACCATATCGGCGCTGGCCGCCGGCGCCGCCCCGTACTCCACCACTAAGCTGGCGCTGCTGCCCCCGCCGTCGGGGGGGGGGGAGCTGGTGCTGGCACCGTTGGGCGTGTGGCCCCGCCCCGCGGCGTGTGTCGGTGTGGTAGCTGGGAGCGGGGGAGGTTGTGGGGTGCGCTGTGCCGGCTGTGGGCGGGCGGCGTCTCCGATTTGGCCGCGGCGTCGGCGTCCCCCGCCACCGTCACCATGTCGGCGGCGGCCGCTGGCGTCGCGCCGTTTTCCGTCACCCGGTTGGTGTCGTGTCGGTCTCGGCCGACAGGGACGTCACGGTGTCGCGAATGTTTAGACGGGTGCCTCTTCTGCGTTTATTGCTGGACAGTCCTGGTTATCGCAGAGTACAGTAGATGATGCTGCTGCGGGAGCTTTCATCCTTTGGTCGCATGTCAATGTGCTCTTGTAATCTTTTTCAGTCCGCACCTTGTCCTTCTGTCACATGTCAATGTGGGTTTTTTGTTGTTCTTCTCAGGCCGCGCCTCTTGAACTCAGATAAGAAGGACAGATCATCCGATGGCATGTGACATATGTGTGGACAGTACGGGACGGTGATTGCCCGCCGCCGTCCGTGAGCAGACACGAGAGCTTTGACTGGTTTGTCGCATACACCGCATCAGCCTGCATCTTCTCATCTTGTTTCAGCCCAGCGCGCAAGCTCGCAGATTGCATCACAGCAGCATTTTCAACATACTTCAAGGAAAGATAGGGACGCAAAGAACAACAACGTAACTGCCCTACGAAATCTGCGTTCTACCCAGCGTCGCTAGGCGACGATGACTCGCCACTACTTCACTTGTCTACGTCAACACAACCCCTTTCTTCCTCCAGCTCGAACGCGTTCGTGCGGTCGCGGAAGGCCTTGGCTTACCCTCTCGTCATCGTTGGCACCGCAGAGCTGTGCTTGGGTACCATCTCCATGTTGGATGCCACCAACGAGGGCATCTCCACACTCTCCACCGACAGAGATGAGCGCTCCTCGCTCACAAGTCGCCCTGTAGACGAAAACGCCCGCTCACACGACGAAGAGGACCCAACTTGACATAAGAATGATCCAGCCAAAACATAAGGAGAAGGGAACTGCTGACGGTGCCGAACCCAGAAAAGAAGGGGGGACTCCCACTCTGCCGTCTCAGAGAGCCGCAAAAAAGCAGCAAGCTCCATGCGGGCGTGAGATGTGGGCGATCGCGGGCGCGTCGCCGACGACGTGCTTGACGTTGCACCGCGTCCCCGTCCCCAGTGAGTCAAAGAGTAGCGTGCCTCCATGCGCGCCTCGGAGGGACGCCGGGAGTAACAACCGCTGCCACCGGCGAGGCCGGGAGTGGGCTCCATCGCCGGCGCTCCCGGCGCCTCAACGCGCTTGTCGCACATGTTCGCGACCGCCTCCGCTGCATCATTGTTGAGGTAGTCCACTTCCAGCCATGCCGCTACCTCCTTCAGCATTCCGGCACCGCCAGGCGCCAGATAAACCGAGCACAGCACGGCCTTTTTCTTCAGCCAATTCTTGGAGTTGTCGACTGTGTTAAAGAACAGGCGGTCAAGCTCGTCCCGCAGCTCGTAGACGGCAGTCCGTGCTTATCGACTAGGCACGCTCAGCCCGGAGTCTCCTCCACCAACGTCAAGACGCAGGGGTAGAGCCGCCCGTCAATCACAATGACGCCATCGTCGGGGTAGTCTTCCATATTTTTCTCGATGGCCGCAGAGCCAACAGCGAGCGGTAGCTCTGGGAAGACGGGCACGCTCAGAGCGTCCTCCAGCATCGTCTTTCGGAGGGCGAGTACAAGGACGAAAATCTCCGCCAGGGTGGCCGCCGTCTTCTCGCTGGCCTTGGTCACCCCAAAAGCGGGAGAGAGCACGGCACTCAGCTGCCGGAGCACGGCGAGTCCGTCCAGGAAGAGCGAAACGTACGTGTTTCGGCCAAACGCATGTGGCGACAGCGTCATGACCTGCATCTTTACAAAGCGAAGGTGGTGCTCCCGCCGCGCCATCGGCTGCATGAACCGGCGAATCGTCCCGTTGGCGGCCACAGAGCGGGTCCGGTTCGCGCCCTGGGCGTTCTTGGCAAGATACAGCGCGGCTTGTAGATGGTCGGCACGGCGGCAGGGCGAGGCCTTGCCCTTGGCTGTCCCCTCCATGTGCTTGGTGCCATTGCTATGGGCCCCTGCTTTGAGGAACAGGAACTTGTCTGCGCCCGTCAGGGCGCACACACGGCATCGTCCAAGAACGTCGCCGGCCGCGGCAGCGTCCGTGTTGAGCTCGTAAACGTCCAATAGTCCCCAAAGAGGCGATCTCGTGTCAGCCTGCGCCTCGAAAGCAGGTGCCAGCTGCCAGCCCTCGCCCTTGTGCATGACTGACGGCATGGGCGTGACCATCACGACGTCACGTGTGATTCCGACGACATCACGGACAAAGTTCGTGAAGTCGGTGGCAGCAGGTACTGAGCCAATGCCCGTGCTGAGAGGGCGCTTGCGCCGCCCCGTACCAGCCGTATCGAAGTCATTGGCACCGTCCGAGTCAGAGCCACTGGATGGTGAGGGCGGGGATGGAGTGGGGGGTGGGGAGTCTTCCATAGAGGATGGCATTGTCGACGACGAGTGACTCGGGGGAAAGTGGCTAAGAAAGACGAACAGAAGGCGCCGGCCGACAGCGAAGATGGTCGAGTCGCTCTGGGAACGCATATCGGCTGCGCTTGGAGTGCGCTTCTTCAACTTTTAATGCACGTTTGCAGCGGCGACGCGCTGTGCAGTCCATCGTTCTTCGCTTTGCCCCCGGGGCGTCTCTGCCAGCTTCTTGCAGCGGCCGTTGCAGGACATCTGGAAACGCCACATGCCTTGCTGCGACCGTCTGGCTGTCTGCCATCCACGTATGAGCTCTTGTCGCGATCGGGTTAGCATACTCGTCGCCGCGTCCAGTCAGCTAAAGCACGGCGTCTCGAGATGGTCAGCTGGCAACAGCGCAATGTCTCTCCGGAGGGATCTGGCGGATTGCACGTTGTTCACCATGTGCCATTCTCCGTTCAGCCGCGCTGAATCAAGCTTAAAGAGTCTGCGGCTGACACTTGGACTGGAAGCCACGGTCAAGCGCCTGATGCAGCTCCTCTCGTGCCAGAATACCGTCACGGACTGATTATATGGCCATATTGGATCTAAAGCGAGCCTGGTGCATGCTTGATGTCCCGCCGGGACGCATGGTCGCTCGGGTTCATGCTTTTGAGCGGCCTCGACTGTTTCCTTTCGCGACTCATGTCCTCGTTCCAGCGTATGCGCCGTCCCACTAATTCAAACTCTGTGCGCCGAGCAGGTCGCGCATCAGCTTTTGACATTTGCCCACGTGCCTGATGCAAGAGCTGTCCTGCAAATGATGGCATTCTAGAGAGACCAAGGTTGCATAGAGCTCCCTGTTACGACAGCTCCCCTGCACACTTCCAACCAGTTCTCTTTCGGGGCAGGTGGCTGCCAGGGGGTACCAAAGCTATGAGAAGCCGCTAAATAGGGACCGGAGAGCAACCTGCACGTCCCGCTAACTATCCCACTGTCCCCAGGCTGGAGATATTGATCAGGTACCATCGCGACCAGATGCCCAATGTTGGTCCTCAACGATGCCATAAAGCGTCTCGCAGGCGACGATATGGTACAATGCAAGAGGCCCCGGTGCTTCCTAGGGACTGTCTGTAGACCCATTCAGAGGACGGTTGCCATGCTATCGAGAGCTTTTTCTGTCGACTGCGGCCACTGGCACAATGAACATAGCTGCTTAGGCGTGTCTTCACTGGATACGGCAGACACTGGCGGCAGTGGCCTCTCCCGCACTGTCTGCATAAGTATACCATACTCACGCTGCCTTTTTCCAAAAGTATATTCTGACTGCCTCAATGGGGCTGTGAGTGTATTCCCGGACCCCGTGAAATCACCGAGTTAGGGTGGCCTCGTACTCGTACTCGCTAAAATACCTCATGGGAAAACACCCATAGCAGGGCCTGGTCACTTCCACCCGCCACGTATGGCCTGCAGTGCAGTACATCGTGCCTGCCGCCACATGAACTCCGTTGCGGTCGTGCTCCCGATGGCGGGGGGATAGGACTCCGTTCCCCTGGAACTTTGTCTGCACGGGGACGTACTCCGTGGACCGCGGAAGTAGTACCACCTTGCGGGTCAGACGTGCCTTGGCGTCCGCATCACTCGCGGCGCCGGTTCCAACGGGTCCGTCAGCCCGGGCGTAGGACACTGTTTGCCTCGACAGAGAATGCCCACTTTACATCCGTTTGGTAACTGGATGCAGCTCTTCGGTCCACATATACTCGGTACGTGGACGTCGGTCTAGTCGGCCCCCAGAAGTAAGGGGACCGACATGCCACGCACGACTCCGCATGTGACAGTCGTCGTGTAGGAGCCAACCCGCACGCGTATGTTCACCGTGCCCGTGATGGGGAGGAGTCCCCCATTCACGTCATAGAGTTTTGCGGCCGCCACGGCTGCGGGCGCCACCTTCACCTCCGGGGGCAGCAGCTCCTCTCGCACTAGAGAGGCGCCGGACCCCGTGTCCACGATAACGCGGAGGGCTAACTCACGCCCCGCGTCCATCCAGATGCGACTTGCAACGTGGTAGTTGGATCCCGTGAGGATGGCCACCACACTCCGGCGGTCCACCCCCGTCGGGAGCGGTGCTTCGCGGGGGCGTATCCCCTCGGGCCAGGACTTGATGCGAGTCAGCTTCGTGCTCGTGCCTTGTGGTGGGGCCACCAGCCGTCGCGGGGAGTTTCCGACGCCGGTGGCTACTCTTTTCCTCCTCCGACTCCGAGGAGGGCTCCGATCCTTGTGCCGGACCGGGGAGGAGTTCCCCCTTCTCAAGCAAGGTCAACTCGCCGCCGATTGAGCTTGCCTTGTCCTTGGTGTCGCATAAAACGCCGTGTCACCCCAGCCCACAGAAACAGATAGGGACACCTGCCCAGCTGAGGGAACCCGCCCGCACACCCTTGCTCTACTCTCGCCCGGTGACACGGTCACCTAGGAAAACACCCGAAGGCGCAAAGAGGGAGGAAGGAGGTGAGAACGCAGTTATTTTTTTGTGGGGAAGCCGGGCCACGGGCGCCCCGCTGTCCCCTTAAGCTATCCGAGCAAGCGGGCCCAAATGGCCCCGGATCCCACACAGGAGCCTCCCCATGGGGAGATTCGGGGATTCATACTAGTGGACCCCCCTACTGTCAAGCATACAATTTCCAGACGAATAAAGCAGAAACGGGCACGCAACCCACAAACAATCAAGTCAGTCGCAGTCAATCACCAGGTGTGTCGCCCAATCCGGGCCTGTCCCGCCTCGGCGCCCGTTCCGCGCGCACCCGGTGTCCAATCCGCCACCCGGCATGCCGACGTGCACCCGTTATGCGACATAGGTCCCTGCTCAACCTGGACCGTCCCGGTCCACGGCACGTTGGCAGGCGCCTGCTCCAGCGCGTGCCTCCGCCGCTCCTCACACGACACCATGAGGTCTGCCACCGGCATCGAGTCCAAGCGCTCCGAAGCTCCACCAGCGACGGGTGGCCGTACCCTGCGCGTACCGAGCGCGGGTGTTGATGGAGGGGGGGATTCGGTGCTCCGCGAGGACCGGCACGTGCGAGGGCGCGTCTCCACCACCATCGGAACACAGGAAGCGCCGCCGAGGGCTGCAAAACATCCCAGGGTGGAGCTGGTACCGGCGCGAGCACCGGCGCGTGCAGGCAGGGAGCGAGACCGAAGGAAAAACCCCTGTCTTGTCTTGTCCCCCGGCCGACATCTTGTGCCGCGAACACCGGCGGGAGCGGGGGCGTCGTCAGGTAGGAGCGAGGAGGGGGGGGAGAGTACCGGCGCGAGTGGGCGCGTATCCCCCCGTTTGTATTGTTACAATTGTGACCAACTTGGACCCCAAGGGTGGCGGGCATCCCCACGCTTGACTCGTTCTACTGGTGACCAGCTTATCCGCCGAGAGACGCGGAGACCCCCACCGGCCCGAGCATCCCACGCCCACAACTCATCCCCCAGAGGAAGTCCGGTTGCGGTGGCGACAGCGGGCACGCGGCTAAGGCGTACCTGCCCAAGGTCAAGGCGGACCAGGTGCAAGGCCAAGGTGTACCTGTCCAAGGTCAAGGCGTACAAGCTGCAAGGCCAAGGTGTTTTTGTCCAAGACCAAAGCAGCCCGGGCCAAGAGAAAGACCACACGGTCGATGGGCACCATGCGGTCGTCCCCTGCCGGAGGAGGATGCGTCTGCCGGAGACGGCAACAGCGGGGAGCGGGCCGAGGTTCCGGCAACTGGGCAATAACGGCCGGTGGTGTGATCCCGGGCGTGACCTTGCCGGCGTCGCGGTCCTCCGGTCCCGGCGGCGCGGGGATCCTGGCGCCGGCCTTGCCCGACGCGTCGCTATCGGGTGGTGTTGTCCACGCCTGTGACCCCGCCGGGCCACTGACGCTCCGCCATAACACCGGTCAAGTCCGGGCTCTTTACACGGCTTCTCGACGTGTCCTTGGTTCTTGTGCGGTCGGCCGGGCGCCCTGTTGGGCGGGTCACAAGTCGTCTCGGGCAGGTGGCGACCTTTTGTTGGGAGGAGGACGCCGCTTCACAACCAAGGTGAAGCCGGGAGAGGGGTGTCGCAGCCATCCTGGCCGCAATCCAAAGGCACCAGTGTGACCGAAATCCCGTGGAAGCAAGGTGCAATAGTTTATCACGAAGACGACCAGCGGTCGTCGTCCTTTTTTTGTCCCTCTTGTTGTCCGTCGTCGGCGGCTGTCGTCCTTCGCGATGCGGTTTGTCGATGATGACGCTTCTCTGGTCGCAACCTTGCCGGGGTTTGAACCCTGGTTCACCGGCGTCCAAAACGAACACCTTGACCACTTGTCTATAGCGTATTGGGTTATGTCGTTGCAATCGGTCGGTTGGCATTCCGCGCCACCTGCCTCACTGGTGCTCTTCGTTCTCCCACACCGGCACCGCCTTGTCGGGGTCCTGGGGGAGCAGCCCCTCGCGACGACTGTGCCGTTACACCGCGGAGCCGGCAGGCGCCTCGAGTGTTGCCAGGTATGGTCGTCGGGTCCATACCCAAACCAGCGGACCAGCAACCAGAGGACCCCCTCTTCGTCCCAGGTGTGGTCCACGAACCGCTCGAACACGAACTCGGACACACCAGGTTGAAGCGCGTCCGGGACCGCCACTTGAGGTTACTTGGGTCGGTTCGCGAGGTCCACCGGTCCCTCCGGCTCCACATGGTCGCTAACCCGGTAGGTCAGTCCGTCTTGGTCGATCAGGTAGGTTCCCCTGTCGGTCTCCAGCACCGCGTACGGTTCGGTCACCTTAGGGCCGAGCTTGTGCTTCCTGGCGTGGTCTCGCGGGTAAACCCAGTCACCTCTGGCCACCGGCACTCGGCGAGGGCGGACTTTATTGTCATAGTCCCGCTTTTACCGTGCTTGTGTCTTGGCAATCAAGTCCCGTACTTGGGAGAGCAAGGCCTTGAGCGACTCCAGGAACGCGTCCTTGGCCACGGCTACGGACTGGCTTGGGTCCGGTGTCATGCCGGCCGGCAGGCGTTCCAGGGAGAATTTGCTCAGGCGCCGCGGGGTGACCAAGTTCATGGGGGCCACGCCCGATATCCGGTGTGGCCGTGGGTTGACCGTCAGCGCCAACACGGAGACGAGATCGTCCCAGTTGTCCTGGTGGTCCTCGATGTAGTGCATGAACATGTCCAAGAGCGTCTTAATAAAGCGCTCGACTTAGTCATTAGTCTGCGGGTGGTACGTGGTCGTGTACAGGTTCCGGATGCCGATGACGTTGCACACACCCTGGAAGAACAGGGAGGCGAACTGGGGTCCGTTGTCCGTCAGTACTGTGTCCGGGGGCCCGTACACGGAAATCGAATCCCGGCAGAACGCCAACGAGACGTCCGTCGCGGTGATGCCAGCCGGGGGGACGGCTCGAACCAGCTTCGAGATCCGGTCGACGATGATAAGAAGGAAGACCTTTCCTGCCTTGGTCTCGGTCCGTGGGTTGAGGAGGTCCATGGACAGGCTCGCGAAGGGATCCGTCGCCGGGAAAAACTTTAGCATCGCCGTGCGTCGCTTTGGTGCGATCCTGCTCTGGGCACATGACGCACAGCTGGCCACCCAGTCATACACGTCCGCGGCCATGGGCTCCCAGTAGTTGTGGCGCCTAATGGATGCGTACATCCGGTTACCCCAGGATGACCGGCGCGCACGACGTCGTGTTCCAACCGGAGGAGGTCCTGGCGCAGGGTAAACGGGACGCACACTTGGAGAACACCGTCCAAGGGGGCGACGCGCACGAGCAGCCCCTCCTTGACCGAAAAGCGCGAGTGCTCGTTCTGGTCCATCTTATCGTGTATCTCTTGGCACCGCTGGACATCCTTCTGCGCGGAAAGCATGAGCACGAGCGTGACCGGCTTTTCCTTGTCCAGCTCCCCGTAGTTCGGCGCAACCCAGCCACGGCAAGAGTCAGCCAGAGCAAGACCGGGCATTTTTTCCGGGATGACGGACCAATCCGGTGCCAGCGTCGGGAGACGCGACATGGCGTCTGCACAGTGGTGCTCCTTTCTTGGTCTGGTGCACACCTTGTACCAAAACTCAGACAATCGGCGGCGCCATCGAGCGACCCGCCCTTGTGCACTGTCCATGTTGAGCAGCCAGCGTAAACTATAATGGTCCGTCCGGATCAGGAAATGTTGTCCCCCCAGGTAGCGGCGGAAGAGAAAACAGGCCCAGACCACGGATAGGCATTCCTGGTCGGTCTTCGAGTAGTTCTGCTCGGCCGCGATGAGGCTCCGGCGGTAGTTTTTGCTGCAAGAGGGTACAGCCGACTTGGACAGCGCAGGCGTCTGTATCCAAGACGAAGAGACCCTCGCGACTGGGGAGCGCCAAGATCGGAGTCGACATCAGGCGCTCCTTCAGGTACTCGAAATCCGCCAGCTTGGCGTTGTCCAGCACAGGGAGCACGTGCAGGAGCTTCTTGCTGGTGAGCTTGGTCAGGGGCTTGGCAGTGTGCGCGTAATCGTTCATTAAACGCCAGTGCACGTTACACATGCCCAGGAAGCTCTTCAGCTCCGTCTGTTTGCGCGGGGGCAGTGCTTGCGCCAGGCTCTTGATATTCTTCTGGTTCACCAGCAGCTGGCCTGGACGGAAGACGTGCCCCAGGTACTCGAGTTCTTGCTGAAACAGGTTACACTTGAAGAGCTTAAGCGAGACACCGGCCTTCTCCAACAGTAGTAGGATTCCGCGGAGGTGCCGGATGTGATCGTCCACGGTTCGGGAGAAGACAATCACGTCGTCTAGGTACACCAGGCACGTTTGCCACCGAAAGCCAGAAAGGATGATGTCAAGCGCCCGTTGGAAGGAGGCTGGTGCGTTCACCCGACAAAACGGGAGCCGGAGAACCCGGAACAATCCCGCGTGAGACGTTAACGTCGTCTTGTCTCTGTCCTTGTCGGCCACAGGGATCTGCCAGTACCCGGTGTTACAGTTCAGGGTAGAGAACACCGTGGCGTCGCCGAGGGAGTCCAGGCAGTCGTCCATACTCGGGATCGGGTGGACATCCTTGACTGTGCGCTCGTTCAGCCGGCGGTAGTCCAGTCAAAACCGGAACTGGCCACCTGGCTTGGGCACGAAGACCACCGGGAAGGACTACTCGGAGTCCGCGGGCTCGATGACACCCAAGTCGGGCATTTTCTTGACCTGCTTCTCAATCTCTTGGCGACGGTGAGGTCCCGCCCGGTACGAAGCCGAGTACACAGGCTTGGCGTTTGGCTTTGGCTGGATTTGATGCGTGGTTGCCTTGAGCTCTCCCAGGTTCCCCGACCACATGCCCTTGAACTGCTCCAGGAGACCGTGTACCTTGCCATGGAGCTCCCCGGGAACGCCCGCCCAGTTCACCTCTGGCGTCTCCGGTTCCTTGGCGAGGGGCACAACCGTGGACGCCGGTGGACTCTCCGCCTTCGCCATGGTGGCTTCGTTTTCCGGCTCTGTCCGTGACGCGAGCTCCTGTTGGACGGCAAGAAGGTCCTTCTGGGAGAGGGGTCGCGCCTCGCCGGTGTACGGCTCTGCGACCCCCACGCGGGTGCCCTTGGAAACCGCCTTGGTCTTGCGACCCAGGTTGACCAGAAGGACACAGAAGGGCTCTTGCCGGCATACCTTCTTGTGATGCCCGTGGGCCAAGTGCAGCCCATGCTTGGCCAAGAACTCCGCCCGGCCCTTGATGAGACAGCTGCCAGTCGACCGAGTGACCACTTGGACCTTGGTCTGGACGCCGGGGGGAAGGACCGTTGCACCCGCTAGCGTCAGCTCATGCGGGCGGACCCGGGGCTTGGCCGGTGCCTTGTACTGCCGCCGCCTGGCACCCAGATGGTAGCCCAGGATGTCCGAGACAGCGCCCGTCGACCACTAGATCTTTCCGTCCTGGGTAAGAATGGCCTTCGTTTACTGGCGCTGGAAGTCACACCCGTTGATGAGCGGGACCGAGAGGCGCTTCACAACAAAAAACGGGAAATTCATAGGGGTCATGTACATGCAGGGTGAGGGGGAGTCGCGCGAGAGCCTTGAGAGCTTGCCCCGAGGCATCCACGATCCAGGTGCGGGTAGGCGCATGCCACGCATGCGCGCGCCAACCCGGAGGGAGCAGGTCCTCGCTGACGACGCTTGGTCCGGCCCCTGTGTCCACCACCGCGGCCACAACAACCGGGTCTTCATCCCCGAAGCTAAAGATGGTGTCGACCTTGAAAAAGTCCTTACGCAAGACGATCAGGGCACTCCGACAGGCACACGGTGTCCATGCGGCTACCTTGTTGCGTAGCCGACGACCGCACCAGCCCAGGAATGCATCGGAGGCCGACCCAGGGTCATCAAGGCCTGTAACATACAAAAGAACGCCTACGGGCGCACCTACCCCACCTCGTTTCCCGATCCCGAGATACCCGTGGTCGTGGTCTCTTTCTTGGGATGGGAGTCCCAGTCCTCAGGACTCCTGTTGTACAGCTTCTCCTGGATTCTCTGCAGGATTGCGACTAGGAGGTCGTGCACCGTCTTTGGTTCCCGCCGTCCAGGGGAGGCGCCCTTGGCCTGCTGGTCGGCCCAGCGGACCGCCTTGGCGAACTGGATACCCTGGCGGGCTAGCTTGTCCTGGAGCTCTTTGGGCACCACCGGACAGGTTGCCGCAATGTGGTCCTCCTTGCTGCGCAACCAGCACGCCCGTACCCGGTTCGTGCGTTCCCACCCCCAAGTGACTCGGGGCGTAGAGGGCGTGACAAACCCGCGCCAGCCCTCCAGACGGCCACCGGCCTGGGAAGATGACTCGCCCACGGCCAGCACCGGCGTCTTGAGTCCTGTCCGCATGGACGGTCGTGCCAGGTGCATCTTGGGGGGGGTCGGCTGGAGTCGCTGGAGCGCCTTGACATGTTCATGCTTGCCCTGGGTGAACGAAGCGAGCTGCTGTAGGGTGTGCTTCGTTAACTGGAGGCTGTACTGCTGGGCGTCCACCTGCAAGTGCCTGGGTACGCCCTGGATGAAGGCCATCTTGAGCCGGTCCTCGCCGTAAACGTTACCGCAGGCCTCCCCCAGGTCACGCGAACGGGCTGCGAAGGCATCAGGTACCTCATGGGCGCCCAGGGAGGCTCGTTTCACGTCCGACACGGCTTGGTTCAGCGGAGGGGAGTCCGCGTAATTGACCCGGAGCCAGTGCCTCGCCTCAGGGAAGGAAGCGACAGTCCGGCCCGGGATGTGCCCGGAAGTGTCAGGGAGGATCTTGTTGAACCGAGTAGCGGCTGCCCCGGTCAGAAAGGAGCCCATCAAGTAGAGCTCCTTGCCCTCCCAGACGTTACCGTCGTTGCCAGCTTGGACGAACCGGCGCAAGAAGGAGAAGAGTTCTGCCGGCTTGGTCCCATCAAAGCGAACCCGGTCCATGGAAACCCGTAGTTTTTCCCGGTCTTGTGGAATCCTTAGACGCATCCGGCCGGTGAAGGTCTGATTCTGGTTTTCCAGACGGTACGAGTGCCAGTCGGTCACGTTGCTGAGCAGGTTGCCCCCAACTTGTGGAAAGGGATCTGGAAATCCACCAGTGCCCAACGTTCCATCTCCTCGTCACTCCGCGAGGATGAGTCACTTACGCAAGACCGGGGGCGACAACGCCGATGGCTGCGCCGGCTCCGGCGCGACCGACGGTGCCGGCGAGAGTCCCCACTGGTACCTCCGTCCGGTCCCCCGTCGTCACCTCCGCCTCCACCTCTCACCACCCGGCTCCCTGACGGCCCCTTACCAGCGCTTGGGGAAGCCAGCATGCCGGGTGTGCGCTTCGCGGTCAGACTCTTGAAAGCCCCAGCCATGTCCGCCCGGAGCTCCTCGCGGAGGGATTCCAGGAAAGACATGACGGCCGGAGAGGAGGAGACGTCAGGGGGGACACCGCTCGCATCACGTCGACCCGGACGAGCCGGAGTCGAGGTCTACTCCTGCTTGCCCTTGGACGTGCCCGTGCCCGCCACCGCGGGTCTCGGTATCTCGGTCTTGACGGTCGTGGTCACCCGAGAGGAACCACAGTGCCCAGCCGCGTCAGCCGGCGCCGGCGGGGGTGGAACCAGACCCGAGAAACCAGGTAACCCAGCCCCAGCCGGAGCCAGGGTCGTGTCCGTCGACATACTCCGAGGCAACGTTTCCCCCGGAGAGGACGTCGGGGTCGGCATAGTGGTCTCGGGTGCTCAACAGCCAGGCGAACCGGGAGACATGTACGACCACAAAGAAGGGGCGGCAACGAGGTACAAGGTGAGAATCCCAACAGGAGTCGGGAAATTGTAATCCCGTCCGGGCAATGCCATGCACACGAGAGCTCACCCCTTACACGGGAGAGATCGTCCGTTACACGCGTACAGGCACCGGATGTCAGCCATAGAATCCTTTCCTGCTCCACCAATTGGTCGCATAAAACGCCGTGTCACCCCAGCCCACAGAAACAGATAGGGACACCTGCCCAGCTAAGGGAACCCGCCCGCAAACCCTTGCTCTACTCTCTCCCGGTGATACGGTCACCCAGGAAACCACCAGAAGGCGCAAAGAGGAAGGAAGGAGGTGAGAACGCAGTTGGTCTATTCGTGGGGAACCCGGGCCACGGGCGCCCCGCTGTTCCCTTTAGTCATCCGAGCAAGCGGGCCCAAATGGCCCCGGATCCCACACAGTAGCCTCCCGAGGGGGCGACTCGGGGATCCATACTAGTGGACCCCCCTACTGTCAAGCATACAATTTCGAGACGAATAAAGCAGAAACGAGCAAGCAACCCACAATCAATCAAGTCCGTCGCAGTCAATCACCAGGTGTGCCGTCCAATCCGGGCCTGTCCCGCCTCGGCGCCCGTTCCGCGCGCACCCGGTGTCCAATCCGCCACCCGGCGTGCCGACGGAGACCCTTTATGCGATACTTGGGGGTGGTGACGGCCACTCGCGGTCGTGCCCTCTTTTAGCCGGACTGGCGAGGGGCTGCGGGTGCGAGGGACCAGCGGAATGCTCCCGCCAGTCGCTCCCGGAGGCGCGCTTCCAAATATGGACACTCCTTGGCGCAATGCCCCCCCTTGCCACACTGCCAGCAGGCTGTCTCCCCCTCCCGAGCGCGGGGCCGGGGTTGATCATCCCCGGTGGGGGCCTTGCCGTCTGCTGCCGCCACAGCACGACTTGCGTTACCCCTCGGGGCGTACCGCCTAACTGGGGCCGGTACGCGAGGGGCGGCGGCCGGTACGCGCAGGGCGGCGCCCAGGCGGGCTATGCGCAATTGGCGCGACTCTTCCGCCAGCGCCTCGTGCTCCTTGACGCGCTCCTTGCGCTGCTCGTGCTCGAGCCAGCGGAGTTCATCGCCCTTCGTCTGGGTGATGCGGACCAACTCCGCCAGAGTCATGGCGGGGGTGTTGCGCTCGCGGACGGTGGCGCGGGCGGCGCGGTGGACACCTTCCACGAAGCGCCCCTTGAACGCCCCAATCCCGGACATGAACCTACACTCGGTGTTCAGTCGGCGCAGCCGTTCGGCGAAGGACAACTCGTCCTCGTCGTCCCGTTGGACCGCGACGATCAACATCTCGACGAGAGTCGCCACTGAGGCCTCGTGCGCGTGTCGCCGGAGCATCCAGCTGATAAGCTCCAGGTAACTGGTTGCCTCTCCCGGATTACCGCCCCGGCAGGAAGGCATGACCATCGTCACATCCGACTTAAGAGGTTCCTTCGTGAAGTCTAGAAGGATGTGAAAGGCGTCGAATTCAGTGATGGCGTTGTCATCGTAGGCCTTTGCGAAAATTGGAAGGAACTGGAAGACCTTGGCCGGTGGGGTACCATCCCACTCGTCCCCGACGCCGAAGGACTGAGCCACGTCCTTCTTGCACCGGCCGAGAATACGGGCCTGACGCCGCGTGTAGACAAACGACTTGTTGTCTAACGCGTACGTCTCACAGTCAAACAACTCTCGGTAGAAAGTTATGTTCATCACAATCTTCGGGGGCTCCTCCCGAGTCGGGGGTGGCGGGGTGGCCGCTGTCGGCCACCCGGCGGGCTCCCCGCCGGGCACGAGAGAGCTCTTCGTGTGATACCCCGGGTCAATGCCCCAGAGGACCTCATGGGATCCCTCCGTGCGGCGTTCGCCCCCCTCCGACAGGGAAGGTGGTCTGTGCCTCGTGTCAATGCCCCGAGTACCGTCCCGCTCCGTGAAGGGGGTGCTGCGGAAAGTACGGATCAAGGCGGCCACCGCCGATTCGCACTCCGAGTGTGGGGTGTTGGTGGTGGAAGACGACGACGATGAGCAACGTCGTCGTCGGCAAGACGAGCGTCTGGCCCTGCGTCTTCGCGTCACAGTCATGGGAGGCGCGCTACGCAACGAAGTCGACAGGGACCTAGCAACCTCTGAGCGAACGACCTCAGCTACATCGTCTGTCCACTCGAGACCCAGGTCCTCCACGGCACCCCGTGAGCCTGGGAGAGCACGACTAGAGCTCCGACCCGCAGGCTCCCGTGCCGAGTGTGGCACCGGCCCTCGCTTCGCACCCGGGGGGAAGATCCCCCAGCGCGCGTCGGAGGACCGCCACGCAGGCAAGGTCACGCCCGTGATCATACCACCAGCCGTTATTGCCCGGTTTCCATGACCTCGGCCCGCTCCTTGCTGTTGCCGCCGCCGGCAGACGCATCCTTTTCCGGCACGGGACGACCGCATGGTGCCCATCGACCGGGTGGCCTTGCTCTTGGACCGAGTTGCCGAGGACTTGGACAGGTACACCTTGACAATGCACCAGGTACACATTGGCATTGCACCTGGTCCGCCTTGACATTGGACCGGTACGCATTGGCCGCGTGCCCGCTGCCGCCACCACAACCGGAGCTCCTTGTGGGGATAAGGTGTGGGCGTGGGAAGCTCGGGCCGGTTGGGGTCCCCGCGCCTCTCGAGGGGTAAGGTGGTCACCAGTGGAACAATACAAGCGGGGGGACACGCGCGCACTCGCGCCGGTACTCTCCCCTCCCTCCTCTCTCCGACCTGACGACGCCCCTGCTCCCGCCGATGTTCGCGGGACAAGCTGTCGGCCGGGGGACAAGACAAGAAAAGACCGGGGTTGTGCTCTCGCTCTTCTCCCCGCCAGCACGCGCCGGTGCTTGCGCCGGTACAAGCTCCGCCCTGGGATGTGCTGCAGCCCTCCACGGCGCTCCCTGTGAGCCGATGGTGGTGGAGACGCGCCCTCGCACGTGCCGGTCCTCGCGGAGCACCGAAGTCCCCTCTCCATCTACACCCGCGCTCGGTACTCGCAGGGCACGGCCATCCTTCGCTGGTGGAGCCGCCAAGCGCTGGGACCCGATGCCGGTGGCAGACCTCATGGTGTCGTCTGATGAGCTGCGGAGGCACGCGCTGGTGCCAGCGCCTGCCCATGTGCCGTGGACCGGGACGGTCGATGCTAAGAAGGGAGCTCTGTCGCATAACGGGTGCCCGTCGGCACCCCGGGTTTTGGATCGGACACCGGGTGCAGCGGAGCGAGCTCCAAGGCGGGACAGGCCCGGATTGGACGGCGCACATGGGGACTGACTGCGCTTGTCTTGATTGATTGTGGGTTGCGTGCCCGTTTCTGCTTTATTCGTCTTGAAATTATATGCTTGACAGTAGGGGGGTCCACTAGTATGAATCCCCGAATCTCCCCCTTGGAAGGTGTAGCACAACCCCGTAGCCACGGTCCCGAGGAGGGAAGTATCCCGCCGATGCCGTCCCAAGAACGTGCCCCCTATAGGATCACCCGATCCGGGAAGAGTGGCCGCCAAAGGTACCAGACAAAATGCACGGTTTACTTGCCGCCGACGACGGTGCCTCCCACCGTTGTCGCCCTTCGTCCTAAAAGGGCGGAAACCGTTGCGCGGGCCCAATTCCCCTAGGGGGAATTGGCCCGCGCCGCCGACCAACCAATGCGATTAAGTCCAATGCAAGACAAGTCCCCCAAGGCAATAAGTAGAGACGAGGGAGAATCTGGGCCGCGCGCCCCGCCCTGACGTGGCGGCCGGTGGTGCGGCCACGCGGCTGTGGTGGCCGCCCCACACAACCGCCGCCACCCGGTGCGTCCGCCGCCGCGGGCGTGGGCCGCTCGCGCAGGCAGTGTGCGCCCCCCCCCGCCACCACCGGGTGGGCGCTGTCGGCCCCGCTCAGCGGGCCCGTGTGCGCCAGGGCCGGCGCGTCCGCTCGTTGCCAGCACCACCCCCGCCGGGTGGTACTAACCACCCCCCTCGGGTGGTGCTACATCACCCTCTTCCCAGCAGCCGCCGCCCGCGGCGGCAGATGGCTCGCCCTCCGCCCACGGCGGCCGCGACCTCGGCGGGGCCGGATCGGGCCGTCGGCCGTAGCGCGTCGACGGCGGCGGCGGGGGCGGCGGCCCCGGCGGCGCCGGCTACCACGGCCGCGGCAGCGGCGGGGGCGCCACGGAACGCCCCAGCGGGGCAGGCGACGGCCGGGATGGCGGAGGCGCCGCTCGGTGCGGCGGCGGCGGCGTACGCAGCGTCTCGCGGGGTGTGGGCATGCCGGGGCGGCGCGCCCGTGTCTCGGCGGCGGTGACGCCGCCTCCGTCGCGTACGCCTTCGCCGCCGCCGGGGTCGTGGGGTGGCCTGGCGCGTGAGGCGGCGGCGTGGGCGGCGGCCGCGGCCCCGCCGCCCCCGGAGGCCGCCGCACCTTCCCAGCCGGCGGCCGCGACGACGTCCCGCCCGGTGACCGAGCCGACGCACCGCCTGGCGGCCGCGGCGCCGCGCCGCCCCTCCATCCCGGCGCTAGCCGAGGCGTCGGTGCGGCAGCACGGGTGGGCACGCCGCCCGGACCGCGATCACTTGGTGTCGACGCCGCGTCCGCGGCAGCCGATGCCGCCCGGCCTGCGGGACCCGGTCCCCCGGTCGCCGGTACGCTTGTCGCCGCCGGCATCGCCGTCGCCCCTGCCGGTGGGGATGGCGGCGGAAGTCGCGGAAGCGTGCGGCCTGGATAGCGCGGGCCCGTGGCCCACGGTGCGGGCTGTCTGCGGTGGCGTGATGCCGGGGCCCGGCAATGCCGCGGCCATTGACGCCGCGTGGGCCCGCCTGCTGGCCGTCGGCGGGGCGGCCGGGTACCTCGAACAGGGCGCCGCGCCCAGCATCCTCCGGGCCCTGACCGGATTTGACCGGGCGACGGCCCCCGAGTACTTCCGCCGGTTACTCCGTGTCGTGGAGGTGGCCGTCTTCCTGCCGGAGCCGATGCTCGACGTGACGGAGCTGTTCTACGTCGATGGCGCCGCCGGCTACACCTGGCTGACGGAGCTCCGTCGTCGGCTTCCGACCCTGCCCCCCACGACGTGGGGCGACCCCGACGTCGGGTTGGAGTACTGGATCGAGCGCGAGCCCCTCCTGACGTCCGTTTCGGGTGCCGGGGACGCCTGGGCAAACGAACGGGACGCCCGCATGACGGCGCGGATGGCCCCTGTGTTCCGTGCCGGGCACGGCGCGATGCGCCTCTCCCTGCGGGAGGGTGCCGACCGGGCCTTCCTCTTGCCTCCCGCCCCGTCCGACTGGGACGTCGTCTTTGCCGCGCCGCGGCTGCTGCCGTGGTACATCCCGCGCGTCTTCGCGCACTTGGCGTATCGCCTGGCGACGGCGACGCGGGACCCCCTGCTTGGCGTGGCCCGCCTATCCGCCGCGTGCGCCATGGAGAACGCGCTGCTTGCCACATACGAACGTGAGCGCCGCTTGTTCCGGCCGCCGCCCTTGGCCGGGTGGGCGGTTGACCGCTTCGGTCCGACGGTGTTGGCGCAGGGTGATGCGCCCAAGGAGGCCATGCTTCGCCTGTTAGTGGCGGCATGGCCGCACGTCCCGTGGGGCGCCGTGCGCCGGCGGCTGCCGTACGCGTCGATGGGGAAGGAGCCCCCCCTCATCCCGACCGGCCACAGGGGGACGCTGCTGAGCGCAGAGCGCCATTGGGTTGGGGTGCTCCCCCGCGCCGGCACGCCGCTCGGCCTCGGTTGTACCGAGCGGGCGCTGCGAGGGGCCCTGCCCGCCGAGCTCCCGTACGTGGACGTGGACGAGGATGGGTACGGCGAGCCGTCCCCGTTTCCGCCCGCGGCCGGTCGCGCGGGTGGCGCCCACCGCAGCGGGGACACCGCTTTCGCCTGGGGCGCCGCGGTCGACACGGCCAGCGCTGGGCGCTGCTTCGGTCGCTCCAGGCGGCGGATCGCAGCGGTCCGACCCGGCGGGCGGCAGCGCAGTCGGGCCGTCCGACGACGGGGGCCCGGCTTCTCCCGGCAGCGCGGCGCCGTTACCGCCGGACTCGAGGCGGCGCGGGCTCGCGTCCGCCGACGAGTGGGGCGTGGCGTGGGCGGCTCCCGCCGCGGGCCCGGGCGCCGCGTACCCGACGACCCGCGGGGCGTCGGGTGGTGATGGCCACCCCGACCCACGTCGTGGCGGCCGCCCAGGTGATTGGGACCACGGTTTTCGCGGGGGCGGCGATCCGCCCGGTGGCGGGTACCGGGAAGAGCACGGTGGCGGCCGCCGGGACGGATGGGACCGCTCGGCCGGTGGGGACGGCGGAGGCAGCGGATGGGGCCAAGGGTCGCAAGGCGACGGGGCCTCGCCCCCGGGCGGGGTTGGCTACCCCTTGTCGGGTGGCGAGCATGACGGCCGCGGGTCCCGCCAAGCCGGCCGCCGCCGCGAAGGCGACGGCGAGCCTGCCGACGCTGGCCGCCGGGGTTGGGGCCCCGGCCACATGTCGTACGCGGACCGCCGCGATGCGGGCTGTCGCCCGGGCGTCGACGGTGCGCGGTACCGCGATGCGGGCCCCGCGTCCGGGCACGGCCGTGGCCGTGGTGGCGACGACCGGCGTCCGGCCGATGGCCGTGCGGTAGTGGTCGCCCACGACTGGCATGCCGCGCCCGACCCCCGAGATGGCGGGTACGGCCCGGTCGACCGCGGCCGCGGGCGCCACCCCACCGACGGGGACACGTCCCGGGCGTCGGCGTTGGCGCCCGCGAGGGCCGACGTCCCGACGCGCGACGTCTGGCCGTCGGGCCGTACGACGCCCACATCGGAGTGGCCGCGGTCGGCACCCGCAGGTGCTGACCGAGATGCACCCGAGGGCGATGCCGCCCGTCCCTCGGCGCCGTCCGCCGGGTACCGCCGGTGGCGGACCCCCGAGCCCGAGGTGCGGCGGGTCGTGCCGCGCACCGGTGCCCGAGTCGGGGGTGCCTCGCGCGGCGTCGGCGCGCAGGACGCGACGGTCTCGGCGTTCTACCAGACGGGGGAGGCGTACGTCGCCCAGTGGGGGCCGCCACGGCCGGGTGATATCCGCGGGGCCTTGTGGGCGGAGTGGGGGTGCGACCCCGTCGTGAACTGGGCGGGGGTGACCGACGCGATGGTCGGGTGGGCCCTGCTGGAGCACAACCAGGCCGCCCGGCAGGTAGGGGCGGGGTTGGCGGCGAACCCGACCTGGCACGCCGCCCGTCTGAACCAGGCCATTCGGGCCCAGCTGCGGCAGGGGGGCGTTTCCATTGACGACCCCGCGTACGCGGTGCCGTAGCTGGCGGGCGTAAACCCACCATTGGCTACCCGCATGTACGGGAGGCCCCCTCCCCGTCGATGCGGCGCTCGCCGCGGTGCCCGCCTGCCGCGGTGCCCTCCAGGACCCGGGGCGCCGTCCCAGTGGCGGCTCGGCCCGGGCGCGCGTCGGCGCGGCGCCGAAGGGCGGCGCTCCGCCGACCGCCGGCGATACGGGCGCCGCCCCACCCGCGCCACGCCCACCGCGGTGACCGCCGGCCGCAAGGGCGCCGCCCCAATGGCGCACGCCCGCCGTGGCGACCACCGCCGACCCGGGCGTCGCCCCACCGGCGCCACGCCCACAGTGGCAACCGCCGCCAACCCGGGCGTCGCCCCACCGGCGCCACGCCCACCGCGGCGACCGCCGGCGCCACGGGCGCCACCCCACCAGCGCCATGCCC
>ENA-ORXR01001864-ORXR01001864.1-marine-metagenome-genome-assembly--contig:-NODE-1864-length-21304-cov-5.081076_pt1 | contig 21304 bp, 22 predicted proteins | sample MGYA00237866_ERZ511479 | MGnify/ENA metagenome assembly ERZ511479 | reverse complement strand
CCACCGGCGAATTCGCTTACACCCGCCCGACCACCCACGACGGTGCGACCCGCGAGGCGGCGATGATCGATCCGAACCATCTCGCGATTCTGCTCCCGTCAGCCGGCGAGCCAGGCGCTTGCCCGTGGGAAGGCGGCTGCGGTCTGCGTGCGAACAGCCGCGCGAACGTGGACCAACTCGTCATCAATTCCGCCTCGTTCGGTGATATCATGGACAGCATCCGCCGGAATCTCGACAGCCGGGACGGTGGCGGACACGTCTTTTACCCGACCGAGGTTTTTGAGGATCACTTCATTTACCGCCGATCTTCCGAAGGGAACGACACCTATTTCCGTCAGTCGTATGCGGTCGCGGCAGACGGTTCGATTGCCTTCGCCGACGACATCACCGAGGTAACCCGCGAGTTCATTCCGGTAACGAACGCTTCCAAGACGCTGTCGAAAATTGACCCGCCCGCCACGGGCATGAATGAAATCCTTTTCCTGAAGCTGCTGGCCAACAGCGCTTCGCTCCCTGACGGGCATGAGTTCAAAGTCACCGAGGCGCAGCGCGAGGAATTTCTCGCCAAGCCCGAAGACGCTCAGGCCGAATTCTTCGCCAACTGCTGCGCTGCCTGCGCCGCCGCTGTGCCGCCTGCTGAAAACGAAGACGAGGACAAGCCGGAAGCAGCCGCTACCGCTACCGCCGCTCCCGTCATCGCCAACACCGGTACCGATACCGCTGGCGCAGTCATCACTATGACGACCGGCGAACTCGCGCAGCAACGCGAAACCATCAAAGCCGAAGTTCTCGCCGAGATCCAAGCCGCCAACGACGAAGCCGAAGCCGCTGCGCTCCGCGTCTCGCTCAAGGCCAACTGGTCCCTGCCCGCCACCGCATTCGACCGCATGGACCTTGTCTCGCTCAAGGAGATTTCCGCCGTCACCCCCGCGACGAATACCGGCCCGATCCACACCCACGCCAACGGCATCACCGTTAACTCTGGCACCCGCAAGTTCGTTGCGTCGCCGAAATCAACAATCTCCAAAGGAGCCGCGTAATGAGCGAAAAAGATTACGATCTAAAGTCTGTCCTGACCGTGTGTCAGGACACCCTACAGCGCCCCGGTCGCCGCTACCGCCGCACCAAACTTGCCGCCGATCTTCCGACCGGCCCCGGTACTCTCGTCATGCACAACGATGGCGGCGACCTCGAAGCCTCCACGCTCGCCGGTCCTGACCTATGCAAACACACGTACATCGTCGATGACGCGCAAAGCCCCTGCTCCCCCATCGGTTGCCCGCTAAAGTCCGGTTACGTCCCGTACCTCATCAAGCCGGAAATTGGGCAGCAGGTCGGACTGTGGGTTGCCCCCGGAGTGGCCGTCGCACCTGGCGACACACTCGACAACGACGGCACCGGTATCCTGACCGCCGGTCCCGGACCGTTCCAAGTCCCGCCCTACTCCGAAGGTCTCGACGGCACATCCACCGTCCCCTGTATGCTCATCGTCGAATTCTGCGGCTGCTAAAAGGAACCCCCAAATTATGATCAACATTCAAGAACTCATGATTAACTCTTCGCTGGCGCCGCTCGCGAAAGACGAAATCCAATTCCTCCGCGACAACGGCAACAGCGCCGAAGAAGGCAGCACTAGCCGTGCGTCATTTTACCTGCGCAACTACGCGTTCGGCAAAGAGGTGATGTATCCGCAACTCCAAACGAACAACGAACTGACCGCCGAAGCCTGCGAGATCATGGACGAGGTGATTACGGAGGTCTGCAAGAAGGAACTCCGTCTCTTGCAAGTCCTCCGCGACGCCGGTCTGGTCCGCTCCATCGACGCGTCTTGCGCCGAAGCCATCGCCTCCATCATCACCGACTACAAAGGCAAAGCTATCATCACGATGGACTGCGCTGACGAGCCGAACATGGTTAGTGCCACCGCCGAGAAAAAGTCTACCCAACTCCCCTACTCGATGGAGGGCTACAAGTACCGCTCCCGAGAAGTTTGCATGTGGCGTCGCCACGGCATCTCCTTTGACGACACCCTTGGCCGCGCCGCCACCCGCAGTGTTGCCGAGGCTATCGAAGGTGCGCTGCTCTCCGGCTCCTCCTTCAACCAAGGGATTAACCAAGCCGCGAAGGAATACACGCCCTGCAAAGGGCCGTGGATCTCCGAGGACGGGAAGAAATGGCTCGTCACCACGCAGGACATCCGCTGCGAGATTCAAAACATGCTGCAAGAACTTCTGGCCTGCTGCAAAACTCTCGGCGACGTGATTATCGCGTTCCCCTGCAATTTCGAATCTACCCTTGAGTCGTACTGCGACCAGACTTGCAACAAGACCTTGGGCCAGTCGATCCTCGAACTGAACCGTGTCTCCTCCATCGAGATCCTTCCGACGCAGGACGATTCCTGCATCACGATTTTCGAAGCCGATCAGCGTACCCTCCGCGTTGTCGAGGGAATGCCGATTCAAACCATCCCTGTCGCCAACATGATTCGCGGCTGCGTGGAAGAGTTCCGCACGATGGGAATCATCGTCCCCGAAGTCCGCCCGGTCGGCTGCTGCTGCCTCGTCATCAAGGGCCAGTTCGGCCCTGGAACTGGAGAAATTCCCAAGGAGGCCCCGAAGCAGAAAGCCGACGCCAAGCGCGAAGCCGCCGCCAAGAAAGCCGCGTAACCCGATCCTCCCCGAGCAGGGGGAAGCAACCAAACCAACCCCTCGGGGGCGGACCCCGCGTCCGCCCCCTTTTTATTATGACACTTGAAGAAATCGAAAAGATGTTTGGCGGCTGTCCGCCCGAAGGGGTCGACCTCGAAGATGAGGCGGCGTGCGCTTGCTTGCTGTTTGATGGATGCGCAGGCCTTGCCGACGCGTATCCAGAACCCGTCCTCGCCTGCCTCAAGAAGGCGGTAATCGGATTGTTTATTGAATGCGCGAACCCCGCCAATATGCTGGCGTCGCAGCGGGCCAAAGACTTCGCGGAGACGTACCGAGCATGGACGGGTTACAAGTCCTCGCGGTTTTACGCGAAGATTAAAAGATTCGACAGCCTCGGTATCCTCTGCGAGTGCCTAAAGGGTTGCGATGACGACGAGACATCCAAGCCGTTGCCGTGCGTGGAAGGAATCCCTGCGCCGCCGAAGAAGGGCAAAGCGTGCTGTGGCGCAAAGGGGCGCTGCGGATGTCACTGATCACCGGATCGGCCAAGCGGCTTAAACATACCGTGATCGTCGGCGACTGCCTCGGCCCCGGCGCTGGGAACGCGATCAAGTACGGCAACTATCGCGAAGTGAAAACCTTCGTCTGCCTCGACTGCACGACGTTCACGGATGCGGACGGCGACGAGGTGGTCAGCAATCATCGCCTGATATTCAACGAGCTGATCCCGAAGGACTCGATGGTCTGGTGGGACGAATGCCCGCCCGCCGATCCCTGCCGGCCATCTGCTACGGTCGCGGATTTCGAGGCGGCGGTTGCGGCTTCGGGCCGCGATATTGAGTGCCCTTGCATCGGCTACCGCGTCGGGCGGATTCGCGGGTACGAGGTCTGCCTGCGGTACACGAAGGGGAAGTGCTTCGAGGCGTTCCTGATTTGATGGCCTGAATCTTTCTGAAAATATCTGAACATTTGATTTGATTGGCAGCGCAAATGTGGTGTACGGTGTTGGAAACAACTAACCGCAAGGAACGCAGAACATGGAACTGACCATCACCAAAGAAACCGTAGGAACCGAAGCCAACCCCAGTACCCTTCACACCGTCTTCGCCGATGGCGTAAAGATCGGACAGCGCAAGTCAAAGAAGGCCAGTTACAACTTCGCCATCGTCGTTCGTGAATCTAAAGAGGCCCGGATCAAGTGGCTCAAGTCTGGCATTAAGATCGAGGGGCAGCCAAAGTGGACCGCTAAATACGAACAGGAGCTTGATGCCATCAATGCAGGAGAGTTTGACGAACGATTCACGACACCCGGCATCTTGTCCTTCTCGACCAACTACCCGAAAAGCACCGAAGTTCAAAGCCACCTCGTTTTCATCGGCGTGGCAACCATCGAAAGCTAAGGCCGATTCACCCGCCCATCCAGTCCGCCCTCATCCGGAGGGCTTTTTTTTGTGCCCACCCCTTTGCCTCGCGCCGCATCCTCGTGAACATCTCCATCAACATCCGAGGCATGAGGGAAGTCGAGGACGCCCTGCGAAGCGTTGCCGACGAGATCGCAACCGAGGCGATTGACGCGGGCCTGTTCAAGATGGGCGAGCAGGTGCGGGCCGAGGCGGTGAAGAACGCGCCGGTCGATACGGGATTTCTCCGCTCCAGCGCCTACACCGCCGGCGCATCCAACGGACTCGCGCAAGGGCCGACCGCCGAGCAGGGCACCGTGAGCGCCAGCCGCAATGATGCGCGGAGCCGGAGCGGTCGCGGTCGGCGGGTGGCGAAGGTCGGCTTCACCGCCGAGTACGCGATTTATGTGCATGAGGGTAACCGAGGCGGGGGGCGTGGAGGCAGAGGTCGAGGCAGAGGTCGCAGGCGTCCGAGCAGAAGATCGGGCCGAAGTCTGGACCCGAGCGGGCGCAAGGGGTCGAAGTACTTGCAGCGGGCGATTGACGAGGCACGCGCGGACGGGTTCCGCGAGTTCGCCGAAACAGTCAGACGCCAGGTGCGCCGCCGGAGGCGGTAAGATGGTTTGATTCTATCAGCAGGCGTAAGCCCGAGAAGTTCCTCGAACTCCTCCTGTGACTGTAGAAGTAGGAAATTATTTCGGACACGAGATCTTCGTCAGTTTTCATGGCAATTCCGCATACCATCCGCGCTCTTCATCGTGTCCAATCCAGAGCTTTGACATCTGGTGCCCGCCCAGATCGATGCTCCTTATATCATTCTTTAGATGCCTCATTAGAATTGGGACCAACGGGTGTGAATATGGGACAGCGTATGACTTATGGTCGTCGCCATACTTGAAGTGGAAGAACAAAAAGTATGCCCCTCGCAACTCCTCAATACTGAAACCTATGATGTACCCATAGAAATTGCCTTGCTCAGAGAATGATTCAGGCAGCGCCTCTTCTTCATATGGAATATCGTGGGATGCGTCAGCCCCTTCGGATATTGATAATGGGATTCCGTCTTTCCTGATGGGCACTTTTTCTCGCATGCCAAAGGAATAGCAACCGCTGGCGCAACCAGTCAAGCTCCCTCTTTGCCCCCCCCGCCATCTGCATGACCCCAGCAAAAGCAATCGCCGCGTGGCTCGAATCGCAGGAATGCGGCAAGCGATGCCCGCAACCGGATGGCTCCCTCATCACCGATCCGCAAGCGTGGCCTTTGTTCTGCGACGCGGTCCGCGAGAAGGGCATCACCTCCAAGTGCTTTGCCTCACCGAAGGCGTACGATGGGCGGCATATCGGCATCTACGCGACCGGCGGATTTTCAACCGGCGCGGTCAACTGCCCGACCAAGTGCGACGAGGTTAACCTGCGGATCCTCGTGCGGGCCTGCGACTACGACGCCGGGTACGCGAAGGTCTGCGAGATCCGGCGCAAGCTGTGCAGCGTCCCGTCGATCGCGGTCGAGAATCCGAAGCCGGGCGGGTTCACGTCTGTCACTGTCAACAACCTGACGCCGCCCTCGCCGTTTCAGGGCCTCGACGACCAGTACTTCTCGTGGCAGTTCAACGGGGTCGTAACCTATAGCGCCTGAAAATTGACCCGCCTGCCATCGGCATGGCATCTCTAGAAGCACTTCGTACTGGCTACATTATCAAGCGCAATGGTGTGGATATTCGCACCCTCGGAATCTGCGTTGAATCCCTGACGCCGCCGACCGGGTACACCGTGGACGCGGAAGAATCCGCCTGCGTTAACGTCCCGCTGAACGATGCCGCTTGCGCCCTCAAAGAATACTGCCGAGGCAATTCGGTCGGCGTCTCGCCGATGGAACTCACTATCCGCTGTGACCCAAAACTGAACCTCGCGTTCTGGTGCACGGAGGAAGCTGCGGAGTGGGAAATCCTCTACCCCGACGCCGACGAGTGCAACCTGTGCTTCACCGGATTCTTCGCAGGTTCCTCTGCTCCCGTCATCGACGGAACCGGCACCGGCTGCATCACTTGCGACGTCACGATCCAGCCGGACGGCGTCAAGTACGAGTCCAATGGCGTGGACATCGGCAGCGGCGCAAACCGCGAAGCCGCTGCCAAGCGCGAAGCCGCTGCCAAAGCGCCCGCCAAGAAAAAAGCCGCGTAAGCGCACCCTCGTTTTCCCAAACCAACACAAGGCAACACATGAGCAAGATCGACCCGAAGTTTTTCGAACTCCGCACCAAGACCATCACCGTGACGCGTAAAGGCGTATCCCAGGAATTCGACCTGGAAGAACTGGACGGCGATTTTGTCGGCTCCAACGCCACTATTCACGAGCAGATTTCGGCAGGCATTACCGGCCCTCAAAGGTTCACCCCCGAAGAGATAAAGCTGTGGCCATCCGGCCTAATCATTGATCTTCTCACGGGAGTAAACGAACTCAGCGGTGCCGATGAAAAAACCGCGAAATCAAACGCGGAAGCCGCCGTAAAAAAGTCCGAGACGAGCTAACCCTTGCGCTCTACGACATGTGCGAGGCGTTCGACCTCGGCCACCCGTGGGACTACCGCAAGACGCTGCCTCTACGGGTTCTGACGGCGCAACTGGTCGAGTTTAAAGAGTACCGGAAGCTCCGTCCCAATCCCGTTGAACTTGCCGACATCGCCCAGGCGCGCGTGGCGTACGCGAACGCGAAAAAGGGGACGGACCTCAAGGAACTCATCATCAGTGATCTTGCCCGCGACGGCAGTGATGACGGCGCGAAGAATCAGCCACCGTCTCCGTTCTTAGGAATGAACGGAATCACCCCGCAGATAAACCCGATGTTCAGCCCGCCGCCCAAATCAAAAGAGGACACCGAATGACTAACGTCGGCACCATCGTCGTGGACTTGGTGGCGAACACCAGCAAGTTCTCGTCGAATATCGACGGAGCGCTCGGCAAGCTGAGCAGCGTCGCCAGCGCCTCGCGAAAGTTCGGCGCTGCTATCTCCGGCGTCGGCGTTGCTGGCGTGGCTGCCTTTGCACGCTTTGATAATCAGATTCGCAGTGTACGGACGTTGCTGGATGAAGATTCCTTCGGCCCGAATATAGACGTTGATACGGGCTTCGCTGGACTGAGAAGTGACCTTCTAGACTTCGCGACAACAAGTACTTCCTCGCTTACCGACCTAAACACATCTCTTTTCGGGACTGTATCAGCGGGTGCAGAAGCAGGGAAATCAATTGAGTTTTTGAATACCGTAAACCGACTGGCCGTTGCGGGCGTAACGGATATCGCTAGCGCGCAATCCGGACTTTCGGGCATTATCAACGCGTATGGCGTATCACTTGATGACGCCGAGTCGGTCGCCGCAAAGTTTTTTGCGAGTCAAAAGGACGGCGTGACCAATGTCGGGGAACTCGCCGTAGCCCTTGGCAGGGTCGCGCCTATCGCCAAGTCCGCAGGAATTCCGATCAATGAACTTTTTGCAGCTACCGCCGCAACCACAAAGGCGCTGGGATCGACGAACGAAACCGTCACGGGATTAAAGGCGGCAATTACAAATATCCTCAAGCCGAGCAAAGACGCATCCGAGGCGGCACAAGCCTTGGGCGTTGATTTCAGCGCGGCTGGGCTTCGTGCCGCCGGTGGATTGAATGCGTTCCTTGAGCAAATTCGAAGCAGTGAGGGGTTCAACGATGATACATTAAATAATCTTTTCGGATCAACTGAAGCACTGAATGCGATATTTGCACTAGACTCTCAGGCGAAGGCGTTCGGGGACACCCTTGCTACACTAGGCGATGACACGGGCCTTGCGTCCACTTTTCAGAAAGCGTTCGACATCCAGAACAGTTCGCCGCTCAACGCTTTTAAGCGACTTCGCAACACAGCAACAGTTACGCTGATCGGAATTGGGCGACAGCTTGAGCCGATCTTTGATCCGCTTATCAAATTGGCTGACACGGCCCTTGGCGTGGTTCGACGTATTGACATTAGCCCCATTGTATCCGGCTTGAGTCGTGCAACAGGATTCGCTACATCCATCGTTGACAGGTTCGGCGGGATAACTGTCGCGATCGGTGCTGCCGCCGCGTTCGCCGCACCGCTTGCCCTCGCGTTCGGACTCGCGGTCCCTGCCATCGCTGCGGCAGCCGGCGGACTCGCGACGGTTGCGGGTATTCTTGCGGGAGCCTCTGGTCCTATCGCGGCCATTGGCGCTGGGCTCGGTCTATTGGCGATCAAGTCGGACTCGTTCCGCCAATCCGTTTTCACCCTCGGTGGCGTGCTGAAAAACACAGTCGTCGCGGTGTTTCAACTCCTTGCGCCAATCGTCACGACGGTCGGCAGCATCGGCGTTCGACTGTGCGGGCTGCTGGGCGATACCATCGGCGACGTCAACAACTCCATCCTCGGACTCGCCGGTTCAAGCGGGTTGAGCTTCGCCGCGATCCAGTCGAACGCCCGCACGGTCGGCAACGTGATTGCAGCCGCGTTTGAGTTTTCCATCGGCAACGCCATCCGGCTACTGACCAACGTCAAGGACGTCGCTGGCGCTGTGTTTACGACCATCGGCGATGGTTTAAAAGCGGTCTTCTCCGGACAGGATTTCAACTTCGCCGAATCGTTCGCAAACGCGTTGTCAGATGTGGAAATCCCCGAGTTCGTGACGTTCGGCGAAGCACTGGAGGACATCACCGACAAGCAGGCCGAAAAGGCAGTGGCCGCGTTCAGCGGTTTGGACGCGTCCGTTGCCAATACCTCAAACGACCTCGGCGCGAAGATCGAGGCGGCGATTGGTGGGGGGGCTGATGTTGCGACCGCTTCAAACAAACTCGTTGCAAGTATCGAACGATTCACCGGCGCGAACCGCCCCAGCCGTAGCAGCCTTATCGGATCGGCTGGTCAGGTCCGTACAGGAAACCGAATCGAAGACATTCGCGAACAGGCACGACGCCGCGCCGCTGCCGCACAGAACCGACTAGCCGGACGTGGGAACGTTGGAAATCAAGGACTCGGTCAAGGAGATGTCCGATCCACGTTACAACGTGGACGGCAAGCCACGAACCGGACGGCACAGCAATTCCGACGTGCCATATCCGTTCCACTGGAGCGCGTTATCAAGGCGCAGCAGCGCACGAAGGATGCCATCAAGAACAACGAGAACGCGCCTACGCAGGAGACGCAGGACGGCATCAAAGAGTGTTTGGACGATCTTCTCGCATCATTCCGTAACGTCGAACGGTGCATTGCCGGAGAGGATAACGTGACGACGTAGATTTACCCTTTGGCTAAATATCATGGCACTTACCCACTACATAAAAAATCGGTTCGACGGAAACGGGAGTCCGCTTAAAAAGTGCGACCTTTCCTACATCGACCAGTTGAACGCGGACGGCAGTTGTTCGCTCGTCCAGTACTCCATTTGCGTCTGCTCAAACGATCCGACCGGCGACCGGCCAAAGCTCTTGCGGATGAAGTTTTCCGACTACGTGGCTGCCACCGACCCGAATGGCGTCTTTGCCGAACTGACCGCCGAGCTGGCCGCGAAGTTTCCAAATGCTGATTACCGCATCATTCGCCCGAAGATAAAAAAAGACCTGACCGGAAAAGATGAACACGAAATCTGTTTTGACTTGGTGCCGTATTCTTTCGTCTTGATCACATCGCCGGGAGGCTTGGGCGAGATCGTATGCGAACCGGAATGCACCGAACAGATCATCCACCGTTCGTGCAAGTACGGCGTCATCAAGACGACCCCGTACAAGGATCAGGCCGACAAGATTCTTGGCTACGACAACACCATGTCGCCAAGCCCGACCAACGGGGTTCCAGACGACGACGACATGGTGCCGTGGGAAAGCTTGGTCGAGACTATAAAGATTTGCTGCACCAAAGAGGCTGGACCGAATCAGAACCCGTGCCCTGGGCAGGAGGTCGGCGACAAAAAGAAAAAGGTCAACTCGATGGACTTCATCCCGCTTCCCAACATGGACGTAATGGAGGCATTCTGCTGGCGTCTGATCAGTTGTTCGCCAAGCAGCGTGAAGGACGGAAAGGCCACGATGTGTATCACCTACGAGAGCGCTGGGACGATGGGTGATAAGACGCTGAAGTATGCCACTGACCTAAACCCCGCAGAAGAAGAAGTTGACCCTTGTGCCCCCGTTTACATAGCGAAGCCCGACATCAGCCACCCGTGGTCGGCGGGAATCACACCGCCTCCGCCTACTCCTTAAAGACCGAGGGACTGCCTGTACAGTTCGGCTTTCCGCAGTCCGTATGCATTACTGGCAGCTTCTCTTGAAAGCTTACGGTCATACCCAGCGTCCCGTGCTGCTACCCATGCTTTTGCGGCTGTTGCTCCGGCGATGTCGTCCTTGAACTGAGATCGAATAGCGCGGACAGCAGAGAGGCTTCCAGATATGCCGCTCATCAGTATCGGCGTGGCTTCCGCACCGCTGATCTTCGGGTGGCTGTCCAGCATCCACGGCGCACCCATGAGAACGATCTCCTTGCTCTCCTGATCCAGCAGGCCGAGGGAGATGTTCAACGTCTTGCCGCCCGTCCGGAACACTACCTTGGCCGCGTCGGTGCGCACCATCTCGCCGGTGAGCGTCTGGCCCTTCTTAGATGTTAAGGTGACCTCGCCACCGAAGACGGCACTGCCGATGCACAATAGAGCGACGATGACGCCGCAGAAAAGGAATTGAGTAAGTCTGCTGTTCATGCCGTCATTATACGCCGGAAAGCGCCGCCTTCAATTACATTTTAGGTGCTGGGTTTGTAGTCGCTTTGCCTCCCTCGCCATCTGCATGGCAGGATACAAAGAAGAAACCGAAGAGCGGATAGCCTGCCTCGAAAAACTGGTAGAAAACCTCACCAAGACCCGTGTCCACGGCGACGGCGTGAGCTACTACCGCAACGCATCCAAGGACTCGCCGGGCACGGCCTGCTTCGGCTCGGGCGGATCGGCTGAAGGCTGCACCTGCTGGACAGCGCATCAGGACGATGAGGAAATCTGCTTCGACGCGAACGGCGGCGTTGTACCGATAGGCGACGAGTGGGTGAGTCCGCCGAAAACGAAGCTGCCGGTACCGACTGCGACGGGTTGCTACTGGATTTACTGGAACCGCGAGGACGAGGAAATCGCGATTACCGACACGCCCGCCGCCGCAGGTGCCCCGCCAACTGTGGAAGCGCCCAATCATCCGCTCCTCAAGATCACGGTCGAGCCGCCTGCGTCCAGTGGAACGGCCAACATCGTCCGCGTCGAGCGGGTGCATTGTACGTGCGCGGTGCCGCCGCTGGGCGAGGGTGTGGAATGCAAGGTGGATGAAGATGCCGAATGCTTGGAAGGAGTTCTCGGCGTTCAATCAGGCGAGAACGGTTGCGAAGAAAAGTCGATCATTGCCCCAACCGAAGCGTGCCAGCAACTCGTCAGCAGGATAAAGCGAAACGCCGCAGGCAATCCCGTCTTGGACTTGTTCAACAAACCTGTCCTAGAAATCTGCTTTGCCGAAGCGTGTTGCTGCTGGATTCCACGGCTTACGCCTAGCGGCCAACTCGAAATTCCTGGCGGCATCGCGTTTATCAACGGTAACTGGACAGAAGTAGGAACGGTCACGCTACCCGCGCCAACGTCGGGTGATTTCGTCATCGTCTGGAACTACGCCACCAACGCGGTCGAAATAACCACAGACCCGCTGGAGACGCTTGACGACAGCGTTTGTCCGCTCGTGGTTGGCAACATGTCCGGCGCTAATCCGAACGTGATGACGTACTCGCGCAAGCATTGCTCGTGCAAGATCGGGCCGAAGCCGCCGGATACAATAACTGATCTATGCTGTCCTCTCCCACCTTGCGTTGAAGAAGAGCTTGTTTCATTTTCCGAAACGGGAACAGGAACTGCCAGCAGCCAGGCACTGTTTACGGAAGCGGGAACATATGCGCTGTCTAACTCCTCAGAATGCGCCGTTCGCTACCATGTCTGCCTTGTTGGCCGTTCTACGCAGTTGCACATAGGATCGAACAGCGCTGACTCCGTCGTGGTGGTTCGCGTAAACCCTGTTTTCATCATCCGTCTAGGAAAGGATGGCGACACCCCAAAGGCCTGCTCCCAAGCTCCTTTCGTAAACGTTCCCTTGTCCACATCGGCAGGCGTAGCCCAATCGCGCTGGACCTTTTGCGAGCGCGTATGCATATGCTGCGATTTGCCGCCTGGGCAGTCTCAAGTCCTGAGTTGGTCAGTACTTGCCCGGCTTTTCGGCGGCTCTGGAAGCAGTGGCGGATCTTCCCCAACCACCTCAGTCAGTGGATCGTTAAGTATCGAGGTCACGCCCGTGCCCCTGAACGCCCCCCGCAAGGTTTAATTTTTTCTTCAATCAAGACCGCCGCCGATTGACCCGCCCGCCATCCGCAAGGCGAAACCACCGCCTGCTTTAAGCCCGCCCCTCGAACAGTGTTCCTTGCCTTGTGACCAGTCGTTGCGGCGGGCTTCTTTTTGACCCTTGCGCCACCAACATGAAGAATCTCCACGCCCTGTTTTTCGCGCTGCTCCTACTCGCACCTGCCGCCTTCGCCGCGCCTACAGCGAAAGGACCTCAGCCGCCGGTGCCTCAAGTCGAAGTGGATTTCGGCCCGCTGAAGGAGTGCCTGACCAACGGATTCGACGCGGTGCTGGAATGCTTGGAGGAGATCAAGGCGGACGGCATCAGCGTCGCAGTCACCAACGATCCGCTACTGGTCGAACTCGCTGAGGAAGCCTGCGACAAGCTCAACGAACTGATCGACGGCGTGACGGAAGTCGCGACCAACACGACTGAACTGGTGGACTGCCTGACCGCGATCAAGGTCATTAACGAGGAAGGATTCGACGAGCTTTGTGACAAGTTCGACGCGCTGCTTGAGGTGTTCGACGAACCGATTGAAGTTGAGGTTGTCGGCGAAGTTGCCACATCCGACACCAACGCGCTCGCCTGCTTGGAGGACATCAAGGACGCGCTTGGCGACCTCGAAGTGACGATTGCCAACGACCCGCTGAACGTCGCGGATACCAACGCGCTCGCCTGCCTTGAAGATGTGAAAGACGCACTGGCGGACCTATCAGAAGCGCTCGACGGCCCGCTTGCGGTCACCGGAAACGTCGGGATCGTTGGCACCGTGACAACCGTCTACGATGGTGTGCAGACGGTCGTGGTCACGCAGGCCGAAGGCGAATGCTTGCTGGTAACGAACAAAGGCGTCACTGCGGTCACGGGCGAGGTTTCAATCGTCGGCACCGCACTGGTCGAGATCGTTGGGCAGCCACTCGCGGTGACCGGCAAAGTCGAAGTCTGCGCGGACGATCCACTGCCTATCACTGGCACCGTATCACTGGCCGGCGATACTGCTATTTCGATCACCAATTGTGTCGCGGTCAGCAACAAATTCCCCATCACAATCGGCGGAACGGTTGACGTGAATATCGTGAACCAGCCGCTAGCGGTCACGGGGGAGGTGGCAGTCGCTGGCACCGTCACCACCGTTTACGACGGCGTGCAAACGGTCGTCGTCACGCAAGCCGAAGGCGAATGCCTCTTGGTATCAAATAAAGTTTTCCGCTCAATCGAATCGTGGTGTTCGCGCACCGATACTGTCAGAATAGACAACCATTCGGTCGGCGAACCACGCCCAGTCGGTCCAGGCATCGTGGCGTACCCGCAAGACAGCCACATCGGATCTTACACCCTGAGCAACGGCCAGGTCATCAGCGGCGTTTCTGTGCCCGCGACCGGCGGCGGAACTTGGGGTCCTTGGAACACGCAACATTCGACCATCATCTCCGGCCTGCTCGGCAAACCCGATATCGGCCGCGGGGTCCAAGGCGGGGACGGCCAACCGCAAACGACGTGGGGCGCATTCGCCCAAGCGGAGTGCTGCCCAGGCGACGTCACAATCCTGGCCGCGACGCTGACAGTAACCGGCGGCAGGCGCGACGGGCGCGTCGTCCCGCTGTTGGTCCAAATCGCGCCGGGCGACCTGATCGAATATACCAAATGCACCGACCACGAAGGCAACGTCATTTGGTTTTCGGAAGGCGAAGTCGTCGAAGCGCCAGACCCGAATTGCCTGTTCCAGGGGTGCAACATCCCCGCCCTGCCGACCCACCCCGAAGGACTCGGATGCACCGTCGAAACCATCGGCCCGCTCTGCGAGTTCGACGACGACGGCAACGAAGTCACCTCCGGCATCTTCCTCGATATCGAGGACTGTGGCGGCAAGCGTAGTTTCATTTTTTACACCCTGGACGGAGACGATCCGGTTGAGTTCGAAGGCGACTCCGCGAACGTGCGCAACTGCGACGGATCGACGATTGACGTGCCACCGGAGCCGCCGCCCGAACCCATCGGCGTCATCACCCATTGTTTTATCAGTCCCGGCGAGGCCAGTGGGGGCGGTGTAGAAGTGAAAGTCGCAACGGAATCATCCGACTGCGACCCCGAAGGAGCAGACACCGCCGTCGGCGCGACTTTCTGCGGTGCTCAGATCGAGGTTGATACGTCGGCGAACATCTTGTCGGTCGACTCGATTGCAAGCAGCGCGGGAATCACATTTCAAAATATTGCCATCAAATCAGGCGGGATGGGATTCACCGCCGAGGCTTGCTTTATCTGGGATGGCAGCAACGTCCGCAACGATCTGATCACCGCCACCGTGACCACCGATAAAGGCGTCTTGGTGATCAATGGCGGTGGCGACTTTAAGGTTTGCTCTGGCGGCGGCGACACTGCCGTTTTGCTGACCGAGGCATCGTCGAGCGGGGGCGAACAGATCAAAGTCAAAGAACTCTGCTACAACGGCGCGCCGTCCTCCTTCCAAGATGCCGAGGGCAACGCGATCGACATCTCCAAACTAGAACCCTGCCCCAACGAGATCGACAAGCTTGATGAAATCCTCGACGCCTTCGAGCAAGCCAACCCGATTTGCACCAACCACTGCGCAACCTACAACTTCGATGGTCGCATTTGGGGAAATCCCGAGGCCGTGTTCTCGTTCAATCCGCCAGGTGGTGGCAAGGCAATCACCCACGTTGGCAACGGCGCGGGCTTCCTCGAAGCCATTGCAGCCGCCGGTTGCACGGGCGAAGTTCTAACCGATAATATCGCCGACTTGGTCCGCGTCCAAATTTGTTGCGAGGACGGCGGGGAATGGCAGCCCATCGGATTTGAAGGACCGTTCGAGGGACAGAGCTCGCCCCAAGACATCGTGAGCGAAGTCAAACCCTGCTGCTGCGCATCCGATGTTCCGCCAGCCGAACCAACCGACGTCTCCGGCGTCGAGGAGCTGCTCGAAAAACTTATTGATATTAAATGCGACAAAGCGCCTGTAACCCATGTGCTCGTTCAAGGAACCGGCAACGTTCCCGCAGGACTCAAGTCGGTGACGATCAACAACATCAGCGGAATAACCACCATCAACGGTGTGTTCCAACTCGGCACTGGCCGACGCGTCGATTCGATCAGCTACAACGCCACCGAATCCGACTGCGTCACAGGACTGCTGCCCGCTTACACACTCACCGGCGGTGCTCGCCAGTGGACCGGACTTCAGCCCGTGGAGTGATATGAAATTCATCAATAAAATCCTGATGCTTATGCGGAGACCCACCCCAATCATTCCTCCGATGCAGTGCACCATCCGGCCCGCCTCGCCGCCGATTTTTTACACCCAAACGACCGCCATCTTGACCATCCGCAGGTCGTCGCCTCCGAAAACCTACCGGAATATTTGATGAAATACCTAATCCTCCTCTTATCCCTCGCTGCCCTCTCATTCGGAGCCGACCAGTCCGCCTCAAACTCCGGGGAGTGTGAAGTCACGACAGGCACCTTTTCCCAAATTCGTGCGCTGCGCAACGCCGACGAACTCGCCCCCGGCTGCACCTACTGCGTCACCGACTACGCACGCGGATGCCTCACGGCGGGCATCGTCACCGGCGTCTGCCTAACCGCCGACAGCGTCGGTACCTTTGGAATGGGGGCTACGGTTTACACCACCCTCGACGTGGTCGGTTGGGTCGGACGATACGACATCGACACCGGACGAATTCTCGAACTGACTGACGACCAGGGCAACCATGTCGACGGAGACGCAGGCACCGAGGTCGAGCGCTTTCCGTGGGCCGCGACAACCTGGACTGACAACAACATCGAAGCCGGCGCTGTCCTGCTCTGCGATTGCGACCCGGCAATCGACCTCGACGACAACGACTTCGCGTCCGAGGCGAACGTCGATGTCAGGGGCGCATCCGGTTACCTTCGCGCCTCAACGATTGAGTCCGACGCCATCCTCGAACTCGACGAGGCCGGCGTCCTGATTCGCGGACTCGACATGGGGAGCCGTGGCCGCATCTACGGCGAGCGGGCAACCAACGTCCGCATCTTCTACCACAACCATCATAGCGAGGCCTATTGGATATTCCGCGACCGCGACGATGTGCGTTCCTACTACAGTTCGATGGGATCGACAACGCGTGTTTACTACACGGGCGGAACGGCCCAATGGTTTTACTATTGCGACTTCGATAGCTACGGATTTCATCGCCAGTTTTCCGGCGCTTCAAAATTTTATTACAGCGCATGGTCAAGCTACGCCGAAACCCGCGCAGAGACTGGTTCAGGCGACTGGTTCATCTACGGCGGAGACTTCTCTTCCCGATCCTACGTGCGCAACTTCAATGCCGGACGCACTCGTATTTACTACAGCACTGTAGATGGATCTGGTCGAGTGAACTTCAACGGAAACGCCGACAAATCCCTCTATTACTCCAACATCTCTGGACTCTCGACCCTCAATCACAATGGCATCGCCACCGTGGTCTACGCCGCCGCGCTGGACAGCCAAAGTACCTTCACCGTCATCGCAGCAAACCATTACCGAGTCACACTCGATACGCTTGCACGGGTGACTACCGCGTTCACCACCCGCCAGATTTATGGAAAGGGATCATGGACGCAAACCTTGACCGGGCCAGCTAACAACGATGGTCGCGACTATTTCAACAACACACTTCCCTGATCTTATGAAACTCATCATCATTCTTTCCGCCGCTTTTTTCTCGTTCGCATCCGTTGCGCTTTCCACACCTGCCGAAGACCTCGACACCATTCGTGAAGCAATCGCCGCCGACGCGCTCACGCCGGAACAACACGCCGATGTCATCGACGCCTTCTTTGATCTCCAACTCCTCATCGAGGAAATAGAGATCGTGCCCGAAGAACCGCCCGGCGCCGATCCAGACGCGCCACTGCTCAAGCCCCGCCAGAGGCCGCTAGCAGACGCCGCCGCGCTTGAAAAGATGCGGGTCAAGGATCTCAAGGAACTCGCCGAATCCATCGGCATCGAACCTATGCCGAGACGCAAAGAGGACATCATCTCGGCCATCAAAAAGGCGCAAAAGTGACGCCAAAGAAAACAGCATTCAAGGGCGGGTTATTCCTCGTACCTCGCGTCGGCATCTTCCGCGACGCGCATGGTCGTTACGGACAAGCGGCTTTTTGTGGCGTTCTCGCGAAACTAAATAGCATCGCGCAAAACGTTCAAAACCTCGGCAGGAATGGGGGCGTGCCCGCTACCCATTTTCTGGCATCTGCTAATGCTCTTGCCTGTCGCTTCGGCGAGGTCCTCGTAGCGCCATCCGAGCTTCTTCATGACGGCCCGAAGGCCATCGTCGGCATCCATCACGGCCCCTGAATCGTCTACGAAAACCGGCAGTCCGTGGAAGGACTTAGCGTGTTCTGTTGTGATTTTCATATCTTAGGGCGAAGACCTTTTTTGCCATTGGATTTCAAGAGAGGGCTCCGCCGATTCTTAACGCGATCGCTGTAAATCCACCGACAATTCTCGGAACAGAATTCGGAAAGGGTTAGATTCGGCGAGCGGGCAGGAAATTCCTTTCCGCACTCTAAGCATATCGTCTTCATGCTACATCAGTGATGCGGGCCGCGCTGCCATCGCGGAATGTGGCGATCCATGCGCGTTCGCTGCCCATTTCGTCGCAGGAGTCGCAGGAACTGCACCCGATGCGTTCGGCCCACTCTTCAATGGCTCCTTTCGGATTCTCCACATCTTCGACTTTCATGCGGAAGTCTTCGATGGAGTTGATGTCGTTCATTGCGGCGGTGTCGTTTTCGTGGAGTGTGATTTCGTAGTTCATTTCGTTTCCTGTTTGGTTTCGTTGCCACAGTATACGCACACCTTTCCCAAAAGGGCAAGCATTATTTTTCCTTTTTCGGAAACTTTCTTTGACCAATCTTTGACCGCCTCGCGACCTGCATGAAAATCAAGGTCGCTTTACTCCTATCCCTGTTCGCCCTGTCTGCCTTCGCGCAGGACACCCGATTCTTCGACCGCAGCGCAGTTCGCGCCATCGAAGGCCAGTCCTGCGGGTCCGCCACGCTCGTTTTTGACGACGGCGACCGGCAAATTTTCTTGTCGAATGCCCACGTCACCGGAACGGAAACCGGCGCGGTCGTCGATATCGAGTACTACGGTTCCGGCAAGCTCGAAGCTGCAGCTGGTCGCCTGATCTACGCCGCATATGTGCCTGGCAATGATGTCGATTTCTCCTTCGTCGAGCTGCGCGGGCTGAGTCGCATCGACGGGATGGAAGCGCGGCCCCTCGCCTGCTACCTGCCGCCCGACGAAAAGCACAGCAGTGGGTCAAGTCCGCGCTGCGTTCCGACCGGCTACCGCGCCCATCTGTTCCATCGCCGCAACAGCATCACCACCTTTACTCCGGCAGCCATCGGCGGGCAGAGCGGAAGCGGGATCATAGATAAATTAGGCAGTCTGACGACCCTCGTGACTTGGACGAACGGAGAAGTCGGGCTCGGCCAGAATCCGCTTCGCATCCGCGAGGTGCTGAGGGGTGGCTCCGCGATCCGCGTGTTTACCGAGATCCCACCAGACTGCGAAAAGGCCTGCGAGAACCCGAAGGACTGCGGATTCAAACTCGCAAGCGCATCGCTGGAGCTGATCCCCGACGCCATCTTCGCCTGCTCGCAGGATGCACCGGAACCCGCGCCGGTCCCGCCTGCTGTTCAGGTGCCGGAGATCGGCCCGCCCCACTTCCTGCAACGCATCTTCGACGTCGACGGCGGATTCGCTGACCGCTGGATCACCGCCCCCGAACTGCTCGACACGCTGACCAAGTAACCACCCTTTTGACCCCTCCCCCATGACCATGAAGAACCTCCTTGCCCTCTTTCTTTTCCTCCCTTTCCTTACGTTCGCGCAACCAAAGCCACCCGCGCTGACTCCCCAGCAACTTGCTGCGGTGAAGGAGTGCATTGGCGATGTTCCATCCGACTCGCTAACAGTGGTAGTCAATGCGGACGGGTCGCAGACAATCACCCATACCGCCGTAGATCAGACAGTTGACGTGATCGTCATTGCCGCTCCGCCGCCGCCGTCAACGTGGAACGCCCCAGTAACCAATGCGGTCACCGGCGAAGTTACGCAGACCCACGTCAGTGGAGACGGGACACCTTATTCGTTCTCGTACTGCCCGACCTGCCCACTTCCACCCATTGAGATCCCCGACAGTGCGTTTGCCGACCCAGACAATCCGACGGAGGCTGAGTGGAACGCCTGGGTTTTGGCAAACCATCCAGATGCGCCAATCGGTCAGAAGTTTTATATCATCGGCGACGGCACGGCAAAGGACCCAGACTGGGCCTTCGAATCATGCGGCGATGGGTCTGCAATCAACGATGAGAGTCCCGCGGCTGGCGGGGAAGGAGACTTTTCCTTGGATGTCATCGGAGGCGTCACCAACCTCGTTCACACCGACAGCGCTGGTAATACCCAACCCGTTCCACTCTGCGACATCGGCCCCTCGATCTCCAGCCCCGACGTTGCAGGAAATTCTAGCGGTCGAACTGACTTTTTCAGCATCGACGGAGAGGGAGTTAACCATCCAGTCGCCGACACCATTGTCGATCATCCGGCCCAAGATGTTCTGGCCAAAATTACCGGAGATTGCGTAAAAACGATCAAGATTGCGGTTCGCGACCATCACCAAGATACGGTTTACGTCGATGGCAAATTCGGCGTCGACGCGACCGGTTTGCGCGAACGCCACGACCGGCCCTTCCTCACGATCCAAGCCGCCGTCAACGCGGCCGAAGACGGAGACGAGATCGAGGTGCATGCCGGCGACTACGCCGAAAACGTGAGTGTGGTCGGACGCAATCTTGACTTCGAAATGGTCGGTGTGAACTGGTCGGGAACGTGGACGATTTTCGATCAAAGCGACGTGACGATCACTGGTCGCCCAAACCTCCGATTCGGCTATAATGCGTTTCGGGTTCAGTCCTCACGTGCTTCAATTGAGGCAGATCGTTTCATCGGCACCGGACCACTAGGATACACTTTTTTCCGCAACTCGGAAGTTTACTTAGATTTCAATTACCATGTTGGTTATTTACAGATGTCGGATTGGCCGACCGTTGCGGCTTACGATGGGCTGGCTTCAAGGAATGCTGAAAGGGGGGCACCTGACTGGGCCGGAACCTACCATGTTTCAGGCCGTGAAAGTTACCACGGCCCCGCTGAACTAGCCGACGACCGAGGTTCGAATTTCGCGTTTACAGGTAACGCGAACAACGCGACGACTGGACCGAACCAAGCCATGCTTGGATTCATCGACGTTGATTACATCAGAAACTACGAAACCGCTACAGGTACCCCCAGCGACGGGCTTGGGGTCAACGTGGAGAACGGCGCCACTGCGTATATTCGGTGCAAGCACATCTTTTCGCTCAATCGCAATGCTGTATCCGCCAACAACGGGAATGGAACCGCACCATCGAACGGGAAAGCATGGATTTACTTGCTGAGTGGCCGTTATGAAAGCGCGGGACCAGCGCCGACGCTGGGTAGCTGGTACTCTACGGGAGCGATTCACAACTGGCACGTTCACAGCGGCGTAACCCTCATAAATTCCGGCACCGGCAGCAATGTCGGCAATATGGCTGGAGCTGCCGCTACGGACCTTCGCCTCTACGAAGAAGTCAGTATGGATTCGGGCATCTCTGCCCCGACGATTCTCACCCACGGTACCGCTGATGTTTCGGCCAACGTCCGATGATCGCGCTCGCAATCGCCGCCTCTCTGACCCTCGGCATGCTGCTCGTATGCCACATCAATTTTAAAGATGTAACCCACCACAACACGGAATTTTAAATAATGAAAACCCTCTCAATTATCGCCA
>ENA-ORXR01001863-ORXR01001863.1-marine-metagenome-genome-assembly--contig:-NODE-1863-length-21306-cov-13.426115_pt1 | contig 21306 bp, 20 predicted proteins | sample MGYA00237866_ERZ511479 | MGnify/ENA metagenome assembly ERZ511479 | reverse complement strand
CGAAATGCTCAGACCCACCGTCTTTCAAACGGGTAGATGACGTCCTACCTAGTCCCGTGTTTGAAAGAACTTGCCCACTCTATCACAGCTTTTGGAATCGAGGATTATTCTCTTGAAATTTACCTTAACTCCTTGAAATTATTTATAAATCACTTGTGCCGAAACGCGGATATAGTTTTTAACTTAAATAACCTGGCCCATCCACTCCGCGCCCAAGCGCATTGCAACAATCAGAATAAGCGCGCCTGTCAGCCTTTGTATCCAAACCTGTGAGATATATTTGACCCCGACATGATTGCCGATGAAGCCGCCGATAATGACTGCGGGGATGAGAGGCCAAAAAGCAGTGGCCTCCACGAATTTCTCTGCATCCGCGAGCTTCATGGCTTGCCCGGCAAATCCGGCAATAGAATTGAAAAGAATATAGATGCTGCACGCCGCAGCGATGGTTTTGGCGCGGCCCCATGAAAGCGCATAAAGGATCGGGGCCAGAAATATTCCGCCGCCGATCCCGACGAGGCCTGAGTAAAGCCCAATAGACCCTCCGATGAAACCGCTCAGGAGGGGCGACGTGTCTCTGATACTGTCTGCCTCTTCGCGGCCTGCGGTTCGTAAGAGCTGAATACCCGCGAAAAGAAGCGCGGCTGACAGCAGTCCTATAAAAAGCGTTTCCGATATATTGAGCCGCCCCCCTAGCCATGCGGCGGGAACGGACAGCGCCAATATCGGCCAAAGTTTTTTCCAAGGCACGAGTCCGGCGCGGGAATAACGCAGCGTGTTTCCCGCCACCACGGCGATATTGCAGCTCAGCGCGACAATGGGAATGAGCGCGTAATCCATCTCGCCCGCCACCAACAGGGCCGTATAGGTGGAGCCACCGCCAAAGCCGACGCTGGCATAAAGGCAGGCCGTCAGCCCAAAGAGCGCGGCGAGGATTGCGAGCTTCATAACGTCGCGCGCATATCTGGGACAGAGAACATGCCCTGAGTCTAACCTGCACAGCGGCCCGCATAAAGCATTGCCTTGTCCGGCGGGCTGCATAATCTACAAGGGTGACCCCGACCTTTGACAATGCCGAAGATGTGCTGCGCGAATATCTCGCGCAATCCGACGCCGCTCTCATTATTTTGACCGATGTTACGGGCGGCACTCTGCGCGCGCGCGGTGCGATGATGTGTGTAACGGCTTCCCGGGTGGTTGGCTATATGTCCAATGGCTGCGTGGACGCGGATATTATTGCGCGGGCGAGGGCGGGAGAATCCGGAACATTTACTTACGGCGAGGGGTCTCCCTATCGGGATATAACTCTGCCATGTGGCGGGCGTTTGGAAATTGCGATCCTTCAAAATCCGGACCGAGTGGCGATAGGGTCAGCGCTTGCGGCGTTAGATAATCGGGTAGGCGTGACGCTGGACTTAGTAGACCTTTCCATCGGTTTAGTGCCGCGTATAAAACTACGCATTGCGGGGCGGGGGGCAGCGTGCATCGCTCTGGCGGAGTTAGCTGAGCTCAGCGGGTTTGATGTTTTAATGCAATCGCCGGACGCGGATGTTTGGCGGGATACTGAGCATTTAATTGATCCGGCAAAGCCGCCAGCTACGAGTGACGATACGCTCACCGCCGTCGTCTGTCTGTTTCACGATCATGATTGGGAAGCCGCGCTTTTGCAGCAAGCCTTAGCCGGTCCGGCATTTTATATTGGCGCGATGGGAAGCCAGCGGACGCATGATATGCGGTGCCAAACTCTCACTAATTTGGGGTCGTCCGCAGAAGATATAGCGCGCATAAAAGGGCCGATAGGGCTTGTCCCTGCGCAGCGAGATGCGCGGCTCTTGGCGCTCTCGATTTTGGCAGAAATTATGCAATCCGCGCAACAGGCGAAACTGCTGTGAGCCCGGCGAATGTAGCATGTGTTATCTTGGCTAGTGGACTGTCGGAACGTTTCGGCGAGCAGGATAAATTATCGGCAGATCTTTGCGGGAAACCCGTGCTCGCTCATGTGTTGGACACGGCACAGGCCGTTGGGTTTGGAGACATATTCTGCGTGTCGAAGGCGGCGGATATAGACAGCGTCCAATTAGTCAAAAATGATTATCCCGAATACGGACAAGGCCATGCGTTGAGGCTGGGATTAGCAGCCGCGCGAAAGTCCGAATGGAAAGTTTGCGTAATACTGCTGGGTGACATGCCTTTGGTCACATCATCCTACATAAAAACACTGATAGGAAAAAAACAAGAAAATCAATGTGTTGTTAGCTTAAGTAAATCCATAAGAATGCCCCCGGCAATATTTAACGCGGCGGCAATGGACATTATTTTGGCACAAGAAACAGCTTTGGGTGCGCGAGATTTATTCGATTTGCTGAAACCTAAGACACTTGAACTGGACGCGTTCGCTGCACATGACGTGGACACGCCAGCGGATTTGGCTAGGGTGATGCAAATGATGAAAGCCCGCAAAATATGACCGCGTCTGTTTTGGACAATCCTAAAACAAAAGCGGCAGCTCCGCTCATGGATTCTTTTGGGCGGATCGTCACCTATCTGCGTCTGTCCGTTACGGATCGCTGCGATTTGCGTTGCACCTATTGTATGTCTGAGAAAATGAAATTTCTGCCGAAGTCTGACCTGCTGGATGCGGCGGAATTAGAAGAGGTTGCACGCACGTTTATTACGCGGGGCGTCACCAAAATTCGCGTGACGGGCGGGGAGCCACTGGTGCGCCGAAACATCCTCGACATCATAACACGGTTGTCAAAATATTTAGGGAAAGGCCAAGGGTTGGAAGAACTAACGCTGACAACCAACGGGACGCAACTCGCGAAACATGCCGAGGATTTAGCGCGGCTCGGCGTGAGGCGAATTAATGTCTCACTCGATAGCGTTAATCCGGAAACCTTCGCCCGGATAACGCGCGGTGGAAAATTGGAACAAGTTTTGGACGGCATCGCTGCGGCGCAATCCCATGGGCTCAAAATTAAATTGAATGTCGTTGTGTTGAAGAATGACAACGCCGCAGAAATTCCGTCCCTCATAGACTGGGCGCATCGCCGGGACATTGACGTGACCTTGATAGAGGCCATGCCGCTCGGCGAGATCGAAGCCGACCGCTTTGATCAATATATTCCACTCTCTGAAATTCGGGCGGATTTGGAAAGACGGTTTACGCTCTCCCCCGACAGTTACAGCACGGGCGGACCGTCGCAATATTGGAAGGTCACAGAGACAGGTGGGCGAATTGGCTTTATCACGCCGCTATCAAATAATTTTTGCGCCGGGTGTAACCGCGTCCGCCTGACCTGCACCGGAAAGCTGTTCCTGTGTCTGGGCCAGAATGATGACGCGGATTTACGCGCAGTCCTTCGGTCTGGCGGCGACTTGGACGCGGCGCTGACAGAAGCCATGACGCGCAAACCGAAAGCCCATGAATTTCTAATCGACGCGCCTGGCAAAGCGCCCGCCGTTGCGCGTCACATGTCCATGACGGGGGGCTGATATGGCGACGATCCTGTTTTTTGGTCGATTTTCTGACGTGTCTGAGCGTTTGAATATCGACTTGCCTGATAGCGTTACGGATAAAAAGAGCCTGTCCGACTTCCTAAGCGGTGAAATCGAAGGCTTCGCCGCCCTCGCTGCCAAGCCCGATACGCGCATTTCTGTCAATATGATGGTGTCGATGAATGAGGTCGCGGTCAGTAATGATGACGAAATCGCCTATATGTCGGCGCTATCCGGCGGATGATACGTATTTCCGAGCTGCCAATTAACCCGGAGGCTGAACTTTCGGCTTTCCGCAAAGCCGTGCCGAATGCCGGGGCGATTGGGTCTTTCATGGGCATTGTCCGTGATGACGGAGAAACTGAGATTCTGACCCTTTCGCACTATCCCGGCTTCACGGAGCGGCAGATAGAAGGCTTTTTGAAAGAAGCCAACACGCGCTGGACGCTGCAAGGGGTTTTGATTTTGCACCGCGTCGGCAAAATGACGGTGGGAGAGCCTATCGTTGTCGTTGCCGCGGCTTCCGCGCATCGGCGAGATGCGTTCGAGGCCTGCGACTACCTCATGGACCGCCTCAAATGTGATGCGCCGTTCTGGAAACAGGAAACGGTGGGCGGCGAAACGCGTTGGATTGAACCCCGCGCACAAGACCGAAGCGATCTCAATCGGTGGAATTCATGATCGGGATTGATGACACATTGATGTTCCAGCCGCTCAGTATCGCGATTTTGACAGCGTCGGATACGCGAACAGAGGTGGATGACCAAAGCGGTGATTGCCTCGCTGAGCGAGCAAATATCGCAGGGCATATCATCAAAGCGCGCGCGATTGTGAAAGACGACATCGCGGCGATTTCATCGCAGACTAAATCATGGGCCGCGCAGTCCGACATTGACGTTATCCTGACAACAGGTGGAACGGGGCTAACCGGGCGTGATGCCACGATCGAGGCTGTCACGCCGTTATTCGACAAAATGCTCGATGGGTTTTCAGTTTTGTTCCACCGCATGAGTTTGGAAAAAATCGGATTGGCAACCCTGCAATCGCGGGCCTGCGCGGGGATAATTGATGGCACATTTGTCTTTTGCTTACCGGGCTCCACCCGGGCCGTCAGCCAAGCCTGGGACGAGATTATTGCCGGCGCACTGGACAGCCGCTATCGCCCGTCTTCATTGGTGGATCTGATGCCGAGGTTAAAGGAATGACGAAAATAACCCATCTGGATGAGCAAGGCCGAGTTTCCATGGTCGATGTCTCGGAAAAAACGGCGACGTCTCGCCGCGCTGTGGCGCAAGGGTTTGTGCATATGTCTGCCGAGACTTTCGCTTTGGTTCAGTCCGGCGATAACCCGAAAGGCAATGTCGAAACCACGGCAGAACTCGCCGGGATTATGGCGGCAAAAAAAACCTCCGATCTCATCCCGCTCTGTCATCCATTGCCGCTGTCGAAAGTTAAAGTCAGCATTACGCCTGACGCGGATTTGCCGGGATTGTGCGTGACGGCAGAGGTCCGCACACTGGGTGTTACGGGCGTTGAAATGGAAGCCGTGACCGCAGTATCTGCCGCGTGCCTGACGATCTACGACATGTTGAAGGCGTCGGACAAGGCCATGCGAATTACGGATATTTGCCTGCTTGAAAAACAAGGGGGAAAAAGTGGGGATTGGACCGCGCCTACAACGTAACGACGGTAGGGTGAGGCTCTGAATGGTGAGTTGACCTTACGAGGCATATTCACTATTGCGAACCATTCTTAATAAGCCTCGTTATCCAAAGCTGCTGTCATGTCTCCTAAATTCCGTAAATACCTTATCCTCGCCCATCTTTGGCTAGCGGGCTTGATGGCGCCCGCTTTTGCGTTGCACGCGATATCCGGCGGGCTGTATCTGATGAACATCAAAGGCGAGGCCCCGACAGAACGTGTCTCGTTGCCGGCGGGCGCGACGCTGGACTTTGAAAGCCCGACTTTGGAAGAGGATGTCCGCGCATTTTTGAAAACCGCCAATTTAAAGCATGATTTCGAATATGTTCGTAATCGAGGCAACGTCATTCAACTGCGCCCCACATCGAGAACTTATCTTCAGTTTACGCAAACGCCGCAGGGCCTCACGGCGGTGCGGGTGAAGCCTGATACCGTGAAGTCCTTAATGGAGCTCCATAAAGGGCACGGGCCCCAAATTTTCAAAAGCTACCAGAAGCTCGTCGCCGCGTGTTTGCTACTCGTTGTTCTGGGCGGGATATCGGTTGGATTGATGTCCAAAGCGTATAGACGTCAAACGGTTGTCGCGGTCGTCATTGGCGCGGTCGTCTTCGTCCTATTCGGTTTTTTGATTTAGCGGGACTCGCTGTCATCAAAATCCGGATTTAGTGTTTTCAAACCCGGGTCGCTGGTCAATTGCGTGGCCTTCACTGTGAAGTAAACGGCTTCGCAAATATTCGTCGCATGGTCGCCAATGCGCTCCAGATTTTTCGCGACGAACAGGAGCTCCGTGCAAGCCGGAATCGTGCGGGGATCGCCCATCATGACGGTGACGAGCTCGCGAAAAATGGAATCATAGAGATCGTCCAAATCGCTATCGGCTTGCCAATAATGCAGGGCCGCGATTGGGTCGCCTTTCAGCAGTGTATCAAGCGCACCGGCGAGCTGTTTTCTGACTTGCTTGCCCATGCGGTAAACCGACCGCGCCATATCAATACGTTTTTCTTCATTGATAATCATGGCGCGCTTGGCGATGCCTTCTGCCAAATCGCCGACCCGTTCGAGATCAGAGGCAATACGCGTTGCGCCAATAATGCCGCGTAGATCCTGCGCGACCGGGTTCCGCAGCGCGATGATGCGCTGCACGGCTTCGTCAATTTTGAACTGGAGCGCATTGGCATCTGTATCTCGGTCAATGACCTGTTGGGCCATGATGCTGTCACGTTTTTTAAACGCTTGCATCGCATCACCAACCATCTCGCTGACCAGAGTGCCGAGGTCTGTCAAATCATTCGTCAGGCGCGACAATTCTGCGTCATAGCCTGACACAATATGGGTGCTGTTACTAATCATTTGCCTACGCCTTAACCCATGCCGGAGGGCATGATTCTCACATCTTTATAACCGATGCGATAGATAAGCGCGTCACATGTTTGATTCGTGTGACGGTGGGTCGACGTTTTCGTGAATGTTTCGTGACTTTATTTAATTCGGAGCCGAATCTAATTCACAGCATAAGTGATGTAATTCTCCAACATTTCCTGACGACCGGATACGGGGGTAGGGGACGTATTGCGCTTCAGCGCGGCGGCCGCGACATCATCCAAGCTGGCTTTGCCCGCCAACATGTCCGCGCCGACGCCGCTTTTCCAGCCGGAATAACGCGCGTCTTTGAAATCTTGCAGCGTGTCAGTCTCAATCATGTCCGCCGCATTCATCAGCGCGCGGGCGAGTAGGTCCATCCCGCCAATATGCCCGTGGAAAAGGTCGTCTGCATCGCAGGATTGACGGCGCACTTTTGCATCAAAATTTGAGCCGCCATTTTTAAAGCCGCCGCCTTTGAGAATGTAATACATCGCCAGAGTTATCTCCCGCAGGTCATTCGGGAATTGATCCGTGTCCCACCCATTTTGTGGATCGCCGCGGTTGAAATCGATAGAGCCGAAAATACCAAAAGCGTTAGCCATTTCGACTTCGTGCTCGAAACTATTTCCGGCCAATGTCGCGTGGTTCGGCTCGATATTGACGCCAACTTCTTTTTCCAAACCATATTGTTTTAGGAGACCAAAGACGGTTCCAACATCTCGGTCATATTGATGTTTTGTCGGCTCATGCGGTTTTGGCTCAATCCAGATATCCCCTTTGAAACCGATCTTATGTTTGTGCTCGACAACCATGGCGAGGAAACGCCCAAGCTGCTCCATCTCTTGCCCGACATTCGTGTTCAAGATGGTGTCATAGCCTTCGCGGCCGCCCCATAAGACGTAGCCTGATCCGCCAAGGCGATGGGTCGCCTCAAGGCAGTGTTTGACCTGCAACGCGGCGAAGGCCGCGACATCCGGATTTGGGTTGGTCGACGCGCCTGCCATATAGCGCGGGTGAGAGAAATTATTGGCCGTGCCCCAGAGCAGTTGCGTGCCGTGCTTTTCCATCTTGCCCTCGATTTTATCGACGATCTTCTCGAGATTTTTGACATGCTCTTTTGGCGTTTCTGCGTCAGCCATAATGTCGACATCGTGAAAGCAGAAAAAAGGCTGACCTAAGCGATCAAAGAAATCAAAGGCGGCATCCAATTTGGCTTCGGCGGCTTTTTGGTCGTTCTTTTTTCGGGTGTGCCACGGGCGGTTAAACGGTCCGCCGCCAAAGACATCTGCGCCGTCCCAACAGAAGGTGTGCCAATAGCAGACGGCGACGCGAAGGTGCTCTTCCATGGTCTTGCCCATGACCATCCTTTTGGCATCATAATATTTAAATGCGAGCGGATTGTCGCTGTCCGCGCCTTCAAATTTGATCGGGTCAATATGGTCGAAATATCCGCTCATGAGGGGGTCTCCGTTAGATGTCGTGTAGCTTTGTAGAGTTGGGAAAATGTTTTGCGGCTGGACGCGTAAAGGTCTCGCAGTTCCCCATCGGGTTCGATGATGTGAGAGACAGGCGGCGGTGTGCAAATGTCGGTGATTTTATCTTCGCCCAAGCAAAGCCGCGCAAGACGCGCCGCGCCGAATGCCGGACCTACGGCGCCCGCTTCGCGGTAAGTGAGCGGCATATCAATTGCCGCCGAAATAATTTCGCCCCACCAATCGGAACGGGACCCACCGCCAATCACGGACAGGCTTTCAATCGGCGCGCCGCTCGCCCGCAAACCATCCACGCCGTCTGCGAGCGCAAATGCCACCCCCTCCAATGCGGATTGCGCGAGGGTGAGGGGCGTGTCCTCATGGGTCATCCCGAAAAATGCGCCTTTGGCATTTGGATCATTATGCGGTGTGCGCTCGCCCGAGAGATAGGGCAGAAAGATAGGTCCGCGCCCCGGTGCTCGGGCTTTCGCGGTTTCTTCATAAAGGCTGGCTTCTGAACCGAACCGCGTGACCTTCGCAACGAAATCCACGGCGCTGGCGGCGGACAAAATTACGCTCATACGGTGCCAGAGGTTTGGCAAGGCGTGGCAGAAGCTATGCACCGCGCCGTCCGTATTTGATTGGTAAGCCTCATCCGCAAGGAAAACGACACCGGATGTGCCGAGCGAGATGAAGCCTTCGCCGGGGGTGATCGTGCCTGAGCCGACAGCGCCGGCCGCATTATCTCCGCCGCCCGCCGCGATTGGCACACAAGACATGCCCCAATCTTTAGCGATTTTCGGCAGGAGCGTGCCTGTGGCGTCAGAACCCTCATAGAGTTTCGGCATATGGTCGCGAGATAATCCGGTTAGGGCGAGTAAGTTATCGGACCAATCCCGCTTGGCGACATTCATCCAGAGCGTCCCGGCGCTATCGGACATATCAGAGGCATAATCTCCGCACATCAACAGGCGGACGTAATCTTTCGGTAGAAGCACCTTCGAAACCCGTTTGAAATTTTCGGGCTCATGGGTTCGCATCCAATGCAGTTTCGGCGCTGTGAAACCGGGCATCGCGAGATTACCCGCAATGTCGGTGAGCTCTGCCATCTCCGCCATCATTTCAGCGCAAGAGCCGCCGCTGCGCCCATCATTCCAGAGTATCGCCGGACGGATGATTTTATTGTCTTTATCCAAACAGGTCGCACCGTGCATTTGCCCCGACAAGCCTATCGCGCGAACGGCAGAGCGGAGCTTGGAATCCAATTTTCGCACGGCTTCATCTGTGGCTTTCCACCAACTCGCCGGGTCTTGTTCTGACCAAAGCGGATGCGGACGGTTGACGGTGAGCGGGCTTGAGGCTTGGTCCACGACGGTCTGGGCCTCATCGCAAATGACGGCTTTTACGCCGGATGTCCCGATGTCGATTCCCAAATACATTTGTAGTTTTCCCTCGTCCGGATTAGCTCCGGTTTCCATTTGGTTGGCAATTTATGACAGCGTTGTCAATCCAACTAATTTTTAACCCTGAGCCAAAAATGATTGACAGCGCTGTCATGATGATGGCAGAGGATGGGGAACGACTCCACAGGCTTTGACTTGCGGGGCAGGCATTAAGGGGAAAATATGTCTCTCACGAATTTAGACTTTGTCGTCTTGATTTTTTACGCGATAATTTTATTTGGGGTGGCACTTTGGGTGTCCCGCGAACCGAAGGGAACTGTCAAAACAACAGAGGATTATTTTTTGGCGGGCAAATCCCTGCCATGGTGGGCTATTGGTGCATCACTGATCGCGGCCAATATCTCTGCCGAGCAGATTATCGGGATGAGCGGGGAGGGCTACCGCATCGGTCTCGCCATCGCCGCCTATGAATGGCAGGCGGCCATTGTCCTCATCCTCGTCGCGAAATATTTCCTGCCGATTTTTCTGAAACGTGAAATCTATACGATGCCGCAATTTTTGGAACAGCGGTTTGGGTCAGGGGTAAAAATCACGATGTCAGCCTATTGGTTGGCGCTGTACACATTGGTGAATTTGACAACTGTTCTTTGGCTTGGCGGCTTGGCCATCGAAACATTGACTGGCTTGAATATATTAGTGGCGATGGGAGCGCTCGGCACTTTCGCTATCGCTTACTCCATTTTCGGTGGGCTGAAAGCTGTCGCCTTAACCGACATCATTCAGGTCGTTATCTTGATTTTGGGCGGCCTTGTAATCGCCTATCTCACTGTCTCCATGATCGGTGGGGGCAGCCTGTTTGATGGAATGGGCCGCATGTACACGGAGCTTCCCGATAAGTTCGATATGATTTTTGACAAGGACGAGAACCCGACCGGGTATGACACCTTGCCTGGTATTTGGACGCTTCTCGGTGGCTTATGGATTTTGCATCTGAATTATTGGGGCTTTAACCAATATATCATCCAGCGGGCGCTCGGCGCGAAAGATTTGCCAGAAGCGCAAAAAGGCCTTGTCTTCGCTGCGGCTCTTAAGCTGATTATGCCGCTAATCATTGTTGTGCCGGGGATTGCAGCGGCGGTTCTGGTGATGCCTGAATTCGCGGCTTTGGACGGCGCCATGCTGAACGAGAAAACAGACCGGACCTATCCAGCCATTATGTCAATTATGCCAAGTGGTTTGCGGGGACTCATTTTTGCAGCTTTAGTTGCAGCGATTGTCTCCTCTCTTGCCTCAATGGTGAACTCAATCTCGACCATCTTCACGATGGATGTTTACAAGAGCATGTTGAAGCCGAATGAGAGTGAAACTCATTATGTCGGTATTGGGCGTTTGGTTGCCATCGCAGCCATGATTATTGCCATAATTGCAGCGAAACCCTTCTTGGGCGGATTTGAGAGTGCGTTCCAAACTGTGCAAGAATATACAGGTTTCATAGCACCCGGGGTTGTTGCCGTATTCCTTTTGGGGATGTTCTTCCCAAAAACGAATGCTGTCGGCGCGTTTACGGCTTTGATTATATCTGTCATAATCTCATTGATATTTAAATTCGCTTTCCCGGACTTTAGTTTCGTTAATCGCATTTGGGTGGTTTTCCTGCTTTGCATGGTGACCGCGATGATCGCGAGTGCCGCGTCGACGGCTCCGGCGCGTGAGCGGTTGTTGCCAATTGGCGATGTCAATTTCAGAACATCTTCCAGCTTTAACCTTTGGACAGCCATCGTCGCAATTATCCTCGTCGTGCTCTACGTCGTGTTTTGGTAGAGTTGGCGCGGCATCACACATTTTCAAAGGTCAGCCTGATTGCGCTGGCCTTTTTCGCCTCCGCTTGCCGTGGGGCGGATACTGTGGAGTTGCCGACTCCGCCGTTCATCAATGCACCTGATATTTTACCTGAGGCCGGCCAAGCGCATTTCAATAAACGCCTGACACAAATTTCTGCGGAAGCCCCGATCTCCAGCGGCACTGTTCTTATCGGCGATAGTATCACGGAGGCTTGGATGCGGCAGCAGGAGGCGAGCAGCTACCCATTCACCCGTCCCGTCGCCAATCATGGCGTGTCATGGGATGTGACCGAAGGGGCCGTTGCGCGCCTGCCGTTAGTCGAACCGTCCAACCCCGACAAGATATTCATCAAGATCGGCACGAATGATATCTCATGGGGCGTGTCTCTTGAGGATATGACCGAGGATTTCGATGCTTTGTTGTCACGGCTTCGCAGCCAAGAGCCGCAATCTCAAATATATGTGCAATCCGTGCTGCCTCGCGAAGCGGATAAGTTGGACAAAATTGCGCGCGTCAATGCGATGCAGGCTGAGCTCGCAGAAAAATACGGCGCCACTTATATTGATTTGACGTCTAATTTTGCCGCCGACGACGGGACTTTGCGTGCCGATCTAACTGATGATGGTTTGCACTTAAATGATGCAGGCTACGCAGTGTGGGGAGAGGCACTTCTACCCTTTTCAAACTAAACTTCAAAAACCAAAAATTGGACTGGCCAATGCGGATATTTACCGATAAGGAAAATCTATGATTTCTATCGCGAAACAAATTCTGATTGCGATTGTTCTGCTATTTCTAGCCCTTTTGGGTCTGTAGTAGCCGAACAGACTGCATCGTTTCCGACCGTGAATACGCGTCGAAGATAAATCACTGCGCGCTTTTTTAATTTAACCGTAGCTGGTGTGTTTTCCAAAGCACCCGATCTTCGCTGAATTTTTCGCTTTCCATTTTTCGGAGAAAACCTCCGGCCCGTTTTAACTCATTCATGTCACCCGCCGCACTGCGATGGTGTTTCGCCTCTTATATAAAAGGACCTATTATGTTCCGTATTCTTTCGTTGAAATTAGTTTCGATCCTTGCGCTCGCCGCCGGACTCGCGGCCTGTGGTGAAAAACAAACCGCGAGCAATACGGCTGCTGATAGTCAAGAGGTGAGAGCGCCGGGATCCGTTGATCCGGCAATCTGGCCAAAAGTTGAAAGCCCTGTGGGATTGGACGCCAAAATAGAATCTCGCATCACCGACATCATCGCCCAAATGACCTTACGCCAAAAAGTCGGCCAAATCATTCAGGCTGATGTGGGATCTATCTCACCAAATGATCTGAGAACCTACCCATTGGGTTCAATTCTGAACGGCGGTAACTCTGCACCGAACGGAGATAACCGTTCCCCGGCTTCGGCCTGGGTTGCGCTGGCCGATGAGTTTTATGAGGCTTCAAAAGAAGCCTATGGCGATAGTTTCTTCATCCCGATGATCTGGGGCACAGACGCTGTCCACGGCCACAATAACATCCCCGGCGCGACAGTCTTCCCGCACAACATTGGACTGGGCGCAACACGGAACCCCGAACTCTTAGGAAAAATCGGAGCTGTCACAGCGCGAGAAATCCGCGTCAGTGCGCAAGAATGGACCTTTGCGCCGACCATCGCTGTCGTGCGCGATGACCGCTGGGGGCGGACTTATGAGGGCTATTCTGAAAATCCGGAAGTAACGGCGTCTTACGCAGGTGAGCTTATCCGAGGTATTCAAGGCGATGTCGGCTCGGCTGATTGGCTGACAGGGGATCACGTGATTGCGACAGCGAAACACTTTCTCGCAGATGGCGGCACAAACCAAGGCCGCGACCAGGGCGATTCTATCGAGACAGAAGAAGAGATCCGCGACATTCACGGCGCGGGTTATCCGCCGGCGTTAGAGGCGGGTGTGCAATCCGTCATGGCAAGTTTCTCGTCTTGGCAGGGCCGGAAACTAACGGGCCATAAGGGGCTGCTGACAGATGTGCTGAAAGGCCAAATGGGCTTTGACGGATTTATCGTTGGCGATTGGAACGCGCATGGACAACTCAATAGCTGTACAAATACGGATTGCCCGGAAGCACTCCACGCGGGCCTCGACATGTATATGGCGCCTGATAGCTGGAAAGGCCTATTCGAGACAACGTTGAAACAAGCGGAAGCCGGAGAGATTGATTTGGCGCGTTTGGACGATGCCGTGCGCCGTATCTTGCGTGTCAAATTGCGGTCGGGTTTATTCGAGGAAGGTAAGCCATCTTCACGCCCCCTCGCAGGAGACTACGAAGTACTGCAAGACCCGGCATCAAAGGCCGTTGCGCGGCAGGCCGTGCGCGAGTCGCTTGTATTATTGAAAAATGACGGCGTCCTGCCGATTTCCAATGATGCAACTGTTTTGGTGGCAGGTGACGGCGTCGATAATATTGGTAAGCAATCCGGCGGTTGGACATTGTCTTGGCAAGGAACAGGCAATTCAAATGATGATTTCCCGGGCGGGACTTCCATGCTTGATGGCATTGAGCGTCATCTGAAAACTGGATCAGGCAAAGTCATTCAAGCGACTGAAGACGGAAGTTACTCCGGCAACCCCAGTGTGGCTGTCGTTGTCTTTGGTGAGGACCCTTATGCCGAGTTTAAAGGCGATATCGATACATTAGCTTACAAGCCGGGCGACGATTCCGACTTGAACCTTCTCAAAAAATATCAAGCGGCGGGCATCCCCACGGTTGCCCTTTTCCTATCCGGTCGTGCGATGTGGATGAATCGTGAAATCAATGCGTCCAACGCATTCGTCGCAGCGTGGTTGCCGGGGTCCGAAGGCGGTTACGCAATGGATGTTTTGTTCGGTAAAGATGATGCGGGCAAGCCGGTCGATTTCAAAGGCAAGCTGTCCTATTCTTGGCCGCGAACAGCCATCCAAACACCTTTGAATTATGACGATGAAAACTACGACCCGCTTTTCGCCTATGGATTTGGTTTAACCTATGCCGACGACGGTAAACTTGAAACCTTGCCTGAAGAGGCAGGTGTTGAGTTGACAGGAAAAAATGACAGCAATTTCTTCAAAGCCGGAAAAGCGGTCTTTCCATGGGAAATGGTCGTCGGCGATGCGTCAGGTAAATTTACTGTCAAAACTTCTCAGGCAGAAAGCCCGGGCGGAGCTGTGAAAATTGTTTCCGCTGATGACGGCGTTCAAGAAAACATTCGGACGTTAGAATTTAAAGATGCGGGGCGGTTTGAAATTCGCGGAACCCCAATTGATCTGCGCCGTCAAAATACGGGCGATATGGCGCTCTATTTCCGTATCCGTCCGGAAGCCGGTGCAGATAATGAGTCCGTGCGAGTGGGTCTGGATTGCGGTGAGGCTTGCTCTGTCGACAATGATTTATCGAGCGTCCTTTCAAACGCAAAACCTGGTGAATGGGCGGAAGTCTCCATCAATCTGTCCTGTATGGGGGCGGCGTCTGTTATGGAATATGTGCGCTCCCCCGTCGTTATTGAAAGCGACGGCGCGGCGAAATTCAGCCTCTCTGACATTCGCCTCGTGGCGAATGAGGGTCAGGCGGTTTGCATAAAATAAAGCCAGCGTGCCTCGAGTTGAAGCTTAAAGGATAACATATATGCCGTTCTTGCGGCAATCTGGCAAACAGACCATAAGAAAGGCCGTGGGAGGACGCATAACTGCCAAGAAGAGCGGACCGCGTGCTATACTGAGGGAATGACGATTATGAAAGCTACGATCACTGACGTTGCGAAGCGTGCCGGCGTGTCGATGAAGACCGTCTCACGGGTTTTGAATAATGAGCCGAATGTGGCCGAAAAGACGCGTGAACGCGTGAAGGCGATTGCGGCTGAGTTGAGATATTCACCCAATCTGGCCGCACGCGGTTTGGCTACGTCGAAATCCTATTTGATTGCGCTCATCTACGACAATCCATCGCCGAACTATATTGCTCATATCCAACGCGGCGCGATTGATGCCTGCCGCGAGGTCGGGTATCATCTTGTCGTAGAGCCCATGTCTCTGGATTGCGCGCACTCGCATGATGAAAAAGTCAACGCTGTTAGAGCCGTGCTCGATAGGCTGCCCGTTGACGGTGTGATTTTAACGCCTCCTCTGACCGATAGTGGAGCCATTTTGGAAGTCTTGGCTGAACTCAACATCAAGTGTGTTCGCATTTCCCCTAAAAATGGCGGGGACCAGGCCTTTGTGGGAATGGATGACGAAACAGCGGCCTATCAAATGACCCAGCATCTTTTGACCCAAGGTCATAAGAAAATTGGCTTTATCCGAGGGCATGTTGATCACGCTGCAACCTCGCTACGTCACTCAGGTTATCTGCGGGCTATGCAAGAAGCGGGTATCTCTGTGTCAGACGACCTCATCGTTCAAGGCGATTTTTCTTTCGAATCCGGCGCTGCCGGTGCGCGTAAGCTTTTAGGTGCTGACGCCTTGGAAAAGCCTACCGCTATTTTTGCCTCCAATGATGATATGGCGGCGGCCGTTATTTCTGTGGCAGGGCAGATGGGATTGGATGTCCCGGGGCAGCTCTCAGTTTGCGGGTTTGATGATACGCCGCTCGCACGTGTGGTGTGGCCGGCTCTGACAACAGTTCGGCAACCTATCTACAAGATGGGCCACCAAGCCGCCAAAGAACTTGTGCGCCGGTCCGATGTGGAAGCCGAGCAGGGCCAGATTTTAGACTTCGAAATCATGCTGAGAGATTCCGTCGCCGAGCATAAATAAGGCGCTCTAAGCACAATAATTAGTCAGGTTATTGCAGCACACTATTCATGTGTTGTTGACAGCGCTGTCATTACTGGACATACCATTTACGAAGCCGCATGAGATGGCACGCAGGGGCAAGGCCAAAGTCTGTCCGTTTTGAGGAAACACGGTGGACCAAGCAAACGCCAATACATCGCATTCCGGGAACCGGACAAGCGCCGAACCGGTATCCGCACCGGAAGCAGGCTCAGCATTTGTCCCTGTTGACCCGTTTGAAATTGTAGTTTTTGGCGGAACGGGGGATCTCGCGCGCCGCAAGCTAATTCCGTCTCTCTATCACCGTTTTTGTGATGACCAGATTCCAGCCGACTCGAAAATTATCGCCGCGTCACGGTCCAAATTATCCCGTGATGAATATCTGAAAATGATCAAAGCCGCCTATCAGGAATATACGCCGGACGCAGAGTTTTCGGATAAGAAATGGGAGTCTTTTTGTCAGCTTGTAGACTATGTCCCGGTTGACGTGACGACCGAGAATGATTGGGCAGACCTAGGTGAGAAACTCGACAAATCCGAGAGCCTTATTCGTGTCTTTTATCTCGCGATGCCTCCTGCTTTATTTTCTAATATTTGCCAAGGTTTGCAGGCCGCCGGTCTTGCGCACAATCAAAGCCGTGTGGTTCTTGAAAAACCTTTGGGCCGTGACTTCCAATCCGCTGATGAAATCAACGAAGCGGTTGGTAAAGTGTTTTCAGAAAAACGAATTTACCGGATTGATCATTTTTTAGGCAAAGAAACTGTACAAAATCTCCTTGTGCTGCGCTTTGGCAATGTGTTGCTTGAGCCTCTCTGGAATCGAGAGTCGATTGAACATATCGAGATTACGGTTGCCGAGAGCATCGGCGCAGGTGGACGCGGCGCGTATTACGACAAATCCGGCGCGCTCCGCGATATGGTTCAAAACCATCTGTTGCAACTGCTTTGTCTGACCATGATGGAGGCGCCCGGGTCTACGCAAGCTGACGATTTGCGTTTGGAGAAAATTAAAGTTCTACGGGCGCTTTCACCAATCACGGCTGAAAATGTGAAAGAGAAATCGGTCCGGGGGCAATATGTCAAAGGCAAAGTCGACGGCAAATCCGCGCCTGATTACCTGACAGATGTGGAAATTGAGGAGAGTGATTGCGAAACCTATGTCGCAATCCACGCCGAAGTTAATAATTGGCGCTGGGCCGGCGTTCCGATCTATATCCGTACCGGCAAACGCATGAGCGCCCGCCGATCCGAGATTATCATTCAGTTCAAACCCGTTCCCCATTCGATTTTCGGCGATAGGATCCCGGTTAATCCGAACAAGCTCGTTATCCGGTTGCAACCGGACGAGGCCGTGAATCTTTGGATGGAAATCAAAGAACCCGGTGCGGGTGGATTACGGTTAAAAACATTGCCGCTTAACCTTTCCTATGCGGATAATTTTACGGTTAGATATCCCGATGCGTATGAACGTCTATTGATGGATGTCGTGCGCGGAAATCTTTCGCTCTTCATGCGCCGCGATGAGGTTGAAGCCGCTTGGGTTTGGTGTGATGGAATTTTAAATGCCTGGGAAGAGGTCGGCCAGACCGTCTCCTATTATCCCGCCGGCGCCGATGGTCCTGATGCCGCAGAACGTATGCTGGCAAAGCAGGGCCATAATTGGTCGGAAATCGGATGATCGGAGAGCCCGTCATACATGATCAAGGGGATATCGTCGATGATGCAGCGGCTGCCATTGCTGAAGTCCTGCGCCAAGCTGTGGCAACACGCGGCCGTGCCAGCCTGATGGTCAGCGGCGGAAGCTCTCCAAAACCTTTATATCAGCGCTTGTCCAAAACTGATCTGGATTGGTCAAAAATCACAATCAGTCTCGTCGACGAACGCTGGGTTGATCCGGGGCAGGATGGATCCAATGAGGATTTTATTCGTGAAAACTTGATTCAAAATAAAGCGGCATCCGCCACCTTTTTTGGATTGAAAACGAACCATTCCTCTGTTGTCTCCGGACTAGCCTCTGCAGAAGCGCGTTTCAAAAAAATCCAGAGACCATTTGATGTTTGCGTCATGGGTATGGGGTCAGACGCTCATACTGCATCTTGGTTTCCTAACGCCAATGGTTTGTCCGAAGCGCTGTCTTTGGAAAATCAAGATGTTCTCTGCGCTGTGGACGCGGCAGGAGCGCCCGTTGCAGGCGAACATCCGCACCGCATAACATTGACACTCCGTGCTGTATTGGACTCCCATATTGTTGTGCTCTTCATTCCAGGCGATGCGAAACGCGCTGTCTTTGACGCGGCCCCGACGAAAGCCTTATCAGATGCGCCCGTTCAGGCCTTGCTGCGTGCGGGACCAAAACTCCACGTCTTTTCGAGCCCCTCTCCATGACCCACTCAGTTATCCAAGATGTAACCGCGCAAATAACTGAACGCTCTAAGAAAAGCCGGGCTGGTTATCTCGCCGCGTGCGAAGCGCAAATGCGAGAAGGTCCGCGCCGTCGGCGATTGTCAGAAGGCAATGTTGCCCACGCATCCGCAGGCTGCGCGGTCTTGGAAAAGACAGAACTCTTAGGCGCAAAATGGGCGAATATCGGGATTGTGACCGCCTATAATGATATGCTGTCGGCCCATGCGCCATTTGAACGGTTTCCGGAACTCATCCGTCATGCAGCGCGGCGCAACGGCGCAACTGCGCAAGTCGCGGGCGGCGTTCCCGCAATGTGCGACGGCGTCACGCAAGGCCGCGACGGGATGGAACTTTCGCTTTTCTCCCGTGACAACATCGCTCAAGGCGCAGCCATCGCCTTGTCCCATGATATGTTCGACGCAGCCATCCATTTGGGCGTGTGTGATAAGATTGTGCCTGGCTTGATGATTGCTGCCCTTCGCTTTGGCTGGATACCGCAGATTTTCGCGCCCGCCGGACCGATGCCGTCCGGCCTGCCAAACCCCGAAAAGGCGCGTGTGCGCCAAGCCTTTGCTGCGGGTGAGGCGTCCCGGGCGGACCTGTTGGCTGCGGAATCTGCCAGCTATCATGCGCCCGGAACCTGCACATTTTACGGAACGGCCAACACTAATCAGATGCTGATGGAAGTGATGGGCATGCAGCTACCTGGCTCAAGTTTTGTCCATCCGCACACCCCCTTGCGCGATGCGTTGACGGCGCAGACTGTTCGGCGCGCGACGCAAATAACGAATATGGCGCAAGGCAAAGACGCCTCCTTCACACCCGCTTGCAATGTGATTTCAGAAAAAAGCATCGTTAACGGATTGGTTGGCCTGATGGCGACGGGCGGGTCTACGAATTTAACTATCCATATGGCGGCGATTGCGCGCGCTGCGGGAATTATCATTAACTGGGATGACTATGCCGCGATCAGTAAAGCGGTCCCACTCATCTGTAAGATCTATCCAAACGGCATCATGGATGTGAACCATTTCCATGCGGCGGGCGGGATGGCGTTCCTGATTGGAGAATTACTCTCATCCGGTCTGATGCAGCCGGATGTGACTACGATTGCGGGTGGAGACGGTCTTCATGCCTATACGCAAGAGCCGTTTAAAAATATGCATCTTGAACAAGACGCAGTTATCTGGCGAGACGGCCCAAAAGAGAGTTTAGACCAAGAGATTTTGACGACTGTAGACACACCTATTCGTGAAGATGGTGGACTCGCGCTTATGGAAGGCAATCTGGGCCGCGCCGTTATGAAAATCTCAGCGGTGAAGCGGGTGAACTGGAGAGTGGAAGCCCCGGCGATTGTCGTTGACGACCAGAACGACCTCATAAAGATGCATAAGGCAGGAGAACTGGAACGCGACTTCGTTGTGGTCCTGCGCTTCCAAGGCCCGCGCGCAAACGGTATGCCGGAATTGCATAAGCTGACCCCAATTTTAGGTCTGTTGCAGGATAAGGGCTTCAAGGTCGCTATGGTAACGGATGGCCGGATGTCGGGCGCGTCAGGCAAAGTCCCGGCGGCAATTCATCTGCACCCCGAAGCTCTGATGGGCGGTCCTATTTCGCGGGTCCAGACGGGTGACATTGTTCGGGTAGATCCTGCGAATAATGTGGTGGAAGTTGTTGATGTCGACCTATCGACCCGAGCGTCCGCAATTCAGCCTCCCCAACCGCAACTTGCCGCTTTGGGAATGAACATGTTTGCCGCGCAGCGCGCAATCGCAACAGACGCCGAAAGCGGCGCGTCAACGCTGGGGGATATGCCGTGGTTCACGTAATGCCGGAGCCGAACCCACAAAAGCCTGCATCGGCGAATGGCAGATCGACAGGTTTGACTCTCGTGGGGGATGTTGGCGGCACCAATTGTCGTTTGGCGCTGGCCGAACGGACCCCATCCGGTTCGATAGCGCTCCACCATTCCGAACGCTACGCGGTTGCCGAATACAAGACTTTCAATGACGTTGTTGCGACCTATCTTGAGACAAATAATATTAAGCCAAAGCAAGGGGCGTTTGCCTTTGCCGGGCCGAAATTTGATGATGAAATTCGGATGACCAATCTGAATTGGATCGTATCGGAAGATGAATTGCGCAGAAAATTTGGGTTGGAAACGGCTGTTGTTTTAAATGATTTCGTGGCCATGGCGAATGGCGCAACAGTTATACCTGACGATGGGTTTGATACGCTTATCCCGGGCAAGGTTGATTACACAAAACCCGTGGCCGTTTTAGGACCGGGAACAGGGATGGGGTTGTCTTGTATTTTGCCTGGTAAACCCGTGCGCATTATTCCAACTGAAGGCGGGCATACGGCCTTTGCGCCGGGCGATGCGATGGAACGTGATGTGCTGTCTTACTGGTCCTCGCGTTTGTCTTTTGTCTCCGCCGAGGCGCTGCTCTCCGGTCCGGGTCTTGTTCGGTTACATACGGCGATTTGCGCGATCATGGACAGCCCGGATAATAGCCTGACTGCCGCGGAAATCGTCGGCGCTGCGGAGCTCGATAGGGGGTCTGTTGCCCGCGTTACAGTCAGTTCTTTCTGCTCTATGCTTGGCGGGTTTGCCGGAAATGTAGCTGTAACCCAAGGCACTTCGGGCGGGGTTGTGGTCGGCGGCGGCGTGTCGCGCCATGTCGCCAAATTCATTGCGGGATCTGAATTTGTGTCCCGTTTCAAAGATCGCGGCCCGGGCAGCTGGTATGTGAAAGACATTCCGGTGCGCTTGATCCAAGCCAATTTTGTCCCGCTTTACGGCGCAGCCGCAATGGTGCTTGACGACTAAAATTCTGAAGGCCTATTC
>ENA-ORXR01001862-ORXR01001862.1-marine-metagenome-genome-assembly--contig:-NODE-1862-length-21308-cov-11.629269_pt1 | contig 21308 bp, 25 predicted proteins | sample MGYA00237866_ERZ511479 | MGnify/ENA metagenome assembly ERZ511479 | reverse complement strand
CCCCCCGCTCCTCGCCCCTCAACCCCTCGCCCCCCCCGTTGAAAAAATGATGGGGCGTTCTTACTGGTGGTGAGGCGCAAACAACCTTTGTGCGAAGGGCGCTCTGGTACAGAAACATTGCGACTCCGACCAGCTCTCCACGCTTGAAGATATCCACCGCGCAGCTGACGTAACGTGTTGCTGCGACGACGGTGCTTGGCGCGCCTCCTCTTATGTCTGTGGGACATGGAGATGGAAATGCTCTCAGCCACTCATCGGGTGCCACAAAATACCTACTTTCTCTCTGGTATGGGTACGAGGGTGAGGCGGTCGCATAAAGGAAACCCCGCAATCTCTTGGCCGGTTGGGGTCATCGGCCTCCACAGGCTGCATTGGACGCCATTCCATGCCCTACGGGCCTGTTGGCACGCCGGCCTGAACGTGCCAGCCGACCGTGCCAGTTGTTCATCCAATCATCGAAGGAAGATTCCACCATTCCAAGACTTCCAGAGGCAGTCCAGAGCGCAGCTTCCGGACCATCCGACCGTGCCACCGTCACTCTTTTGCAGTGACGAGCAGGCGCAAATCTGTCCCCATGCGAATATTGTTGACAAACTGTGATGACTAGCAAACTAGCGCAGCCGGGACCGCCTGCATTTCTACTGGCAACCAATCCACTCCCGACAGATGGACAAGAAAAGACGTAGAGACTCCAGAGCCCCGAACGAGTCCATACTGCCATGTCCGTGACTCTACGTGGCGCTCAGGGCATCCACCCGCACGGAAAAAGACGCGGTGACCATCGCCTGCATTTTTCTTGGATCCGCACAGGACAACCACACAGTACCATAGACACAGCGAACAGAGGCACGATTAGTGGAAAGAGGGGGTCAAATGACAGAATGCGCAGGCGCTCACGCCCTGCTGGCCACTCAAACGCTCCAGGGCCTCCACGGCTCGTCGTGCTGTTGACTCCTCGGAGAGGGTTCCATAGTGGCGAAAGTTTTACTGTCGGCGGTTCATGATCACACGATTGACCGGCCGTTTCTTCAAAGGCGGCATCCGTGGATGTTCCGTGACAAGGCTGACAATAACACAAGGTCTGAGGAATGCCGCAGCAACCACGTCATCAACGGCCGACAACAGAAGAACCTCTTCTGCAGTGGAGCAATCGAGCTACATACATAGCCGACCACTATTGGCCGACGCGCAACTGTTGGGACCTGTCGAATGACAGACTGCACACGAGAACAACCGCGATCACAAATCTCCCCTGGAGCCACCGTGGCTCCACGGCTCGTCGTCTGGGCGCCACAAAATACCAAGATTGGATGGTTGTCCCAGCCCGCCCCAGCTTTGTCGCTTGCGCGATCTAGCCACATTTCAGAGCGGGCGAAATCGCAGCAGCATGATTGGAAGAATATCTCGATTACCGGATTGGAGGGGACTCCACAGACGTCACGTATCCTACGCCCTGCCTCCGTTGCACAGCGGCTCGTCTTCCGGACACCGCCAGCACACCAAATTGAACGTTTCCAAAGCGCCGCCCTGCTCGGTCACTTTCGCTTGTGAGCTGCACACTTGACTACAATCTCTCTGTGAAGCATGATTGGTGGGAGTTTTGTACTTCACGACTGTCTGCAGGATCCACCGTCGTCGCGTATCCTACGCCCTGCCCGCGTCGCTCCGCCGCTCGTCGTCCGGACACGACGAGCACACCGAGTTTACAGTAATGGTTCCAAAGAGCCGCCCGGCTCCCTCGTATGCGCTTGTGAGCCGCACATTTGACCACGCTCCTTCTCAGAGGCGGACCTCGTGTAAATTCTCTGTTACGCGATTGGATGCGGAAAGCACCATCCTCACGTATCCTTCGCTCTGCCTCCGGTGTATCGCGGCTCGTTTGTTCGACACCGCCAGCACACTAGATTGCATGGTTACAAAGAGCCGCCTTACTCGGTCAGTTTCGGTTGTGAGCCGCACATTTGACCACGCTCTCTCTCAGAAGCGTGATTGGCGGGAATTTTGTAATTCACTACTGCATGCGGGACCCACCGTCGTCACGCATCCGTTGCACTGCCTCCGTTGCGTCGCGGCTCGTCCTTTAGTCACGACCAGCCCACCAGATTTACAGTAATGAATCCAAGGAGCCACACTGCTGGGTCAGTATCGACTGTGAGCCGCACATTTGACTACGCTCTCTCCCAGAAGAGTGATTGGTGGATTTTCTATTACACGATTGGATGCGGAATGCAGCATTGTCACGTATCCTTCGCACTTCCTCCGTCGTGTCGCGGCTCGTTTTTTTGGCACCACCAGCCCACGAGATTTGCTGGATCTCGGGAGCCGCCCTGCTCCGTCCTTTTCGCTTGTGCGGCGCCCATTTGACGGGTCATCATCTAGGACATGTGATTGGTGGATGAATGAGCGGCCGAGACGGATCTCGGCGCTCGCTTGGCGGCTGGAGAGCACCCAGATCTCCGTTCATTGGTCACCGTCAGATTGTGGATTCCGCCGCATGGATGGCCCAGATTGTTTGTGGCCACGGCCAGTCGGCAACGCCGTTGACTGGACCATGGCGGGATCTCGGTGGTCACGTGGCAGCCGCAGCGCCCCTGGCTCGCACTGGATGCGCAACCGCTGGCTTTCCATCCCCGGCATCACTGGCCTGCTTTCTTCGGCGCTTCTCTTCGAGGCCGCTACGTTAGCCGCGCTACATTTTCGATGCGCCATAAAACAGAAATCGTGTTAATGTCGCATAGCACCGTCGGTGAGACAGGACGAACATGACAAGGCCGTCTGAGGATGCGACCGTTTTGCAAAGTGGATACAGCTCTGTTTCTGAAGTGCAATCAAGTTTGCTAAACTTGCGATTTCGCGAGATCTGTCGGCGAAAAGACAGCAGCTGACAGTGAAGTGCTATTCGGACGAGCCCAATGAACGGACCTGGTCCATCTCACCGCCCAGATGTCCAGATGAGTCCGATCTGCGCACCATTTCAGCTCTGAACATCGGATGCAGTTGAATTCCCATGTTGCGATCGTTTCTGAGATCGGCAGGCGGAAGATTTCAGCACTAGATCTAGTTATCTGCGTGCAGAAATAGCGATACTTTGGATCAGGTAGTTCTTCCTGCCAGATCCGAGCGTTCCATTGGTTGTCAGCGTGTGCCGTCGCATAAAAAACTGATTTTGGGAGCCTCCATCCAGACTCTGGCCCTGTCCCAAGTTTATCGGCCAACGTTGGGGGAACGATCGGTCTTGATTTTCGCCCTCCGCATGGTGCCTCGTTCCATGTCCTTGGGCCGTCATCTGGTCGCTGCGCCACTTGGCACATAGGTGGCTAATTTTTTTGACGCGGTCACCTTTCTGGAAGGGATCTGCTTGGCGCGCGTGGGATGGACCATGTTCGAAGGGCGGCACTGGGCAGGCACCCCTGCCCATTGCGGCCATGAGAAGCCTGCCGAAGCAAGCAGGGGTGCTCTAGGCAAGAGTCCATTGCAGGTCCTCCGCGGTGGGCGCGCTTTTCGGAGCTGTGGAGACTGTGGTGGGCGGGCCAGCCGTGGAGGCCACGTCGTCACAGCGACCCTCGCTGCCGGCGACGTCTGGGAGCCTTTCTGCCGCAGCGTCTTCCCTCGCACAGATCCCTTCAGCTATTCCTCTTGCAGCCCCTGGCGCTTCACGACGTGCTCGGGGCTGTTCTCGCCGCCGGCCATTACGTTGCTGACACGTCTATGCCAAGAACCATGGCGGACAGCACGGGCCCCTCTCCCAGAGCCCCAACTCGCCCTTTGCGTTGTGGTTTCGTGTCTGACTTGTCGCCCGTCATTGATCGGGCTCGCGACTCCATACACCTACGGGGGGGTACTGATGGTAATGGTACTGGTCGTTTGTTCACGCCTGGGGAGTTCAGCTTGCTTGAGGAGCCCTCGGAGGACGTTTTGTTTGGGCAGCAGAGGACGGGAGAGTTGGGCAGGCGCTGCTCGGGGCGGACTTGGGACGGCCGGTGGCACTGATGGGCGGGGAGGGGCTGTAGACAACAACGCCGCCGGCGCTGGAGATGATGGCGCCGCCGACGCCCGCTACACAAGTGCTGCGGCGGGGTTGGTCGAGGTTCCTGTTGATTCAAGCGACGAGATGCTGGCGACAAGGGGGCGTGATGTACAAGGTGTTGCTTGTGAGGGTGGCCGCGGTAGAGAATTCAGGAATGCCGCACATGTGTATGGCGTCAGTGGCACCCAAGCCGGTGGTGCCGATGGCGCCCGTACCAGCGACGTGAATGGCATGGAGGCCGGCGGCATCCATGGCAATGTTGCCGAAGTTGTCGATGACGATGGTGCCAATTATGATCGTGACAGTGGTGTTGGTGCTCACCGCGACTGAAGCAGAAATGCAGCGGCCGATGTGGGCCGCGCAGGCGCTGGCTTTGAGCCAGGCAGGCGTGCGACGGACGGGTCAACCGCGAGAGAGCGTTGCGGACGTCGCGACCGCGATGCTGAGAAGTTCACTCAAGAGGAGGTCAGGACCTTTTTCCTGGAGGAGCTGCGCGTCACCCTCGGGCTTTCCGCGCGCCAAGCTGTCGGGATGAGCGCCGTCAGAGTGCAAGGTCGGTTCATCAATGGCACGCAAGTGATGGTGTTGCCGGAGCTCATGGACCCTTCGACTGTGTGGACGGAGTTTGTTGACGGCATGGTTCTGGCATTTTGTTCCTGTGGTAGGGTGATGGCAACGGGCCAAACGGCCGCCGCTGACGACATCGAACCGGTGGACTTGCAAGTCGCTCTACGGGAGAGCTCCACCTGTCGCCACGCAGTCGCCCTGCTCGAGGCGTACGATGCTCTCTGTGTGGACATGCGCGCCGGCACGCTGGACGAGCTGATGCGGTCCTGTCCTGCACTGCTTGGATCCGAGAAGGAGGCACCCGTGGAGCAGGATGACACCGTCGTCTTATTCGCAATGCGCTCAGGCAAGCGCAACAACATTCCCATCTACGTGGTCCACCACATGGGTATTTGGTCGCCGGCGGTGGTGTGGCAGCAAGGCAACCGCCACCGGCTCACAACCTGCTGCCTGCTCTCGTGCAAGACGCAGCGTGGGCGTGCATCCACGCCAAGGCCGTAAACCACGAGACGCGGCCGGACAGGACGTCTTCTTCTAAAGCTGTCCTGGACACCGTGGACGCAATGCGGCTCGCTGCTGATGGAATCCTGGAGGATGACGAAGGCGACGGCGTCAGGCGCCGCACCGCCAGAAGCTGCCACCTCTGCTGCCGCGGCTGCAGCTTTAGAGGCGAGCATGCGGCCGCGTCGCGCCCGCAACCTGTTCCCCTGTGTTAAGGAGGTGGAGATGTGCGACCGGTACGCCGCGTTTGTTGAGGAGGAGCGGGAGTCGCCGGGAGAGGATCACTCCACTGACTTTCTTCACGTAGAGGACGAGTGCTTTGCGTGCGATGATCGGTGAACGGAGAGTACGGCCTGCAAGCCGACGCTAGCCACCCTGTTCACCAACCGCGGGCGGCTGGCGATCGTCACCGAGTCATGGACGTGTGCACGCGGCCACCGCGTGGCCTACGATTGTTCTCTAGACGGGCTGTTTGCTCTCCGGCATGAGACACTGTACACGCGCGTATTTCTCTACAGCATCATCGAGCTTTATGTTATTGAGCGGAGCACGTTGGCAGCAGCATCCACGTTTTTGGCCAGCGCCCCCCGCAACACGGCCGCGTTTGCTGAAGGGGAGCCGGGGCAAGCACGACAGCAGCTGTCGGACGCATGTGGGGAGTTTTGTGACACCCTGGTGGTACCCAAGGCGGCCTTTGCTTGCCATCGGTGTGGCGCGGATGAGACCGCAGGCGGCGTCTTCCACTGCGTCGTTTGCGACGGGCAGATCCTGTCCGTGCTACAAGAGCACGTAGTTGCAATGCTGAGACCAAGTATGAATGCTTGTCGAGTAGACTTTGCCATGACGTTTGCCTGCGCAGTGCGCCACGCTGCCCCCCGCAGAGTGATTCTGAATCGCGTGCGGGCCAAGCCTACGGACGCGTCGGCGCTAACTAGGGCTGAGGCGGAGGTGTGGCCTCTCTTTTCTTCTGTCGCCGACGGGATGCCGCCAGCGCCGACGTAGCTTCCGCGGCTAGGACCTCCCCGCACGGCCACGGAAAATGACGCCGCAGCGTTGTGGGCCGCCAGCACCGTTGTGAACTTGTTATTCAAAGTTCATGATGTTCAACCAGCACGCGAAGACGCGGCGGCAGCGGACATTGCAGGTGGTGAAGACGGCGCGGTGCTGCAGGGCGAAGAAGAGGACGTCGTCGACCTTGTCAACGCGAGTGACTCGGAAATCGGCGATGGCGGCGACGGGCGGTTGGACGGGCGGTGGCGCGTCGGTAGCACTGGGCCGGGTCCGGACGACATTCTTACAGACTCGGACGGTGGCCTCCCTGCCCACGTCGACGGATGGCTGCACGCGGGGTTGCAGCCGCCGGCTCCCGCCCCTGCTGTGCTGCCCGATGCGCCCCGGTTGTCGCAGGAGCAGCTGTCGGCGGATCTGCAGCGGGTTTCTATTCGCCTAGAAGGCACAGTTGGGCAGCCTTGGACAGGTTCCCCAGCTCAACCACTCTCGGAGGTGGCGCGACGTGACCAGCAAGTAGCCCTGATAGAGCCTGCTGCCCCCGCACCAGCGCCAGCGCTCTCCTCTAGCGCGCGTCTCGTCCCGTCGGCCGACACTTACCGGAACGAGCTAGCCGCCGACGACGTTCCTCGAACGGAACGTCCGTGGCTGACCGCGCTTACGTCAACGGCAGTTGGTGTGGCGCTTGCCGACGTTGCCGAGAACATGGTGGTTGTCGATAGCACCGACCCCGCCTCGCCACTGACGGAGGAGGCGCTGCAGAGGACACAGCGCATCGCTGACGAGACGGAGGACGAGCCCCTCGACGTGATCGTGATGAGCGATAACGTGCCGCTCGACCTCTCTAGCTTGCGGAGAACGTTGCCCAACCAATGGTTGGTCGACGAGGTCATCAACGGCTGTGAAAACCTCTTGCGGCGACGGCAGGCGGAAAGACGGCGGAGCGACCCGGACGCGTCACGGCTGTGGTTTTTCAATACGTTCTTCTACTCCAGGATGCACGTCCACGGCCGGTATGACTACAATCTAGTGGCCCGGTGGTGCGGTCGGCTCAACCTCTTGACCTTCAAGCTGATCTTTGTGCCGATCAACGTGGCCAACTCGCACTGGGTGCTGGCGGTCATGCATCCGAGGACCGGCGTCATCAATATCTACGACTCGCTCAACAATGGCAACGAGGCCCTCGTGCCGTCGTTGCGTAAGTGAACAGACGACCACGCTCGCGACGTCGGCCTCAGCCCCGTCGCGTGGCGCTACGAGCCGGTGACCAGCCGGCCGCAGGAGAATTCCGACGATTGCGGCGTGTTCATGGTGACTGAAGTGGACTACCTTGCTCGAGACTTGCCACTGTCTAACAAAACAGCCAGCATGCACTCCTATCGCTGCCGAATCTGTGCGTCGCCTTTGGCAGTGCAGCTTTGACCTTGATGTATCGTTGCGTGTTTCGTTTGACCGTGGTTTCTTTTCTTTCCGTTTAGTTTCCGCTCTCCTTCATGTCTGGTGCGCACCGAGCCTATTGCCATTTCTGTGCATCACAATGTTGCAATGCACGCGTAGACCGCACCCTCTTGCGGCGCTATTCATGCAAGTGTGATTGCATGTCTCAGTCGGCCGAGGGCGACCGAGAGGTGCTGACCGTTTCTCCGTCGTTCCTCACAGGGCAAGACCCCTGTGCACCACCAGCACGCCGACTCTTAGCCTTTCGGTGCAGCTAGAATCGGCTACGGCTCGTAGCCGTTGTAGCTCATGCAGCTGTAGCTCACCAGAGCTACAGCACGATTTTGGGTTGAGCGCGTTGGTCGAAACGGTGGGCCACGATGTTCCCAGCAGCTACCCAGCATCCAGAGAAGTGGATGCATCCGACTCACGAATCAGGAGTGAGTTTTCGAGATCGTCGAGAAGGGAGGCGCGTGTATTCTGAGTGAAATGCACATCTGGACCCCAAACCAGAGTTTTCGGCGAAATAGCAGGTGTGGTTTAGCCTGCTCCTAGCACATTTTCAGACAACCCCCCCTCCAGGACATTAGACCACGATTCAATCTGAAAAACACTCCGTGGCCGGAGAAGTGGTGCGTCGCAGGACGCTCTATCCACAATCACGCAACGTCGCGATTTCCGGCCCTTAATCGACCGCCGATGGGCTCTAGCGATTGTGCGCCGGCCCTGTGGTGTCGAAACACTTTCAGCCACTCGGACGGCCGCAGTGTGACGCGCCTCCTCCGACCGATCGGCGCCTTGGGCTCAAGCAACTGCACCGCCATCCTCGGTCGACGTACCTTCCTCCTTTTTCTACCTACCTTTTTGTGCTACCGCTGGTACTGGGGCGCCAATCCCTGTGCGTCGGCCTCCTTCTCCGGGGGTGCACGCTGTCCGCAGCTGCGCCGGTGCTCCGAGAGGCCAGCGCTGCGGCCTTGGCTCGCTCGATTTGATCTTCAGTTCGACGATGTATGTGACGCCGGCGTCCTCTTGCTGTGTCTCCTCGCCATGTCCTCATCCAGCAGCGACACGCAGCTAGGCGCGTCGGCCGCTGCCGTATGCTCGCTGCTGTGAGATGTTTTCCCCCCTACCAACAACCCCAATGTGGACATTGACCGCCGGCGCAAAGTGCGTGTGTTTTTGGCGGCCATGACCGCGGAGCCGATGTTTAACTTGTTCAGCGGCTGCGACCTCATTGGCGTGGAGTTGCTTGCGCGCGCGCTCATTGCAGGCGTTTCGAGGCGCGAGTGGCCCCCCCACATAAAGTCTGTTAAACGGGTTGTGTTTGTCTGGCAGTTTCTTTTGCTGGTTCGGACAAAGATGGACCAGTCCCGGCTTCTGAGCCGTGCCGTAGGGGAGCTGCTCTTCTGTTCTCTCGGCACCGACGCCGATGCGCTTAAGATCTGGTCCGAGAAGGTGCCGGCGGACGCCAAGACCTACCGCGACCAGTGGAAGCTAACGAGTCCCGAGCACTACAGGGCGTGGCTGAGGTCTATCGGAGTGGATGACGCCGTCAGCCACCTCACGTGTGGCGCCGCCTCCAAAGAGCGCGTCAAAGAGCAGGCAAACGAGGTACGCACGGGCCAAGTTTGGCCTGGGCGCGAGGTCATGCGGGCGTACCTCGAAGACAAGACCTTCGAGAAGGACCGGAAGCGGGCGGAAAACAAGCGGGCGGCTCGTGTCGGCAAGAAGACCAAGGCCAAGAAGCGCAAGGCGTGGGAGAGCGACGACTGTCGGAACGACTACCCGGTCAGCGTGTTGCGCGCTCCTGGTGACATTAATTTCATGTGCGGCTGTGGCAACATTCTCGGGTTCGAACTTCTCCGTGAAACGGACAGTCCGGCTCACGTAGTCGCTGCGCTGGCACAGCGCTGTCACAAGTTCCCGCGTGTCATCTACTTCGATACTGCGTGTCAAGCGCAGCGAAACGCGGTCCGGCGCATCCCGTGGCTACTACACGAGGCGTTGACGTCGTGGTTCATTGACAGACTCCACCGATGCAAGCACCACTGCTCTCCCATTTTCACCGGCGACCAGTACCCAATCATCACGCGTGGGCACGACACGTCTGGCGCGGAGCGCCCACACAGCATCAAAAGGAAGTCAAAGAGCAGCTTGAACTACATGACGCAGAGGTGGTTCATTGTGCGGTCGCGGTGTATAGCAGCGCACAACAACATCCGGCTGTCACAGAGGCGCCGCGCGGCGGCCGACGCAGCAGCGCGGAGGCTCGTAAACGGAAGAGTCGTCTCCGAAGAGGTTCAGCACAAGCCTGTCGAGTCGTTCTTCCACCGGTCGATGGTGAGCCACTGCGAGGTTGTCAACTGCTCATGCAGGGGGGACCAGCCAACCGAGGAAGAGGCGTTCCCAATTGGGCTTCAGCTCAAGGTGTGACGAAGTACTGTGTGACAGTGCACGTGCTGCTTTCTGTCGTGTTGTTGTATCCTCTTTTCTTCAGGATAGGCTATTTCGGAGACATCCGACTCGATGTTTGCTAGCACACCCCAAGACGTGACAATAGCAAGGCACAGGTGCCTCAAGAAAAACGAAAATATCCCCCCACGTCTGACATGCCGGACAGTCACACGCGCTTGCACCACCCGCATTCAACAGAGCACAGGCAACTACAGGGGACAGCCTTGACCGTCCCCAACTCACGCATATCCTGCACCGAGCAGTGAATCTGGTAAAAAGGCCATGCGGAGAGCATACGAGAGTGTGCTACTGTAACAGCGCGCCAAGGCCACCCCGCAGCCTGGGGCCAAGCCGTGCCAGTGCACTCGGCCGCCAATGCGGTCGCGCGCTCAAGCGGTGTGTCCCCTGCGAGTGCATTAGGCAAGCATGAACGCACGTATTCCATATGTGGTACACATACCAAGCCGAGGCAGTCAATGCGAAGGGGCAGCGGGAGTGAGGGCAAAGTGGGAGTGGGGAGGGCCTGAAGCGATGTGCAATTGCCGCACAATCCTGAAGCCCAAGCAGGAGCAGGCATGCAGCCGTGTCTGCCCGCGCCGCTCGCGGATTGGTTCCTCCGTCAACGGCACAGAAGGGGGCGCGGCGCTGCGTCTCGATCAACCATGTCCATTTGAAGCACTATGACAAGAACAGAACCCACACTCATAGGGAAAGCTCACCTCAGCTCAATGACACAGAGGAGTCAGGGAGACAATGCCACAGTGCGCCGAGGTCGCACGCAGGGCCGTCGGGTGCGTGCGAGGCGCGTGTTCAAGCGATTGCTCTACGCAGGCCGAGGCGTGGTACGAGAACCGTGGAACACAATGTCGGCTGGCCTCGTTTTGAGCGCAGCCATTTCAAAACCATCGACTTTGGTTCACAGCTTTGGCGCCCTTCCCACCATTTCGGCGTTCAAAACTGTGAGTTCCCACGTGAACTTCGGGGGAGATTTAGCACGGCTGCTTGTAGGTTTTCATTAATCCAATCTCCGGGACATGAAAAGACCGATCAGTCTGGAGTCGATCTTCAGCCTGGAGATTGCGCTGGGGGACCTCGCTCTCTGTCGCGCGGGTTGATGTTGATGACAGATATACGAATAGCGCTGTGGATGTCTTGTTCGTCGTTGTCGATAGGCTGCTGCTTGGCACGCCGTCGAGTGTGTGCTGGTCGCTCATAGATAATGATGCAGGCAGCTGCTTTTCTCTGTCCGGTAGCTGCTCAACAAAAGTAATGGCGAGTGGACGGACTGCCCCAGCCGAGGCATCGTCGACGAGGTGGCCATCGGCAACCATGGCCGATGTTCACGCGGCCAGTACAAGTACCTGTGGTCGGAAGAGAGGGGGTGGGTGGGGAATGTTTCGTAACAACTGGCTGTGACTGGGACCCAGCACACCCCAGTCCCTCTGTCGCTTGTGACTGACGCAAAAGAATCACCTGTCTGCGCTGCCTGTCGCGGCGCGCAACGCCGGCTGAGGGCGAAGCTGAAACGCCAAGATGGGTCATCCCTGTGACTCCGGGGATGAATGAGAGCGCTATTGGGATAGAGGTTGTGGGGGAGTGCCGCCAGAGATGGAGCCCTGCCTTATGGTTCTGATGCCATGCAGATTTCTCCCAGTTACTGCAGAGTTCCATCATGTACCAGTTACATGTTTCTTCTTGGACATGATGTGGCCAAGTAGAGTGGTCTGGATGCTCTGTAAGAATGCGTGTACACTTCGGAAAGGTTATTGTTCGTGCATAGGGCGTCGCGACATCCCGGACCGAGTCATCATCGGAGTTCTGAATTGTAATCCCTTTCATCCCGTGCAGGGACACGACTGGCTCACAGAAATCACCGGGCGTCTCAAGAATTGAGATTAAGCACTGACGGTGAGCTCAACGTTACAAGATCTGTGAATAACCTGAGCCAGATATGGTCCTCGAGTGCTCTCGTTGATCCACCGCCCAGCTCCTGTCGTGTCCGCAAACCGCGTGACAACACGCTGTCCGGGCCAGAAGTTTCAAATTGAGGAGATATATCAAATCTGTGGAGCTCGTGTGCAGGTCATTGAGCCACTGCGCACAATTCGACTGTTTCACAGTGTCGTGAGGCCACAGATATGCCGGCGACATCGCATTCTCGGCGCACTGACGCCCCTGGGGCGCCAAAGCATCGGGCCGCAACGGGAATGAAAGGGCACCTAGGCAGTCAGACCAAGCCGGGGTTCTGCCCAAAGACACTCTCTCAGTTGAAGCCCACCCTCGGCCCCCTACTGCGCGCTTGTCCAATAAGGACAGGAGTGCACCTCTGCCTTTTTTGAGGGCACAAAGACACACCACTGAGGCTCCCCGCTGCTACTCCCGCCCACCGCAGTTGGAACCCACTCTCCTCAGGTGGGGTCCCCCACGCACCGCCCCAATATCTGCGTGCCTGCTTTTTTCTGACGCTCTTGCCCAATTCGGCACCTAGGCAATCCCCACACACCGCCTACCAGCTCCACCACCAGCGAGCCGCCGGCAGACCCGACCGTGTGTCTCGTGCCGCGCAGCACTGCCGCCGCCAGCAACTAGACCGACACGGTGGCCGCCCCCCCCCGTCCCACCGCCTCTGCCGCCACTACCGCCCGCGCCAGTTCCGTCAACGGAGGCACATCCACCCCCCCTACAAATAGCAGCGCCCAAGAGGTGGCCTATAACGCATCCGACCCACCCCCAAGAAAACCGCCCGACCACCACCCCCCCTTCCGGCTCTGCCGCCACCGCCGCCAACGCAAAAACGGCCAAGGGAGGAACAGGCACCTTCTTCACAAACACCAGCACGCCCCCGGCGGCCGCGGATGCGCTTAACCCCCTCCTCCCTCAACCAAAACGACCCCCGCTGTCGGCCGCGGCGAACGCGGCGAAGGAGGTGGGAGGAAGGGGTGGCGCCGACGGTTGCCAACCCGCTGTCAACGGCGGCGGCGGCGGCTGCAGGGGGGGGGGCGCCGAGCACAAAAGCTGTACAAAGCCCACAAATCCCGGTCCTTTACTACAGGAGAAGGCCGGAAGGGGGGGGCAGCGTGTTTCTGCCTCGCCTGGCGTAGCAGAGTGGGGCCGGAATATCCACCGCCGGCACCAGCTACAGGGCCCGGCGGTCGAAGCGGGGGCGGCGGCGAGGCAAGGAAGGAGGGGAACTTACCTTTGCCGTCATGGGGAGATGGGTGAGAAAGAGGGGGTGGAGGGGTGCGTGGTGCGGTGAAGGAAGTTGCAAGAACGGGGGAGATAGGCAGACACGTGGGGGGCGCTGGGATATGCGTAGGTGGAATGAAGGACGCAGGACAGCCCTGTCCTTTCTCTGTTTGACGTCTACTGTCGTTGCGCCAAACAATGAAGAGTCCACGGCTAACAAACAGGCGCTTTTCTGCATGTTGTTGGGCCAGACATCGATCGCCTTGAATCGGGCCTCTCCAGATTTTAGCGCAACGACCATATGCGTCTCAAACATAGCGTCGGACACACAATGGGATGCTGCCCGTCGAACCGACCGGCGATTCGACCGCCCGCTTTCCATCCGAAGCCAATCCCATGGGACGCAAGCACAGGGTTTCTATGATTGAGATAAAGAGCATTGATCGTACCTGTCTTCCCGGAAAACATTCCAAACATGTTCGGCAGAGATGGGTGTAGATCCCGATTTGCGCCTAATTCCGCATGTCTTAGCTGCTCATTGTGGCCGCGCCGTCCGCCTCTCTCAGTACTTTGGAGGCGCCCACCCCCAGCATGTAGTTCTTCCCGGTCTCCCAACATGGTGCCGCTGTGTCCTTCAGTGCTGTCCCTGTTCTCCCGCCTGCCTCCTGGTCGTGGGCGTTGGTGGCTGCCCTCTCGTCGCCGGCGCGGGCCAAAGGGTCCCCAACACGCGACGCCACTCTTGATGCTGTCTTTCTCGTTGCGGGGCGCTATCCCTCCCACTGGGCACAGGTAACGAACTCTTTGCGGCCAGGTACCACTCACGATACCTCCTAGCGCGACGTCGCCTTTTGCGCTGTTTCCATGACGTCTCCGTCAGCATTTTGCGCTACCGCGTGTCCTCCACCATACCTCAGGCCCTTTGTATGTCTGTCCAGGTGGCTGCCTGAGTGTTCAAAACGGTTGACCCCAGCTGTTGCCTCGCTTTGGAGAGGATGGTCTCAGCTGGGATGCGCTCGCCTGCGGCCTGATGGTTGAGAGGCGGGAAGTCAGCGGCAGCACACCATGACTCCCCATTTCCCGCCGCACACATAGCACCGCGCGGCCAGAAAGCCAATCGGTCGTCGGTGCAGAAAGAGCACCTCTTCTCTAAACCCTGTTTCACAGACGCTCACGTCCGTCGTACTCCTTGCGAAACACACGCAGGCTCAGTGTCGAGCTTTTGTAAACCAGAATTCCATTCTCTTCTCGTCGTCTCAGAGGCTCGCCGCCAGGCCCTGCCTTCTTTAACCTCTCCAGACGGTGCGTGCTCCCCTTAAAACCCCTCCACAGTCAGGCTCGCCAGCCTGCACGTGCCGCGGCCTCCTCCACGCGGCCGTCCGTCAGGTTTCCCACTTTAGCCCTCCTCTGTGCCTCGGCTCCCTGCAGCCGGTCGCTCTGAACCAGAAATACCTGCATTCACTCCACCCGCCTCTCCTAATGCATGACGTCGGCCGCGTAGGGCGCAACCAGCAACGTGAACAGCCTGTACCCTGCATACTGTCGCCTGGACCTCTATCCAGGCGGTGGTGCATAGCAGGAGTCGCGACAGGCTGTGGGGGGCACGGGAATGCCCTGCCGCGGCTCCTTATGGCCGTATGCATTCCAAGGCCAAACGGAAAGTAGTGCATAGTTGCTCGACGCATCTCAACACTAGTGCCTTCGTGGAAGCCCGATTGAGTTCACGGTATGAGTCGCTGAGCACTCCATGCGCCTGACATGTAGGAAAAGCAGTGCAGACATGGTTCGGTTGTCTCATCATAGTTGACAGTGATTCTAGAGGGCAGGGCCCACAGGAAGTCAGTCAAAAGGACAGTTCTCGTGGTGGCGTGACTGTGTCAGTCTCGAGCCGCCTGTTCCTCAGCATCGAGGAAACAGCACGAAGGAAGCAGGTGTACTCCAAGTGAAGCATACCATCGTGACCAGCGCAGTTGAATGCACTATATGCGCCTCATAGCAGAGAATGTGTGGGATGGTCGTTCTTCTCATCTTTTGCCCGGACATCCCCAATGCACCCCCACAGGTGACATGACTGGCAAAAGGAACATGCAGGGAAAGAGGTCCGAAGGCACAATGTCTGTTCTCACAAGACAGACTCAGAAAGGATACAGCATTACAGAGGGCAATGGCAATGTTGTTTTATTCAAAATAAAGAACCTCAAACAGTCACGGATGGCGAGTGAAGCGCAGTGGAGTGATCATTCGGATTGGGCAGTGTCAGTTGCTAGCGTTTTATGCCGAATTGGCCAGTGTCGGAGACGATCTGCGGGGTTTGACTCCAGCAATCAATCGATGCGGACCTACGCCATCGGTTCTCTGCTCAATGGAGTCTCATCTTCAGACCCCCAGAGGAGAAAGCCACCGGCTCCCCACTCCCCTCTCTCCACGACTGTTGATACCGAATGATTGCTTCTCTTTCTGCTGCAATCTCGAGAGCCACCCGTCCACGAGGCTTCCCGTTTAAGGCTCAGGAAGCCATACAACTGCGACCGCCGAGGCGCAGAGGAGAGAGACGCACGGAAACATTCCCGGCTGCATGTGAGGGTAGAGGAAGCGATGTAGCGGGCAGGATGGAGGGCCGGACTGCGAGCGTATCCACCAGGGGCGAGCACCGTCTCCATAGATCAAGTGAGACGAATCCCACAGATTGCCCTGAGCGGCCTGTGGCATGACAAGCGCGGCACCCACTACCAATACGGAGCTGGATGCGACATAGGGAGTATCGGAGCCAGCGCTGTCGAGGCAGCCCCCCAAGCCCGCACTGGTGAGTCGGAGTTACCGCGGACTGTCTGGATATTTCCAGGAGTACTTATGCGGTGATCGGCTTGTTTGTCTGTTCCTTTGACATGCATTGCTGTATGAGGGTGATGTAATTACTCGTACTTGTATTTCGAGGGGAGCTCATTTTGGAGCTGAGCTCAGGGAGATTCTCGTGGGCTCCTTGAGGGGCGTCGCGATTTGTGGGCCCTGTCACTGCGTTGGCGGGGGTGTGCCTGGAGGACGTTGAGAGAGGGGCACACGAGGGGGGTGAGAGGCTGCTGGCGTCGCGCCTCAGACCGGTTTAGAGTAAAGCAACACATCCATCCACTTACCTACCGCTTCACAAGCGCTGTGCGCAACGCAAGACACGATGGCGCGGCGAGGTCAGAGGTGCCCCCAGAAGATATCGCTCGAACACCCGGCTCGCCTCAATGTGCAGAGCCCAGCCGAGGATATCCTGAGAGCACAACAGTGCCGATTGAAATGTAAGGAATGGCGCGTTAAGCTCTCTGGTAGAGAAGAAGAGAGGTCACCAACGTAGTGGGTCTCCCACAAGAGAGACGCCAGCGCGAAAACGCGGGGCTGCCCGACTGAAGCTTACGGGCGGCGATGGCACAAAGAGCAGTGCAAGTCGGAGTGGCATGGAGAGAGACTGACCCCACACCGCAGCGGGGGGGCGCGCCGACCTCCCACCGGGCAGCCGGCAGCCACCGTGAGTTAGTCCTGAAGGGGCGGGCATGGATACTGAAGGCCACCAACAACGGGAAAGTCGCCAACTTCGATGCCAGTTAAACCCCATCTACGAGCGCGTCGACCAGAATCAGTGGCGTCTCCCACTCAGAGCGCAGCGGCCGTCAGGGGTCCCACAAACGCGCGATGGTTATAAAAAAGGCGAGCATCTGGAGCCGACGTGGGCCGGACCACTTTTGTGCCGAAAAGCACTGTGAGTGTCGAGCGGTGTAAGATAGTCGAGTTCCTTCTCTTTACCTGCCCCGGTCACCCAAGCTTGGTGCCACGTACCCCCGAGGCGCTGCTCTCCGTTTGCCCCCCCCCCCCCCCCCCCTTCCCCCCCCTCCCCCCCCCCCCCCCCACCCGACCCTCATTCGTCACATGGGGGCAGCCCCGCGCCGGCGGCGCCCGCCAAACACGCAATCCGCCGCATGACCTCCTCGGCGAGCCCCTCGCAGGCGGCCTCCCCCGCCGGAATCGACGGCCGAAAGTGCACGCCCGTCCACAAGCGGCTCGCCGAACACGCTTCCGCAATCTCTGCCGGCCGCGCAAAGGTGACCGTCAGGTCCGTCGCTGGCAGGCCGCCGCCCGAAAAGCCGGCGGGGAAGACGCGCGTGACCGGCACCGCCGCGTTGACGCCGCCGACGTATTGGCCAAACACCTCGGCGCCGACTTTGCAGAGGCAGGCGGACGCGGACGGGTACTCTGAGTGGGGCATGATGCGGAGGTAGGGCGCCCACTCTTTGAGCGGCATCGACGTTGGGCCGGGGGCCGTCGGACCCCCATCCGCCGTCACGATCGTGTCGCCGCCGAGGAGCTTGGCCACCACCGACGGCGGGCGGACGGCGTCGGCGTCGAGTTTGGCGCGCCACAAGAGGATCATGGCGTCGTAGAGGGCGCCGTTGGAGGCGTGCTCAAAGACCATGAGCTGGGGGAGGGTCAACCCGGACACCACCGCCGCGTCCTGCACGAGCGGCCCGATGGAAAAGAGCTTGTTGTCAAACCACCGGCCGAGCGCCCGCCGCGTGTCGTTGAGCGCCGCCGACTGTTCGAGGACCGCCACCGACTCGGCGCACAGCAGGCGCAGCGTCGCCCTGTGCTTGGCATTCATGCCAACCGGCCAGCCGCCGGGCGGCGCGCCCGACGGGTTGTCGGCGGGCGGGCAGCCGCGGGCGACCATGCGGCGCGTCAGCCTCGCCTCGTACGGCGCTGGCACGGCGGCGGCGCGGGCGGCGAGCGCCGCCGCGTCGAGCACCGCCGGCAGCGCGCGGGACGCTTGCGGCGCCGTAATCCGCTGCGTCACGTACGTGCCGCGGCCGACCAGATCTTCCACGAGGGGCACCCAGCGGGTAAACACCCGCGGCTTGTCGGGCTTGTTGATGGGCGCGTACCCCGTCACCACATCCGCAAACGGGGTCGGATTGAACGTGCGCCCGCCGTCGGTGCCCGCCTCGTTAAAACCGTCGACGGCCAGCCGGTCGCGGATGATGCGGCGCGCGAGCACGTGGCCGTGGCACGCCGCCTCGGCGGGCGGCGCCGAGTCGGCGCACGCCGTGGAGAGGGGGAGCGTGATGCCGAGCACCGCCGTTGCGGCGGCCGCCACCTCCCCCTCTGCCGCGGCGCCGTACAGGTGGTTGGCAATGGCGAGCATGGACCCCCCCGCCGCCAGCGCCAGCTGCGCGTCGGTGCGCAACGCCGGCGGTGCGCGGTCCCCGTCGGGCACCGTGTCCCCGTCGGCCGTCTTGGCCGCCGCATCGTCCGTGTAGACGGGGATGGCGTTGAACCAGGCGCGGGAAAAGGCGGCGGTGGCGCGCAGCTGGAAGGGCACCTCGTCCCGCGCGACAAACGGGCCGAGGGCACCGACGAGGAAAAAGGGGAGTGGCGGGATGGAGGGGGGGAGGGGGGGGACCCCGCCTTGCAGTTGGGCGCCGACGAGGGTGGGGGGGGCGGCCGCCGCCACCACTGTGGCGGCGGCGGCGGCAAGGAGAGCCCCGCGGCGCGCCATGGTGCGCGGGAGATTGGGTGGGGGGGGTACGGGGGAGTGGGCGGCCGCCCTGGAAGCGAGCGTGTGGTCGACGCGGCGGCAGGTGGTGTGTGCGGCGCCCCGCCTCTGACGGTCCGCGGCGGCGGGCGGCACTTTATGCGCCGCCGGTGGGGCGACGTGCGACGCACCCACCGTCCGCGTCGCAAACACCATCTGCGGTGGCGTGGGGGCCCCCCGACCTGTGCACGCCCACAGGCGGCGCGCCGGTCGGCGAGCGGACCCGCGCGCACGCGCGGCGGGCGCGGCACGAGCAGTGACGGAGAAAAGGCCAGGCTGCCTGTGGGGGCCTCGCACGGGCACGCGCCCAGGCTGGCTGCCGACAGTGGCCGCCGCCGCCCCCCCGCCGCCGACAGACCCGTTGCCGCCAGCGCCGCGGCGGTGCCGCCGGTGCCAGGGGAGCTCACGGCCCCATCACCCCCACTGGTCGGTGGGGGGGGGGGCATCCGCGGCGGCGCGCCACCCATCCGCGGCGGTCGGCGCATTTTGGGGGTGGACCGCCGCGGCGTCTTGGCGGACTGCGCACCGGCGGCCGGCGGCAGGCGTGGCGGCTGCGGGCTGGGAAGGGCCCCCCAACAGCCGCTCTGGCGCGACCCGCCGACCGTGGGGACGGGTCATCTGTCAAACACCGGCTTGTGACCCGTGCGGGGCGGCCAAGTGGCTTCCTGACAGTCGGCGCGAAAGGCACAGCCGCCTGGGGACTCTCGTGCCAGACCCGGTCAGCCGCGGTCGGGAAGCCTCGGGCGGGCTGGCTGCTTGTCCACCGCCAAACAGTACCTCGCGCGCGCGTGGCGTGCGCGCGCCGGTCATCCACCGACTCGCGCCGGGTGGGGCCGGTGCATCAATGGCCACGGATGCGCGGAAAAAGGAGCTTTTTTGGCCAATCATTGGCCAAACAAGCGTCTTTTTCCACGCATGATGGCGCGCAACCACCGGCCGGCGGACCTTGCAAGCAGCACCCGTCCACGTGAAGGGAGGCGTGGAGATGGCACCCAGAGGCTGGGCCGCTCGGCCGCCGAGTGGCCCGCCAAAGACTCGTAAAACAGCTGTGGTTCCCGCTCGGCCAACGGATACATTGACGTATGGCCGCCAAGGTCGCGAGGCGGGGCCCACAGCCGCGCTGGTTCCGCCTCCACTTTGATGCTGTCGCCTGCACATGAGAGGTACGTACGCCCCGCACGAGTTTCCTGACAGTGACCGACCGCGTTGCTAGTCAGCTCGACCGGCCGCCTCTGTCAGTTGGATAGCACGTCAGTCCCGCGGAGCCACGAGTACGTTGAAGCGGCTTCTTCAGTCTGTCGAGCACGTTACTGGTCGCGTAGTGGAGCGCTGCTCCTGTACGTTCGTACCATCGCCTCGGTGTGTCTCGGCTGACGGGTTGACTGTGGTTGGCCATCGACAAGCAAACGTTGCGGCCGCTGCGTTCCGCGCATGAGCTCGTCCTCGTTTCTCGGTTGGCCATGCAACGGACATTAAGACGGCATTGTTTCGTACGAGCAACGTATGGCCCGCTCCGCCCAGTCAGGTCAGAGAGAGAAGGAGTGATTCCCCATGTCATGAGTGGTCCCAGTCGCTCGCTGCGTGCCACGCTCGTTTTCCTCTCGCAGCGGTCCCGGCGGCAACGAGGTCCGCAGCAGCCGCGAAGATCCCAGGGCCGCCCGGCCTAACGTGCGCATTACACCACTGTTTGGCCGCCGAGGCACTCCCACCTGCCGGTGATGCAGCTTTCGCCACTGGGGGCGAGTGTCGTGACTCGTAACGAACCGTGGACACGCGTGACCTCATGTGCAAGTCGAAACGTACGTGAGGTCACGTTCCCGAGCGGTTGACACCGCAGCTCCATCCTGGTGAGTTAGCTCGGGTACCAACTTGAAGGAGACAGAGGAGCCCACCCACTCTCTCTCAGTGTTTTGTCAGAACGTCAATCAAAGCTGCCCACGTAGTCCCATGGGACAGCGGGTAACGGGCAGCAGGTGGTGTTTTCCCTTCACGGCAGGCAGACAGATATCATCCATCGTCGCGCTGTCGAGAACCCGTTGCACTTGACCATTGGGGGGCAAGAGGCGTTGCCTGACTCAGCCCTTTGTTATGCCCAGGGTCCGCCCCTAGAAGTGATGCTGTCCCTCCAGTGTCAGCCCGCTAGCTTCACGTGCCCGGTGCATGCGGTTAGAGCGGCGTGTGCCGCTCCAGCACGAGTCGAGCACGCGACCTCGTCAGAGTTTCTCTGCTTGATTAGCGGGTTTCACAAACCCTTTGGTTCACACAGTCAACACGCAGCCTGCCACACTGCAGTAGCCAGCACCCAGTCTTCCACACCGCAGTTGCCAACACCCAGCCTTCCACACCACAGTTGCCTCCAAGCGTACGAGAGACCAACATCGTCACGGCCCGCAGACTGCCCATCCAAACGCATTTTGGATGGGCTTTGGATGGGGATGGATGGGCTTTTGGATGGGGATGGATGGGCGATTCCGGCCCATCCATCCCCATCCATCCCCATCCGCGATGGGGTGTGGATGGGGAATTGGATGGGCATTTCCAGGCGATGGCGTAGTCCCCAGT
>ENA-ORXR01001861-ORXR01001861.1-marine-metagenome-genome-assembly--contig:-NODE-1861-length-21312-cov-3.077043_pt1 | contig 21312 bp, 15 predicted proteins | sample MGYA00237866_ERZ511479 | MGnify/ENA metagenome assembly ERZ511479 | reverse complement strand
GGCCTCATCGGCGCCTACCCCGCCATGAACGCGCTCACCACCTATCGAGCACTCGCTCATACGACCACCGGCCATGTGCTGTGCAAAGCCAGCCGGTTCCGCTCCGTGGCAACCGAAGTGCTCCCCAGCCCGGACTTCACAACAATCGTCCCCACCGGCGGCACCATGCTCGCTACCGAGTGGCAGATTGACGGCGTGGTGTACACGGTGCCGAAGAGCTATGAACGCCAGATCCAGGCCATCGCCATGATCCTCGCCGGTGATCAACTTGAAGCCGAGCAGAACAGCTGATCCTTCGGCGGAAACGCAATCACTTGAAAAACGCAATCACTTGAAAAACGCAGGAGCCGGGTGATCCAAAGACCACCCGGCGCTGTGCGAAAGGCGCAGGATTACAGGTCAGCAGCGCGCAGCATCGAGCTCTCCGCGAGGCCGTGCCATTCCTGGATGCTGGTACGGAACTCACGCCACGGCTCGAGGATCTGACGGAAGACGGGGTTGTCTGCTGCCGCCTCGTCGAGGGTGATCTCGGTCTGGTCCTTGAACGCCTTCATGATTTCTGGAGAGAACTCACGGATGTTGGCGAAGCCCTTCACTTCCTGAAGGTTGACCGGGTTGAGCGCGTCGTACTTGGCCATCATTGTGACGTTGGCCGTGGCGGCCGCATTCTCGATGGCTGCCTGGTACTCGGCTGGCAGGGATTCCCACTTGCCGACCGGAATCTGGACCTCAAGTGTTGGGCCTGGTTCCCACCAGCCCGGGTGGTAATAGAAGAGGTCGCCGCCGAATTCGTTGAGGCCGAGGATGAGGTCATCGGTCGGTCCCACGAACTCAGCTGCGTCGATGGTTCCCTGCTGGATGGCCGGAAGGATTTCGCCACCGGCCATGGAGACCTGCTCGCCGCCAAGGGCTTCGAGCACCTTGCCAGCGATGCCGGGGATGCGCATCTTGAGACCGTTGAGGTCGTCAGCGGTGTTGATTTCTTTGGTGAACCAGCCACCCATCTGCACGCCGGTGTTGCCGGCCGGGAACTGAATGACACCGAATTCTTCGGCGTAGAAGTCGCGCAGCAACTCAAGGCCGCCGCCCTCGTAGAGCCAGGCGTTCTGCTGACGGTTCGTGAGGCCGAACGGTACCGCGGTACCGAACTGCGTGGCCGGGTGAAGACCGGTGTAGTAGTACGAGGCGGTGTGGCCGATATCGACGCCGCCGTCAGCGACGGTTCCCAGCACCTCGGTGCCGCCGACGATTTCGCCTGCTGCGCGAGGGTTGATCTTGAAGCGTCCGCCGGTGAGACGTCCAACTTCCTCGGCGAAACGCTGGGCCCCGCCGAAGATGGTCACCAGAGCTGTGGGCCAGCTGGTTGCCATCTCCCATTCCAGCTCGGGGAGTGCACTCTGGGAAAGCGAGACGCTCTCTTCAGACTCGGCTTCCGCGCTGTCTGTGTCGGTTTCGCCATCCGATGTGGTGGCTGCTTCTGCTGTGGCGGTTCCGCCGTCGCTGCCGCATGCGGCGAGCACTGAAGCACCCAAAGCTACGCCAGCAAAGCCGAAGCCTCCTTTGAGCATTGAGCGCCGGTCGAGGCCCTCCTGCTCCTGCATCTCTTCTGTTGTCATGTGAGGATCCCCTCTCTAGGAATTCGCCGTCCCGCGTTGCGGGACGAGTTCGGTACTCAGCCGATCTTGTATGCGGTGGCGTCAGCCACCCCCGGTATGCGCCTGTGTTGAAACAGCTCCCTCGACGCAGTCAATAACGTCGCGGGCGTCGTAGTCGATGCACACCGATGTGAATGCTTCATAGCTCTTGAAGACGATCTGTGGGAAGAAGTAGAACACAACCAGGGCGATGCCCTGCAGCACCATGAAAGGAATTGCGCCCTTGTGGATGTCTGCGGTCTTCACCTCGGGCGGCGCCACAGACTGGAGGTAGAAGAGCGAGAACCCAACCGGCGGTGAAATGAACGCCATGTTCAGGTTGATGGCCATGAGGATCGTGAACCACATCTTCTCGGGCGAGGTGAACTCCAGAAGATCCATGGCGGGCACGAAGATGGGAACCACGATGAAGGTGATCTCAAGGAATTCAAGATTGATCCCGAGGATGAACACCGCGACCATCGCCACAAGGACGAAGACCCACTTCTCGGTGCTGATGCCTGCCAGCCATTCCGCTACCTGATCGGCGCCGCCGAGAGCCTGGAACATCACCACGAAGAATGACGACGCGAAGATCAGCGTCATCACGAGCACGCTGATGTTGACGGTTGACTCTCCCGCTTCCTTGAGACGCTTGCGCGTGAGCGGCCACTCAGGCTCGATGTGTTTTGCTCCGGCCGCAATCAGGATGCGGTCGAAGATTGGGATGAGCACGGCAAGCACCAGGGCGCCGAAGACACCAACGGCTCCGGACTCCGACGGTGTGGCGAAGCCGGTGAAGATGGAATAGAGCACGGCGAAGATCAACAGCACGACCGGTACAACGGAGAAGAGAGCTTCAAGGATGAGCAGCTTGAAGCCGATGTCGCGCTCTTCCTTCGGCATGGCGGGGCCGACCTCGGGCTTGATCGCCGACAGGATCAGGGCGTAGGCGCCGTACATGCCGGCCAGGATCAGACCGGGCAGCAGTGCCGAGGAGAACAGGCCGATGATGCCGACACCCATCTGACTGGCCAGAAGGATCAACACAAGCGACGGTGGGAGCAGCTGAGCCAGGGTGCCGGAGGCAGTAATGACGCCGGTTGCGAGCTTGTGGTCATAGCCGAGTCGCAACATGGTGGGCAGCGAGAGCAGACCCATCACGATCACCGTTGCTGCCACCACGCCGGTGGCTGCCGCCAGAAGGGTGCCGACGATCACCACCGCGAACGCCACGCCGCCACGGACCGGCCCCATGAGGAGGCCGATTGCGTTGAGAAGGCGTTCGGCCAGGCCGGACCGTTCGAGAATGGCGCCCATCAGAACAAAGAGCGGAACCGCGAGCAGGATGGTGTCCGACGTTGCCCCAATCCACTTCGCTGGAAGTAGACCGTTGAGCCGGCTGATCTCAAACTCACCAAGCAGGTGGGCGACGATGGCAGTGGCAACCGCGGTGCCTGCGAAGCACCAGGCCACGTTGTAGCCGGTCAGGATCAGATACATGAACGCGGTGAACATCACCAGCGACAAGAACACGCCGAGGTCGACGTTCACCCAGGCAAGCGCCAGGCCAAGGACGGTGACGGAAATTCCCGCACCCCAGAGCGCGCCAGCGCGGGTCCGGCCGCCCTGATCACCGATAACCCAGGCGACGACGATGCCGATGAGACTGAGAACGAAGCCGATGCCGAAGCCCTTGAGGAAGGAGTCGCCTTCGGAGAACTGTGGCGCGTCGTCGGTCACCGTGACGGCGTCGCTGGTGTTGACGGCCTCAGGGTCGAGTGTGCTCTGATCAGACATCGTTACTCGATCCTCTGCATTGCGCCCTTGTCCGTCACGCCGGCAAGATCCTTGCGGCCGCGGAGGATGAAGATTTGCTTGATGATCTCCGCCACAAACTGGAGTCCCAGCATTGCGAAGCCGATGAACAGCATGGACTTGATTGGGCCGCGAGTCAGGTTCCCAGCATCGGGACCGGCTTCCCAGATTTCCCAGAATCGCCAGCCGTCGATCTCACGCCATTCACCCGTTCGCTTCTTACCGAGGGCGGTGAGCATGTAGGGGAACAATGCGCGAACACCAAAGTAGATGTAGGGCACCATCAAAAGGAGATGCAGCACCAGATCGAGGATGGCCTTGCGCCTGTCGGAGAATTCGGCCCACCAGAAGTCGATGCGGGGATTCACTCCAGAGCGAAGTCCGTGACCCATGGCCAGCAGGAACATGAAGCCGAAGGACATCCACCAGTAGTCAAAGGCAGGTCCATAGATGAGGTCCTCACCAATGAGTTTGGACAGGTACCGCGTGACGACGTTGAAGAGTCCAATGAGAAAGACCACCCAGGCGAGACGCCAGGCGATTGCAGCGGTGAAGTCCGCGATGCGCTCGATACCACGTCGGATCAGCCAGAGAACCTTCCACAATCCGCGTGGTTCTGGACCGGTCAGGGTGCTGGATGTCTCGATTGACGCAGCGGCGACGCCTGATTCAACCGTTGTCACTCTGCTGATCCCCCTCGACACATGCGAATTCCCCCATCTGTAACCAGCCCCCCCGGGTTGGTCAACCCCCGCATGGTAGAGCACCGCGGCCGTCAAGGGTAGTTTGGCCCGCTCAACTCACATCAGGTCTGCTGCAGCGCCCTGTCCACAAGTTGCATGGGGTGGATGGTGGGCACCCCCACGGAACCGAGGTGCATGGAGCATCCGGGGTTGGCGCTTGCGACGGCATCGGGTGCGACATCGGCGATTACGCCGACCTTGCGGTCGCGGATCTGGCCGGCAAGCTCGGGTTGCAGCACGGAGTAGGCACCGCCGGCGCCGCAGCAGAGGCCATCGTCATTGAGTTCCACCAGCTCGCGCACGAACGGCCGCAGCACGGTTCGGGTTGCGTCATGGACACGCTGCACATGACGAAGGTGGCATGGGTCCTGCACGGCGACACGCAGATCCAGAGGAGGCCGATCGCCGAGCCTGGCTTCGAGCTTGTCCACATGTTGGGCAAGCCATTCCTGAATGTCGAACACGCGGTTGGAAAATGCTCTGGCTCTGTCGGTGCCGAGCAGGTAGCCGTAGTCCTTCATTGCTGCGCCACATCCGGCGGAGTCCACCAGGATTGGCCGGTCGTCCAGGGCGTTCATCATCTTTGCGGCCAGCGAGCGCGTGTCACCGGTCATTCCAGCGTGAGCCTGCAGAGCGCCACAGCACGGTGCCAGTTCGTTTGTCGGTGTGACTCCGAAGCCGGCAGCCTCAATGACACGCTGCCCAGCCGCGTGAACATCGCGTTGCCACGCATCCATCACGCACCCGGTGAAAAGGTACACATCATCGCCGGAAGCAACGAGCGGCTCCTGACGAATGGGCAGATCCTGTGGCAGACCAAGACGCTTCGGGACAAGACCAATCTTGTTTGCCACTCCAAGTGCGGCGGATCCCGCCTGCAGAAGCTTCGGATAAGCCAGCGGTTTGAGCGCAGCCTGTTGCCACTTCGGAGTCATCTTCCCGAGGTCGACAAGCGTCTCACGCGTCTGTTCCATCAGATGCCCATACGGCACACTGCTGGGACATGCCGGCTCACAGCCGCGGCACTGCACACACGTCTCGAACGCATCAACCACTTCATCGGTAAGGGGAGCATCGTTGTCCTGCACCTCGCGCATCAGCGCGATGCGCCCACGTGGCGACTTCGTTTCGTCGCCGGTGACTCGGAATGTTGGACAGTGCGGCAGGCAGAGCCCGCATTGCACGCACGTGTTGAGATCATCGGCATCAAGTTTGAGATCCATCAGCTGGCCCCTGAGTTCGTGACGGATCGACCGGGGTTGATACGTCCGGTTGGATCGAAATTCGCCTTCATCCGTTCGGACACGATGGCCACCACCGGATCGACCGGTCGCAGAGGCTGCGCCGTATCAGCCCAGACGGTGCCGACCCCGATGGATGCAACGAACGATCCGATATCTGCAAGAGATCGAAGCGCGGCCGGCGCCAAGGACCAGCGCTCGGGTGGGAGCGCCGGCGGTGCCTGCGTGTGTGACGGCGTGAAGGTGCCAACGGTGTTGAGTTTCGCCGCCTCACCCTCAACTGCCGGGGCGTGCCCTTCAAGCAGGACGTGCGTGGCCGATCCGTCCCAGAGCACGGCGCTGGGATGCAGGACCGTGCTCAGCACCGCAAAGGGATCGGCGTCCTCAGAGATGAACCAACGGCTGACCGCGGGAATGGGATTGGTGCGAATAATGCACTCGGCAATACAGCCGAGCGTTCCGAGAGATCCAACCATCAGACGAGGAATGTCGAATCCGGAAACGTTCTTCACGGTCGGGCCGCCTCCGGTGACGATCTCACCTTCGGCGGACACATAGCGAATCTGCAGGAGCGCCGTCCGGAGGCGACCGCGACCGAGTGGATACAGGCCGTTCTCTCCGACGGCGAAGGCACCACCCACGGTGCCGCCGCGCTCAGGAAGCGCGGTGCGTTGACCGGCAGACGCCAACTCACCGTGCAGGTCAGCCACGGTGGTGCCGGCCCGCACCGTGACGGTCATCTCTTCGGGTTTGTAGTCGACGATGCCGCTTGGCGCCGAGAGGATTCTTGCGTCAGCAGTGGGCGCCCCGCCGATCGTCCAGCGCGTGCGGTTTCCCCTGATGGCAACAGCATCTTCGCTTCCAACCTCAGACGCGAAGGCGTCGAGAACCGGGTCAGTGGAGGTGAGAGCGGCGGTCATCCCCACACGTCCTTCGGCACGGATCGCAGCGCCTGGATGTCGGCACAACTGTGACCCATGGGGATGACCTTGCCGGGGTTCGCCCGACACGTGGGGTCGAACGCCTGACGCAGACGGTTCTGATGATCGAGATCAGCCGGCGCGAAAAGGCGATCCATATAGGCCTGTTTCTCAACACCAATACCGTGCTCACCAGAGAGGACACCGCCGGCAGCGATGGACGCCTCAAGAATCTCCGCCCCTGCGGCATGGACCCGATCAAGGACGCCGTCTTTGCGCTTGTCGAAGACGAGCAGGGGATGCAGGTTGCCGTCGCCGGCATGGAACACGTTCATCACCAGAAGGTCGTGACGGTCTGCGATGGCATAGATCTCGTCGAGCACGTCAGCGAGTTTCCCTCGCGGCACGACAGTGTCGTGGAGGTAGTAGTCCGGAGCGATCTGTGCAACAGCACCGAAGGCCGTCTTGCGGCCTTTCCACAGCGCGGCTCGCTCCGCGTCGTCAGCAGCGAGGCGCACCTCGGTGGCTCCCTGCTCACGGCCAATTTCGGCAATCCGTTCAGCATCGATGGCGATGTCTGCTTCCAGGCCGTCAACCTCGGCCAGCAGGACAGCGCCCGCATCCACCGGGTACCCGGCATGCACGTAGTTCTCGACCGCGACGGTGATGCGCTGGTCCATTACTTCCATCGCCGCTGGGACAATGCCCGCAGCGACCACAGCGCTCACGGTATTTGCCGCGTCGCGAATGGTGTCGAAGGAGAGCAGCATTGTGCGCACCGCTGGCGCGTTTGGCGTGATGGTGACCGCCACCTTTGTGCAGATGCCGAGCGTGCCCTCGCTTCCTATGAACGCGCCCCGCAGGTCATAGCCCTGCGGCTCTGCGTCGAGTCCGCCGAGCATTGCGATATCACCGTTCGGCAGCACAACTTCCAGCGCCTGCACATGGGCGTTGGTCACGCCATAGGCCAGACAGTGCGGGCCGCCCGAGTTGTTCGCCACGTTCCCGCCGATGGTGCAAACCTGCTGACTTGAAGGGTCAGGCGCGAAGTGAAACCCCATTGGCTGCAGGTGGCGGGTGAGATCAAGATTCACCACGCCCGGTTCAACCCACGCGATGCGGTTCTCGAAGTCCACGTCAAGCACCGCGTTCATTTTCGTGACCACGATCAGCACAGGAGCGCCGAGTGGGATTGCTCCGCCAGCCAACCCCGTTCCGGCACCTCGCGGGACGACGCCTCGCCGGTGCTTCTCAGCGATACGCATAATTGCCTGCACCTCGGCCGTGGTCTCGGGAAAACACACCGGTCCGGAAACACCCCCGTCGAACACCGATGCGTCTCTGCTCAGCAGGGAGCGCTGGGCGCCGTCCATCTTCACGCGGTCCACGTCCAGCGCTGTCCGAAGCTCAACGACCAGGGGATCCGCATTCTCGTCCTCGGTGGCCGCGCGGGTGTCGCCCCCCAGCCGAACTTTCAGGCGGTTGTACAGATCGGCGGGAGCGGACACGTCATTCGCCCTTCAGTGCGAGGCGGCGAGCGTGCAGGATTGGTTCGGTGTAGCCAGACGGTTGTTCAGCGCCGCTGAGCACCAGGTCGCACGCGGCCCGAAACGCCTGGCCGTCGAAGCCGGGTGCCATGGGCGTGTATTCCGAGTCGCCCGCGTTCTGTCCGTCAACGATTGCAGCCATGCGCTGCATGGTCTCGGTGATCTGATCTGCGCTGACCACGCCGTGACGCAGCCAGTTCGCCATGTGCTGGCTGGAGATGCGGCATGTGGCGCGGTCTTCCATGAGCCCAACGTCGTTGATGTCCGGCACCTTGGAGCATCCAACCCCGTGATCAACCCAACGCACGACGTAGCCGAGGATGCCCTGGGCATTGTTGTCGAGTTCGGCCTGAATCTCGTCGGGTGTCCAGGTGGGGTCAGCCACCACCGGCACTTTGAGTAGATCGTCGAGCACCGCGCGCGGACCTGCGGCCTGGAGCTCTTCCTGTCGGGCAAGAACGTCAACGCGGTGGTAGTGCGTTGCGTGCAGGGTGGCAGCAGTGGGCGACGGCACCCAGGCGCAGTTCGCACCGGATTGCGGATGGCCGATTTTCTGTTGGAGCATGTTCGCCATCAGGTCAGGAGCCGCCCACATGCCCTTGCCGATCTGCGCTCTGCCGCGAAGACCGCATGCGAGGCCGGTGTCCACATTCCAATCCTCGTATGCTCCAATCCAGGTCTGAGCCTTCATCTCGGACTTGCGAACGAAGGGACCTGCCTCCATGGACGTGTGGATCTCATCGCCCGTGCGGTCGAGGAAACCAGTGTTGATGAAGGCCACGCGATCCTTCACGGCGCGGATGCACTCTTTGAGGTTGAGCGTGGTGCGGCGTTCCTCGTCCATCACACCGATCTTCACGGTGTTGGGCGCCAGCCGAAGCGCATCCTCGACGAACGAGAAGATTGCGTCGGTGTAGGCAACTTCTTCTGGTCCGTGCATCTTCGGTTTCACGACGTAAACCGAGCCGGCACGAGAGTTGCGATCACCGTCGGACTTGGCCAGGTCATGCATCGCGCACAAGGTGGTCATCATTGCGTCGAGGAGTCCTTCGAAGACCTCGTTGCCGTCCTTGTCAAGCACAGCTGGCGTGGTCATCAGGTGTCCGACGTTGCGGACGAGCATGGTGGCGCGGCCCGCCAGGGTGAGCGGCTGACCATCTGCGCCCGTGTAGGTCCGGTCCGCGTTCATCGAACGTACGAACGTGGTGTCACCCTTGGTGACGGTCTCGGTGAGGTCGCCCTTCATGAGGCCCAACCAGTTCCGGTACGCGAGCGCCTTGTCCTCGTCGTCGACAGCAGCGACAGAGTCTTCGCAGTCCATGATTGCCGTTATGGCAGACTCCATGAGAATGTCCTGGACGCCGGCCTTGTCGTCGGCACCGACCTGGCCGGATGGGTCGATCTGGATTTCTGCGTGCAGGCCGTGGTTCCGAAGCAGCACGCCAGCAGGGCTCGACGCCTCACCAAGGTGTCCGCGGAACTGTGCTGCATCAGCAAGGGTGGTCTCCGCTGCCTCGGCTTCCCCAGCGCCCATTTGCACCACGAGGCCGCCGCGCACGATGCGGTATGCGGTGGCATCAGCGTGGGAACCGGAGACGAGGGGGAAGACGTCGTCGAGCATGGATCGACCCCACGCTATGACTCGTTCGCCTCGCGCCGGATCGTAGGGCCCGGGTGCGGCCGTGTCTCCCAGAGCATCGGTTCCGTACAACGCGTCATACAGCGAGCCCCACCGCGCGTTTGCCGCATTCAACGCATAGCGCGCGTTCATGATTGGCACCACCAGCTGCGGGCCGGGAATCTCGGCGAGTTCAGGGTCGACGTTTTGTGTGGCCGCCGAGAAGTCGGGACCTTCAGGGACGAGGTACCCGAGCTCTTCGAGAAAGCTGCGATAGGCCGCGGGGTCAGCTATCGGTCCCGGATTCTCCCGGTACCAGCCGTCCATTGCGGCTTGCATGGATGCCCGCGTTTCCAGCACCGCTCGGTTGCGGGGTGTGAACGTATGAATCAGTCCGGACAGGCTCGCCCAGAACGTCTCGGCATCAATGCCGGTACCCGGCAGGGCATGGGATTCCACAAGCTCGCAAAGCTCGGATCCAACGGACAGGTCGGCACGGGACAGCATCTCACTCATGTCGGCATCCTAATTGTTAACAGTTGACCGTCAAGCCAATGGTCTGTCATGGTGACGTCGTGACCGTTCTTCGCGTACCTCAGCCATTGGAGCTGGGGCCAGCTGTGACTCTGGCTGTGCGAGAAATGATTCTCAGCGGCGCAGTCGCCCCGGGCGAGCGCCTGGTGGAGACTGAGTTGGCCAACCGATTCGGCACCAGCCGAGGGCCCGTCCGCGACGCGTTCAAGGAACTCGAACAGCAGGGCCTTCTCAACGTCGTACCTCGGCGAGGAACGTTCGTGATGGTCCTCGATCGGGACGCCGTGGACGAGATCTACTCGATGCGCACCGCTCTCGAAGGGTTGGCCGTCAGCCTGTTCGCGCCCATTGCCACCAGCGACGATGTGGAGCTGCTTCGCGAACGACTGGTTGAGCTTGACGAAGCGGGCAGGGACGGCGACAACCGGCTCATCAGCGAAGCTGACGCAGCACTGCATCGGTCCTTTGTGGAAGGGGCCCGTCACGCTCGTTTGTTGAGCGCCTGGGATCGCCTGGCCGATCAGACACTCCTGGCGCTTCGCGACCTGGCCGAGCACCGCCCTGACCTGCAGGCTGCCGCTGGCGACCACACAGCAATCGTGGACGCCATCGAAGCGAACAACGGAGACGCTGCGCGCCAGGCACTCATCGAACACCTCGAATCGGCCCGCTCCGCAATTCTCGCCCGCACCGCTGACTCTGACTGACAGTCCGAGACTCAGTCAGTCTTCCAATCGGCAGTCCAGAACTGCCAGACCAGCGCCTCAAATCCAACGGCCATCAGGGTCCACGGCTTCGGACCGGTCGACGATGGCAGCTCGATGCCGACGTTGCGATAGGTGCGACTCGGGCGATTGGCCAGACCTTCGTTGAGGGCGTACGTGGACGCAGCGAACTCGGCGATCGTGAACTCGGGTTTGATCTTGAGTGCAAAGATCGTCGCCATCTGCGCGAAGAACTCCGCATAGCCCGCAATGAGATTTTCTTCGCCGTCTCGCAAACCGCGAATAATCTCCGGGTCTGGCTCCGGCTGCGTTGCGATGGCGTTTGCTGCGGTGCGGTACACCTGCCACAAGTGACTTCCGTCCAGTGCGTTGAAGTTTGCGTCCGCAACGACACGAATGCACTCTCGAAACGCGGTGGAAAGTTGCACAGGATCACCCGACTCAATGGCCTGCTGATGCCGAGCTATCTCCTCGACGGCAAGACTACGGGTCATGCCGAGCCCGGTACTCAACGGTGTTTCGCGCAGGATATGGATCAGGACCGTGCGGCGAAAAGCATCCTGGGGCGTACGTGACAACTCATTTGACGCGAACAGGGAATAGGCGGCCCTGCGCGGCACTTCGGCCTCGCTGATTGCGGTGTCGAGGCGCACTGCGCCAAGCCCGAAGTCGAGGCCCTGTGCGAGAATCGCTTCGACCCCGGCGTCGCACAGCCGACGCATCAACTCTTCTGTACTGAACTTTGGCGGTCGCCCGAGCCGCTCGGCCATTCGCTACCCCTTGCACGTCAACCCGCGTCGAACATACTGCGCAGGCGTGGGTTCTGTGCGCACTTGGCGTCAGGCAGGCATCAGGCAGGCGTCAGGCGGGCATCAGGTTTCAGGTCGGCTTGATGGGTGCCACTGAGTGCTCCCGCCCACGAAGGCGCCGACGTACTCCGTCAGTCTTCGCAGGTGCAGTTCTGCCAACTGGGCCGCATCAGCCCATGCCCGATCGAACGCGCCGACAGCCACGGCCGCCGCACTTCGTTCCTGGAGCACGAGTCTTTGCTGGCCGGATGCAGCTCCAAGTTCGTCTAACGCCCGATCAAAACGCGTGAGTGCCTGCGCCGGGTGGCCCTCCGCATGCAAAAGCATGCCTTCGGTCAGACATATGTTGCCCGCCGTCGTGGGCTCGGCCGAACCAAGCTCAGCAAGCGCAACAGTCATGTGGCGACGCGCCGCAGTCAGGTCACCTCGCTCCAGACAGACTCTCGCCATCACTCGATGACCACGTGCCGAACGTTCATGGTCGGTGGTGCTGTGCTCGACGATGGCGAGTGCTGCCCGGGCAGCTGTATCGATCCATTCGCGATTGGTCTCAGGCGCGAGGTCGAGGGCACGCTGACCGTCGAGCGCGGTGTCAGCAAGCAGCAGCGCGGTAGCGGCGATGGTGCTGGATGGGTGACCCACCAGGCTGGCTCGCCACGATTGACGGGCGAGATCGAAGGCCGTCGACCAGTCGCCGAGTTCACGAAAGAGCGCACCGAGGTTCCCGGTCACCGATGGAAGCACCTCGTCAGACAGCTCAACGTCGGCATGGCCAAGCGTGGCCAGAGCATCAATTCCGTGGGCAATCGCTTGTTGATGGTCGCCGGCCTGCATCGCAGCATTCGCCGCCGACGTTGCCGCGGTTGCGTACGCGTCCCACAGTGCTTCAGACCGGAGAAGCGGGAGAGCATCTGTGAGCCAGCGATCGGTCTGTTCAGGCGTGTCGGCTTGCTGCCCGATGAGCGCACGAGCGGTGAGGAGCATGCCCTGATCTGCAGGTTCTGGGTGATCGATCAATGCCGATTCGAGCCTCGCCATCACCACGGGTATCTGATCGGATTGCAGCGGACGACGAGTTGCCTCCACAAGTTCACGTACCGCCTGCGAAATCATCATCTGTCCCTTCGGCTGATGCTCTGGCATTGTGAGCGACCTCATTATGAGCGACGTCGTTGCACTTCCGTCTTTGCCTCTCCTTCATCTGTTCGCGCCCCGGCTGGACACTCCAGAGTTTAAGGAGAAACCAGAAAGACTTGTTGCAATAGGTACATGGAAAGGTATATATTAAAACCGTCCTATTGAAACCAGATGAAGGAAATAGAGATGACACACGCAAACCACACCGCTCTTGCACCGATCCTGGTGGCTGTCGACGGCAGCGCCGAATCTGCAGAAGCCCTGCGCTGGGCTGCATCCCAGGCACAAACCACGGGAAGCGATCTCAAAGTCATCACCTGCTACCGCCACCACTACGTGCACGGCGAAGCCCCATTCGTCTCCTGGGACCAATTTGAATCAACAAAACGGTCGGCTCAAACTCGAGCCCTGGACGTGATCGAATCCGTCCTCGGCACCGATGACGTCGACCACACTCTGACACTGGGACCTGTCGATGCAGCGCTGATAGATCACGGCCGCGATGCCTCAATGATCGTGATCGGCACCCGATCCTCGTTCGACCTGCCAGACACCTCAAGACCCTCAACAACCGACAGAGTCACAGGAAAGGTCCGATGCCCCGTCGTGTCCATCCCGCTCGAAACCCCCGTTCTCGAAGGAGCATCATGACCCAGACGACGCCTCCAACGAAACAACCCCGACACACCCCCCAAACCACCCGAACGGTACGCCCGAGAACAACCGCCACGCCATTCGAAGCACGCCCACCGCCCACCCCGACCCAGAGCCGAACGTGACACAGAGAAGCCCCTGTCCAGCCCAGAGGACAGGGGCTTCTCTGCATCCCCAAACCCCCCGTCAACGACCTCTGTGGCGGCGGCTGCCAGGTTGCTTCCGTAATCGCGGATTCTGCTATGTAAGGCCTTTTGAGCTGCAGTCTTTTGTGGTTTGCCGATCGCTATCGTTTGTGGGGTATGGAACTGAAGAAGTTTGTTGTCGGAATTGATGGTTCAGAGAACGCCACCCATGGCCTGCATTGGGCCCTGGCAATCGGTGAAAGAATCACAGCCCAGGTCGACGCGTTCATGAGCTGGACATATCCGCCGTTTGCCGGCATGCCCATCGTTGGCTTTCCGTTGCCAGCAAAGAGCGAGATGGAGGCAGCTACGCAGGAATCGCTTGATGCAATCCTGCAGGACGAAGGCGTGACCGGGGACATCGGTCGAAGCACTGCCACATATGGGCATCCGTCGGCCGTGCTGCACGAGGCCTCAAAGCACGCAGACGTGGTGGTACTTGGTCGGAGTGGCAACTCGCTTCTTCAGCGCATGGCCGTTGGATCGACGGCGTCGTACCTCGCCCACCACGCCCACTGCCCTGTCGCTGTCATCCAAACCCCAACGCCCCAGTTGATCGAGGGAGTCGGAGAAGTCGTGGTTGGAGTCGATGGGTCCCCCTTCTCCGTCGCTGCGCTGGTCTGGGCTCTCGAAATGTTTGGCCAAAGTCGTTCGGTGACTGCGCGGTTCTGCTACGACGTGCCCGGATTGGACCAGTTGGATTGGGACAGCGATATTCGCGATCGCCTGTTCCGTCAGGCCGAAGAACTGCTCCGCTCCTGTGTAGCCGATGCGTTGAGCCAGGTTGATGTGGATCCAGCCCAATTGACCAGCGAAATTGTCTCGGAAGACCCGCGCGCCGCGCTGACAGAGACACTCACCGAGACCGACCTTCTCGTCCTGGGCGCACGTGGACACTCAGGATTGACCGGGCTGATGGTGGGCTCGGTGACCAGCTATGCGCTTCGCAACAGTCCATCGAATTTGGTCGTTGTTCGTCAGTGAGTACGTGGTGAGCTGATCCTCAAGGTCGTGGACGGCGAAGCGGAGCTCTTTCGCAAAGAGGTCGCTCAGCGGGTCCGCCGATCGGATGAGAATTCTCATCTACGGCGCAACCAAAGCTCACGACGACGCAGACTGGCTTTAGAGTCGTGTGGTGAGGTTCCTGAAGCAGGTCACCGCAGCCACAAGCAGCTCGTGCGCACTCTCGATCTCGACGACCATCGAGCCGCAGCGCCCACACGTAATCGCCAGCATCGGGTACGGGAATCTGATTACAGGTGTCAGGCAATCGATCTTGATCGCGGAGGCAGAGCACGAATGACTGAGACGCAGCAGGAGCGTCAGAGTTTGCGGCGGGTTCTCGTGTGTGTTGAACCGTCACAGACAGCGTTGGGTGCGGCGGCTGAAGCTCACCGCATGTTTGGTGACCGCGCCGAGTACACCGTGGTGTCGGTCGGCAAGGGCGACGCAGCGCCTTTGCCCGGCGATGAAGAAGTGCCGAAGATTGTGCCGTTCGATATGACGGCCGCGTGGGAGCGGGGACGAGCGGCGGAGACTGCTTCGCTGGTTGCGCGCGAAGTCCTGGGGCCAGGAGCAAGGGCGGTTGGTTTGGTGGGCTTGCGTCCGGCACAGCTCGTATGTGAGGTCGCCCGTCGTATGAGCGCGGATTATGTCGTGATCGGCCATGTACGTCGGGGGTTTTTGCGGCGGATCTTCACCAAATCGTTCGGTCTGTACCTGGTTCGCAACGCGCCTTGTGCGGTCTTGGTAGGACCACCGCCCGAGGAATAGTCCTGTGCCGGCCCAGTGAACTCAAAGTGGCCAGACAATCGGTACGAGGACTGCGGTTAGGGCCATGATCGCGACAGTGAGCCCGGCGCCCACGCGCGCGAAGTCGCCGAATCGGTAGTTGCCTGGGCCGTACACCAAAACGTTTACCTGGTGTCCAATAGGAAGGAGGAACGCAGTGGATGCCGCGATGACCGTGGCCATAACGAATGGTTGAGGGTTGGCTTCGAGCGCGATTGCAGTGTCGATTGCGATTGGCACAATAAGTACGGTTGCCGCGGCATTGGAGATGACTGAGGTCAACCCGACAGTGAGTGCGTAGATGCCCAGCAGGACCCACATTGGCCCTGCATCTCCGGCGGCGTCGGTGAGGGTCTCGGCGACCAGCCGAGCCGTGCCGGTCTTTTCCATGGCGGTGCCCAGCGGCAGCATTCCAGCGATGAGGAAGATGGCTTTCCAGTCAATGGAACTGTAGGCATCTTCCATTGAAATGGTGTGGGTCAGGACAAGGACAAGCGCGCCGGTGAGCATAGCGATGGCAATTGGTACGAGTCCAACGGCGCTTGCGGCAAGGACGGCGACCATAACGGCCACAGCGAGGGGAGCCCGCTTACGGTTTCGGTAGGCGAGGTTCGGGCTGTGCAGCGCGATGATGTCGTCGGAATCATAAAGTTCAATGAGCCGGTCACGGTGCCCGGTGACAACAAGTGAGTCACCAGCTCGGAATCGGAAGTGTTCGAGTTCGGTGCGTATTGGGCCGCGGCGTTGCCGCACCGCCAATGGAATCAGCCCCCGGTGTCGTCGCAGGTCGAGTTCGCTCGGGGTGCGACCAATGAGGGCCGACTCGGGCGCGACCATGACCTCGAGCATCGAAATCGAGTCCGGCGCCGAAGGCCCAGTTGGTTGGGCCGTGAAAGGGTCTATCCAGCTGATCGCCGAGTGATCAATATCAACTCCGCTACCGTGGCGGGCCGCGAATTCTGCCAGAGATGACAGCGGCGCTTGAACGGTCAGCTGGTCGCCGGACCTGATAATCGTGACCGGGCGAGGTGTGAGTTGGTCAGTGGCGTCGCTGCGTCTGACCGAGAGTACGTGTATTGGTTGATCGAATTCTTCTTCGGCATCGGCAACAGACAGGCCGACAAGGCTGGAGGTCGGGCCGACAGTCACTGTTGAGAGGTAATCGCTCACGGCGCTGTTGTCGACGAGACGACCTGTATCACTGCGACTGGGGAGGAGCCGGAATCCAATAGTGCCCATGTACAGCAGTCCAAGGAGCAGCACCGGAACGCCGGTAGCGGCGAAGTCGAAGAACCTGAATGGTTCGAGGCCGTCTCGTTCGGAGAGGATGCCGTTGGCCAGGATATTCGGTGGGGTGCCAATGGCGGTGATGTTGCCGCCCATCAGCGACGCAAATGCGAGCGGCATCAACAACTTGGAAGCAGCGATGCCAGTGCGTTCAGAGACTTTGAGGCATGCCGGCAGGAGAATGGCGGTGGCACCGATGTTGTTCATGAACGCGCTCATCAGGCCACATGTGGCCATTGCTACCGTGACGATGCGCCATTGGGCATGACCCGCCGCTTTCATCATGACCCGGGCCAGATTGTCGGCAACGCCGGTGCTCACCATTGCACCCGAAAGAATGAACACTGCCAGCACCGTGACCACGGCGGGATTTGAGAGCCCACTGAGGGCTTCCTCTGATGTCAGGAGGCCAGAGAGAACGAGGCTGACGAGCACACTGAGCGCGACGACGTCGACCCGGACTCGGTCAGTCGCAAAGACCGCGAGCGCGACCCCCAGAATCGCAAATACGATCCACTGGTCAGCTGTCACGGGTTTGGGGCCGCTCTCGACGGCGCGCGGTGTCCGGTGCAGTCGACGATGTTCGAGCGAGTCGGCGTAGGGTTCCGCCCCCGGCCAGTCGTAGGCCCGTGCGCTGTGACGAATTGAACGCCGTGACAAATCGATTGTCGCTGCTGATCGACGTGTTTGTTCGCACAGACACCGGTCCCACCCCTCCCTACGAAACCCAGATGAAGCGCCGCTACCAATGTTACGGGACCTTGTCCTGTGCGCGCTCGGAGACGACGCATGAGGGTTCGGCTTGAGCGTTCAATACGGGGGGGCTCGTTCCACCGAGGCGTGGAGGTTACTCCCACCACAATAGATATACCTTATTGACTACTATTCAATGCATGTATTACACTGGATTCATCGTCCACCGGAAAGACACCATGACACTACTTCTGATACTCGCAGCTCTCGCTGGTTACGCAGCACTCGTACTCGCCCCGGTTTCGGCCACTATCGCCCGCCTCGTACGAGACCAGCGGTGAGCATCGTGGGCAACGCCTACACCACCGCCAATGGCCTCGACCAGCTCTCGCAATCGCAAACTCAAGACCCTCAACAACCGACCCCTTCGTCACCTGTTCTCAGCTTCCTCGTCCGGGCCAGCGTTGGGTGAGGAACTTTTCCCACTCGTCGTCGTTGACGAAGCGGTGGGTGCTGTTGTTGATGCGGGCGTAGCGGTCGGTGCGTTTGATGTGCTGGCCCTTCTTGTCGACCACGGTGACCTTCGCTTCAACTGGGAAGCCGCAGGGCGTCACATGCACTCGACAGATGTCCCTGCCGTCGACGGTGTGCATCTGCGTGGTCACAAATGAGATGGCGGCCGCACCCATTGCGTTCTTCAACTTGTCGTTGAAGGCCAGCAGGAACATGTCGTCGTCGCCCTTGCCGTCCTTGTGGAAGCGGACGTAGTCGCCATCCATACCGAAGGGCACGCCTTTGCCATTCTCATCTTCGGCCGCCCCGATGAGCAGCGTGCCGCCATCCCAGGAATTGAGAAACGCTGCCACTGACTTGATGGCAGAGGTTTCGACGTTCTTGTCCGGTTCGCCGGACTCAGCATGGACATGGAAGGTCGACTTGTACTCCAGCCAGTTACCTTCGCCTTCGGCCAGCAACTCGCCGATCGCACAGTGTTGTTGCCGGGCGACCTTGGCCTTGGTCTGCAGCAGTGGCATGTAGGCATCCAGCACATCGCCGGCGAACTCATCGTCGTCCAGGAAGTTCTTCGTGATCTCGGTGGAGGTCGCCATCTGGTCGATGACGGCATTCTGGAAGTTGTCCGCCATCGCAATGCGGAAGTTCGGCGCATCGTTGGCAGCCGCTGCCTGTTGCACGGCGGGCTCTTCCGCCATCTTCTCGACCAAGCCATCGAAGAAGAGCCGGTCTGCAGGGTCGAAGTTCGTGCCGAAGCGCTCGTTGAGCCGCTGGATGATCTCGGAAAGCAGCTCTTCATCTGGCAGGCCGGGGCGTCCAAACATCTCGCCCAATCCCGGCAACCCGCCTTCACCCTCCGGCAGTGAAATCGACTGTTCAGCGGCCGTCAGTCTCGTCGCCAGGAGGATGAGGTCAACCTTGTCCGTCAGGTCTGGCAATGGTTCGCTCGGGGCTCGGATGAACTGCGCCAATGCCTTGCAGAAGATGTAGTCCCGCTCGAGTTTGACGTCGCCGAAGTGCACAACCTGGGCCAGGTAGCCGTAGGCACTGGTGAACTTCTTCAGCGCATCTCGGAAGCGACCCTGTTCGTCTTCGTCCAGCACCTCCCAGAAGCGGCCCTTGGCCCCGTCCAGCATTGCGTGGACCCGAGCGCTGTTGGTCGAGTCTTCCAGCAGCACGGCAACGAATGCTTCGGTCTCATCCATCCGCAGCACGTCGTACTGGCTCATGTCGTAATGAGTGTCGTACATGATGTTCGGGCTGGTCTCCAGCGCTTCTGTCCGCACGTAGTAAGGAGCGAACGCTTCACGGATGTCGTCCGCGTCGTTGCGAAAATCGAGGACGAACGTCGAGTCTTTTTTCGGATGGGTCCGGTTCAGTCGGGACAGGGTCTGCACCGCGGCCAGTCCGCTCAGTGGCTTGTCCACATACATGGTGTGCAGCTTCGGCTGATCGAAACCGGTCTGGTACTTCTCGGCCACCACAAGGATCTGGAACTCGTCGGAGTCGAAGCGAGCGGGTGTCTGGGACTCGGGAAACCCGTTGATGTTCGACTCGGTGTAATCAACCCCCCCGTCGTTGAGCGTGCCAGAGAAGGCGACGAGCACGCCGACATCGCCGATGCCGTTCTCGTCGCAAAATCTGCGAAGCGCCAACCCGTAGCGAAGAGCATGGAGCCGGGAGGCGGTGACGACCATGGCCTTGCCCTGACCGCCAACCTGCTTTGCGACCTTCTCTCGGAAGTGACTGATGATGATGTCAGCCTTCTGGGCCAGGTTGTGTTCGTGCAGGCTGACGTACTTGGCGATGGCCGCCTTGGCCCGACCAGGGTCGTACTCGGGGTCGTCGGCGATCTTCTTCTCGATATTCCAGTAGGTCTCGTACGTTGTGTAGCTGGCGAGCACGTCGTGGATGTAGCCCTCTTGAATGGCCTGGCGCATCGAGTACAGGTGGAAGGGCAGATAGTTGGGTTTGCCTTCGCCAGCTGCCGCCTTCGTGCCGAACATCTCCAGCGTCTTTGCCTTGGGCGTTGCGGTGAACGCGAAGAAGCTGAGGTTGTCCTGGCGGCCGCGGGCGTCGACGGCTTTGGCCAGCTCGTCCTGTACCGGGTCGGGGACTTCTTGCAGCGATCCGAGCTCTTCGCGTTCAGCTTCGGCAAGCGCTGCTTCGGAGTCGACGAGGCCCCCTCCCAATACCAGCTTGAGGTCCTTTGCGGTGTCGCCGGATTGTGACGAGTGAGCTTCGTCAGCGATGACGGCGTACCGACGATCAGGCAGCGATTCGATCTTCTCAAGCACGAATGGGAACTTCTGAATCGTGGTGATGATGATCCGTGCCTGTTCGCCCTTGAGCGCATCGGCAAGTTGCTGCGAGTTCTCATCGATATTCTCGACAACCCCAGCCACCTTCTCGAACTGGCCGACGGTTTCCCGCATCTGCCGGTCGAGCACCCGGCGGTCGGTGATGACGATGACTTTGTTGAAGATCTTCGTGTCCGCATCGTTGTGCAACGTGGAAAGGCGATGTGCCAGCCAGGCGATGGTGTTCGACTTGCCCGAGCCGGCTGAGTGCTGCACCAGGTAGTTGTGGCCAGCGCCGTGTTCCCGTACATGATCGGTGATGCTGAGCACCGCATCCCACTGATGAAAGCGGGGGAAGATGGTGGCGCCTTCTCGCTTCTTGCCTTTGGGGGTGGGTTCGACGTGTACGAAACGGCTGAGGATGTCCAGAAACGCGTCGCGTTCCCAAACCTTCTCCCACAGATACGCGGTGCGATGGCCGTTCTTGTTGTCGGGGTTACCTGCGCCGTTGTTCCGACCCTGGTTGTAGTGGAGCCAGCGAGTCTTGCCGCCAGCGAGGCGGGTTGTCATCCATGCCACTTCGGTGTCTACGGCGAAGTGCACAATTGCCCGTTTGCTCAACGTGGTATTCGCTTGGTCTCGGTCGGTCTCGTACTGCTTCTTCGCGTGCTCTGCGGTCTGGCCCGTGAGATGCGTCTTTACCTCGACGGTGGCGATAGGCAGACCGTTGACGAAGAGGCAGAGGTCCAGCGTCTTGTTGCCTGACGTCTCGTACGGCAGCTGACGGGTGACCGTCAACCGGTTGGCGTCGTAGCGGGCCAGCGTTTCCGCATTCAGTGATGTCGACGGCTTGAAGTACGCCAGTCGAATGTTGATGCCCAGATCATCGACGCCATTGCGGAGCACCTCGATGGTGCCGCGCTCGTCCAGAACCTTGGCAACGCGGTTGGCGAACTGCTTCTGCGCCTCATTCGCATCACCGCCGTAGCGGCTGATCAACTCATGCCACTCATCGGCCTGCGTCTCACCAATGAACGCAAACATCTCGGCAGTGTCGATACCGCGGACCGCATCGAAATCACGCGGGTCACCCTGCGCAGTGCCGACCTTGGCGGCGCGGTAACCACTGCCAGCGACGAGCGCCTCACAGATCTGCGTCTCGA
>ENA-ORXR01001860-ORXR01001860.1-marine-metagenome-genome-assembly--contig:-NODE-1860-length-21315-cov-15.711084_pt1 | contig 21315 bp, 24 predicted proteins | sample MGYA00237866_ERZ511479 | MGnify/ENA metagenome assembly ERZ511479 | reverse complement strand
CCTTTGGGTCCTTCTCTTCTGTATTGTCAGTGTTGCTACGGGGTATTTGTTCGCGCCTTCTTTGTTGCCACAGTCTCTCCCGCCCTCTTGGCGCAATGACTGCGCGGGGTGACCCCGCTCCGCCACGTCTCCATCGCCGGGTGCGTTTGCACGAGCCCATCCTGGTCGAGGACTTTGCGCAGGAGGCACTCGTCGCCTGCATCAAGCGGTCGTGTGGTGTCGCCTCCTCCGTTCCCATGAGGAGGCACGCGGCGCCAGTGACCGCCCGGGTGGTCGGTGACCCTGTCTCGCGCTCCCGGGCGATCCTTTTGAGAGCCGGCACAGGCAAGCGCGACGTAGCCATCTTGTGGGTTTCGGCACGTGACGGCATCCTCTGCTCGTGCTTTGCCGGCACCCAGAACGCCATGTTCCTGTCGGCCTCGGCACGCAGCTCCAAGTGCTCCCACTCCGTCGCGTTTACCAAGGCGCTGTCAACCTCAGGAGTGGACCCCAAGACGTTTCGGTCAAGGATGCGCCTCCGCGCAGACGCCGCGGACTTTACGGTCGCCCAAAAGTACGACTCTGCTGTTGTATGGGCCGTCCTCTACCACTCGGTATTCTCTGTCGTCTCTTTCAGTGCGGCGAACGCCGCCCTGTGCGTCGCCCCCGTCTGCCGCCGCTTTCGCGCCCGATGCGGCCACGTCCGTGTGGTACGGAGCAAGCATGGGCGCGACATGTTCAACAACCCGTTACACGGATCCTCTATGAAGGCGGTCAACGCTCGCAAGGAGGCGCAGCGGCCGCTGCCCGTCCGCGAGCGTGCCCGCGTTCTCAACAACGAGGAGGAGGACGAAGGGGTTGAGAAAATGCCATCCGACACGCTCCGCGACCCCCACGATGCGGACGTGGCAACCTTGTGCGCAAGGACCAAGCGCAACCTACTGCCGTGCACGGGGGAGGTCGGGCAAGGAGAGTTGTGGAATCGTACGGCGGATTGGCGGACTTTGTTCATGCGTCGCAATGCCGGACCTGCCGCGGGGAAGGCGGCGGCTTTGAAGCAGTTTGCACGGGTCTACTCGTCGATGGTCCAGACGGGAGGAGTGCGCGATCTGCGTCACCCGCTTGTGGAGCCGTTTTGTGGGAGCTGCGGGCGTCAACGACAAGAGCACCACAACGTTGAGAAGGAGCGTGCCGTCCTTTGCACACATCACCCAACCGCTGATTCGATCACGGTGAGTTCTGCTCTTTGACGAGGGATCTGGGAGCTCATCGTCTGTTTCCATCTCTATCTCTAGTGTGTCGCTGTCGTAGGTTCCTCGTGTTTGCGCTGGTTTGGGTCTGCTACAGGCGTGAAGACTAACCGTTTGCTCCTCTCTGTCTCCATGTATTTCTTTGTGTTCGCAGCTTTGGGTGGGACGGTGGAAGTGCGACGCGTCAACATGCGGGCAGGTGGTCGAGTATGATGGAACGGCAGACGCGCTCATGTCGATGCGGCGAAGGAGCAGGAACAAGGAGTGGCTCATCTTCACTCGCGGCTTCATTGACAAGCTCATCTCCTTCGTTATCACCGGGCGGACGACTTACACGGCCGCCACCCGGTATCTATCCTCCCACGTGTCCTCATTCACCCTCCGCCGCCAAGATGTCGTCAAGCTTGGCACAATGGCCATCCGCACGTTTCGCATCCCACCCGAGACGGGGAGGTGCCCCATCTGTGGGCCTGACCCAGATTTCATCGTGATTGACGCGCAATCGCTCGGGTGCACGGACCCCGACGACACCAACCCCTTGCGGCCAGCCGAGAACTGCCCTGTCGTGGACATTCCCGCGGCCAAGATGTGCATTGTTGAATCACCCGCATTGCGCGCTACCATCAGCAAGGTGCTCCGGTCGTCGACGCCGCTGAAAACGGCCCAAGTGGCGCTGCTCCGCACTTGGCGGAAGAAGGCCACGGAGCTCGGCCGCTTCACCCCCGAGGCGGCTGGTGCGGCCGTGTTTTTCCACTTCTTTCCTCTTGGACAAGAGCTGCCGACGGCGTGTGTTGGGGCAGCGACGGAGAAACCCGCGGAGGACGCTACTCCCCCCGAGGTACCCTCCAAGGACGGGTCCGTCACGAAGCGCGTCCAGACAGAGCGGACTCTTGAGAGTGCCCTCCGCCTCGACGAGGACGGAAATGTCGTCCTGGGTGGCAAGGGCGCGCGCGCAAAGCTGCCGACCGAAACGTGGCGCGACCGGACGGGCCTGTGCGCCCCACATTTCGGACGCTACCCGCGCGAGGACGACGGCGTGTGGATCTGCGTCCGGCCGTTTCTTCAGGCGATGCTCACGGAGGCGGCCACAAGCATGTTCATGCGCAAGGACGGGTTGCGCGTCTCCCTCCTTGCCAACACCATGCGGCTTCACGCCGGCGGGGACTGGAGGGAGGTAATGGACGTAGTGGATGACGTCGGCTTCCTCGCGAGCTTCCTCGGTCGCTTTGCGGATGACATGGACGAGGACCTCCGCCTGCGCAAGGCGATGGGCGAGCTACTGCTAGCGGCGGTAGCCGTGGAGAAGTACATTGATACCGAGTTTGAGAAGACGGCCAACAGCGACTCGGCCAAGGTGCGTCAGTGGCGCAACGCTGAGTACTGTCGCTGTTGGAAGCACGCGCCCGCCCCAGCCGCGTACAAGCAGTGGCGCGCGGAGCAGGAGTCCCTCGGTGACGCCGATGAGGACGACCCCCTCATCTCGTACGAGTTTTTTGCCTGTCTTCCGCGGGTGCGGCCGGGAATTTCCGACTCGGAAGCTGCCAAGCGGCGGGTGGGGTACAAGGGCAAGGACCGGCACGTGGCCGACTTTGAGGGCGACGGGGACGCGTGCGGCAAAGCCTTCTCCGTCAAGTCGGGGCTGACGCAGGGCGTGTTTAATGTCGTCTGCCCGCACGTCATCACGTACGGCTTTCGCTGCCTCTTCCAAGCGGAGAGCGTCGCGGACGCGCTGTCAATCGTGCTTGAGCGCTTCCCGAAGCTGCCGCGCGTCATCTTTTACGATGTAGCGTGTAAGATCGACAAGAACAGTATGAGGCGCGTGCGACCCATCTTCCGCGAGCAGGGGGTCCGGTGCATCCTGGACAGGCCACACTCCATCACGCACACCTGCTCCCCCGTCTATATGCCGGACGAGTGCTTGGGAACCACGTCGGGCGTCGCCACGCAGGCCGCTGAGGTGTCTCACTCAATCTCTGTCGTAAACCGTACCAGCCTCGCCTACATGGCGCCGGCCACGTACATGGCGCACCGGATGGTTCAAGTGGCGTTCATGAACCTGCGCAAGCTGTACCTCCTCCACGCGAGCAACGGGTCTGGCGAGAACGACCACATCCCGCTCGCACCCTTTTTCAACACCAAGATTGTGCATCAATGCGAGCGCATCGCGGTGTGTGACTGCGAGGCAGCGGGCCAGCAGGACTTGGACCTCGACTTGCAGGTGGAGGAAAACCAAGGCGCGAAGGTGCGTGGTCTTGGAGCGGGCGCGGGGCGAGCGGATGCTGTCCGTGACGCTGGCGGTGACGCTGGTGGTGCTGCAGATGTGGATGAGGCCGATCCGGGTCGCCCAGTGGGTGATAACGAGCAGGACCTAGACGCTCTACTTGATTTTGGGGCAGGCGGCTTCGGGCGGCGAGACGATCGTGCTCCAGTAGAAGCTGTTGCTGGGGCCCCGTCCACGACCGCGCGTGTGGCCAAGACGGCGGGCATGGCGAGCATCACCAAGTGGTTGGCCGCGTACGAGCGGTGGGCCAGTGGTGCCTCCCCGGACGTCTGCACAACCATGGCCTCTACGCCCGTCTCTCCAAAACTCCAACGGCTGATCGTTGCCATCATCAACTGCAAGTCCGCTGCCGCGGTCCGTCCGTCCAACAAGGGGCGGATCACGTTGATGCTCTCCGACTTAAAGCGGCTTTGCGGCACGAGTTGGCTTGACGACGAGCTTATGAACTCGTTTGCCGCTCTGCTCACGATCGGGACGAGCGGCTGGCAAGCGCAACGTCTACCAGTAGCGGCGGCGTGCGCTCTGAGCAGGGCCTCTCTTTGGTGCCGCGGACTCGCATGTTCAACACCTTCTTCTTTTCGCGCCTGTCGGCACGCACAGGCTGCTACGACTACTCGGGCGTGCGTCGATGGGGCGTCAAGATGCAGCTCAACTTGGAGGTGGTGGACACCATCCTCGTTCCGGTTAACTTGCAGCGCACGCACTGGGTACTCGCCAAGATCAGCGTCAAGGACCGCAAGTTCCTGTACTACGACTCGTTCGGCTCTTTCGACACGGTGGGGGTGGTGCCCACGCTGCGGCGCTGTCTCAGCGACGAGGTGCGCTCGCGGTTAGGCGTCGAGGCCGCGTGGAAATGGGACGTGAAGTCGTGGCCACTGCTGAGCAATGCAGGGCTGCCGGAGCAGCTTGACGGCGGCAGCTGCGGTGTCTTTGTGCTCGCCGCCGCTGACTGCTACTCCCTCGGGCGCCCATTGGAGTTTGAGCAGGCTGACATGCCCGCGTTGCGCTACTGCGTCGCGCTGTCGCTGTTTTTTGACGACTTGCGCTGCTCTGCGGGGCTCCCTATTGCCGCCGGGTTGGGATTGACATCATCGGACGATGGCGGGGAGGAAGACGTGTTGCCCCTGCGCAACGACGCCTCGGCGGAAGAGAACAGGACGGCGGGCGACAGCACGGACGGGGATGTCAAGGCTGAGCAGGGCGTGGGCGAGGGGGATGACGAGGGGATTGGGGCGGAGGCTGCAAATGCGGCAGACTCTGCTGGTGGGAGGCGGTATGAGGAGGACGGGGGGTGGGGCGAGGTGCCGTTTGAGTGGGACCATGACGGTGAGGATGTCGATATGAACGACGCGGGGGTGGATGTCAAGTAGGGGTGTACAGGTGAGGCGGGGGACGGGCGATCATGCAAAAATGAGCGAGCGTGCTGAAGGCGCCCCTAGCAATCATCATGTAATCTGCGCAACCAGAAGAAGAGCAGACCAGCTGTAACAGCCGCAACACCGTAGCAGAAGGGAAAGTTGCGCAACCAAACATTGTACCAGGACGGGCGTACTTAATAGGGCAACCAAGGCCAGATGAACACACCCCACCAGTGTTCACGCGGTTGCAGCAGCGTCGCCAGCGGGACTCTGTGGCACGCCCCGGCGCATGCAGACTTACAATAGGGAGGGGGCTAGCCGCGCGCGGGCGGCACCAGAAAGCATATGTACCATTGCATTGCCGGGAGTACGGAAAGGGCACACCCGCAGAAACCGCCTCTCTACAGGACGACTCCCACTCGGTTCTGGTGGTCCCAAATGAGTGCGATTATCCCGCAGAGAAAGAAGCACATAGGGCACCTGAGCACTGTCTCGATGCACGGCACAGTGCCGTAGAGCATCTGTAGGACAACGGTCTGGACCATGGGCAGGACGGAGGAATCTCAAGTAGAGCAACAGCAGCGGGACCACGATGACTGCCATGGTGCCGCGCTCGAAAAAGCGCGGCACCGCAGCCCAACAGAGCATATCTTCAAAGATGCAAGCATGGCGTGAACTAGGGGGTCCTCTTCATTGCTGACTTGTTGTCGTGCACGAAATGTTCATACAGAAGACGTGTCCTAAGTACGGTATGCTAACCACTCATGGCTCCAGCTCCAGTGGGTCAAGTTGACGCCAGATGTACCGTCTCTGCTGTCTACAGCGCTGCACCAGCCCCTTTCACTGACCAGGCGCGCACCAAAACCCTTCATGCGACAGCCATAGTTCCTCCCCGTCCACCCGCGCAGGTTTCATGCGGCCTGGATGCTGACTGGTCACCCCAACTCCCATCCTGCTGCGTGCCATCATCTTGGCACTGCTCGCTGTGCGGACCCCATTGACAGAACGCCGACTCTGGCTGAGTGGTTGACTGTGAGTCTTACTCCTGCAGAAGTTGACGACACGCCGGCGGGGCATCTCGCCCGTCCTACTCCGCGCAGCACCTGAGTCTATTGTCATTCGCTTGGGCAGTGCAGTATCCAACAGTGATAGAGTCGCGAGCGCCCCGTATGTTCCCGCTCTGTACACTGATATACTTTGGGCGTGGCTGTTCTGTCCCTGTCTGGTCCTGTACATGCACACCTCATCTGTATGGCAAGCCGGCGCAGCATCGTTTCACGTTGTGCACGCTGAGAGACTGTTTCGAGCACATAACACGGTGAGACGTCGTGCTTGCGACGCAAAGTGGACAGCCCATCCTGATTCTCTACCAAAGCCACTAGTTGTCGAGGATGCCCTTTCAGTGAGTCTGCCTCACGCGGGTTCCAGGAGTGAGCAGGTCGTCGAAGCTCCCATTCCTCTGTTCCGTTCTGGTAGTACACAGGCAGCAGTGCTTGCAGTGACCAAGAAAATTCACATGGCACCAAGACACACTTCTGGGCCAGTTCGTTGCTGACCATCAGGATACGCAACAGTGCACATGCGAGGTAGCGTGTGAGCAGAAAGGTGTACATTACAGGATGAGGGCGAACTGGCACTTGGGAGGTGGAGAGTGGACAGAAAGGTTGACATTGCAAGATGCGACAGAGCACAACCGCTTTCATTGCAGCGTCCAACCACACCCCTCAAGACTAGCGTTCTCCATTGCACACAGGCGATGAGAGTGACGGCACCTCTGAGAAATCCAATAAGGCTTCATGGTGGCAGGACCTCTGCCGCTATGAAATGAGCACGCGAGTACCGAGAAACATCCACGGCACCTCCCCCTGCTGTATGGCATCCATCTGCATTCGATGGTGCCCTCAGTGGGGCACCACAAGCACTGCACGCATGCGTCAGACACAGCTTGTCTGACAAGGCGCGACAAGCAGCGCGCCGGCATGTAAAACGGGAGCGCTCTCACATCACTTCTAAAAAACACTGGGATCAGTATCGTTGCTGCCGGGAGCTGCTCCACACATGCACCAGAGTGGTGAAGCTCGGACAGGGAACGCATGGGTCGGCACGTATCGCCAGTTGTATCCTCCGTTGTAACCCTAGCATGAACCCTAGCTAGGATCAAGTCGCTTGCATCCTAGAATTAGATCCGATCTCAGTCGGATCTCAGCGGCCCAATGCGGAGTTAGAGTGACCTGCAGAGGCTTGCATGGGGTTCATTGCGCCAAGTGGCACTGGCGCCATAGGGTGACGAGCTGTAGCCGCTACCATGTAGCCCCCGTAAGCAGTGCCCGCACCCCTGTCCCACGGTTTTGGCGGGATGTCATCTCTCGGTTGCCCGCGCGATCAGACCCCCCTTCCACACCCCTGTGGAGCACATCCAACGCTTCCGGACTCGGTCCCGCACACCCGCCCACCACCTCGGAGGGCGGGCTCGACTCATTCGGCGGGCCCCGGGCCCCCCCTCAGGGTATCCCTGGGTGGGGGACTAACCGCTTCCCCCGGCAATGGGTGTCCTCCAGAAGGCGGGGGTACACCTCTGCCCGCCACCGCGGAGGGCGTGGCCCCCGAGCCCGCCCACCCCCCATGAGGTGCGGCTTGAACGTCCGTTTTTCGCCTAGGCGCGCGAGTCCCACGCGACCACCTCCCCCGCTCGAGTGTCCGTCTCGCACTACCCGCGCGTGCCTCCCTGGTCTTCTCCCGCAACACTCTGCTGTCGCTCCTTCTTTTTCCACTACATTGGCACCCCCCCCCCCCCCCCTCGCCCATCCGTGAGCCGGTTGCATTCTCCTTGCCGGCCGCGTCTTTGCTGCATCATGGCTGCCAAGTACGTTCCGGTGTTGTCCGCCGACGTGTGCGCTATCCACGATTGGTCTGACAGCGTCAACATCCTCCGGCGCATCTTCTCCGTCAAGGCCAACAACGTCGTTGTGACGCGCTTCTTTGGCACGCAGAACGAGGCGCTTTGCTGGCTGACGATCCCGCTGCATACCGATGCCGTGGCCTGTGGAGCAGCCGCGCTCGAGCCTGCCTCCCTACAAGCGCCGAGCGGCGGCCACCAATGGCTGGCAATGGTGTCGCGGTCAATTTCCAGCTGCGTCAGGCTAGACGCAGCGGGACTTGGCATGACCGTTGGAGCGTTGCGAGAAACGACGGACGGGGCCTTCGTCTTGCGGCGGTTTCCAAGCGCCGACGATGCGCGGCGCTGGGTTAACACCCCCACGGCTCTCTCTTTGCTGAACGTCGTGTGTTGCGTGCCGCCGGTGGAGGATAAGGCCTCAACTTCCCTGCCAAAGGACGGCTCAGCGACGGTGATGAACATAGACCTCGACCAACAGACAGTCTGCTGGATGTCCATCCGCGGCGTCAACAAAGAACCGTGTGACCCCTTCCTCTTCCCTGGCTGGCCCTGTTTTCACCTCAACGGGCTCTGTCGCCCACGCAGCGTCCATCACCTCGGCGGCTGCCCGGCCCCCTGGCAAGTCTCCTCCTCTGGTCCTCGCGAGTCCGGTCGTTGCTGACCACTCGTCCTCGTCTGGGCGGACCACTGCCAGCATTCGGGCTCTGCGCGACCCATCCTTATCGCGGCGACCATCCTCAACTCCAGCGTCATGGCGCACAACTGGCGCGGTGGCTGCCGCTGGAACCCCAGGGCGGGCGCCCTCTTGCATGGGCGCACCGAAAAGGTCGGGTACGCTGGGCACCCAAGGTGCACGCACCTGTGCGGGTGCGTCATCTGCTACGCCGGCGCGCCGTGGTGCGGCCGCTCGTTCCAGTGGAGGTGGGTAGCAGTCGTCGCGGATTGGTGTTGTTTCCCCGCGACTACCATCTGGGCATCCTGTGGCGCGCCAAGGGATGGTGCCTCCCACCCGTTCTGATGAGCGTACCTTGCAGCGCCCTCGTGCTCCGGCCGACAGTGCCTCCAAGGTCGTGCCCACGATTATGGTGACTGACACCCCGCCGTCACCCCGCAGCAGCGCCGATCAAGACGCGCCGTTTGACGATGACGCGTGGGAGCGGGAGCTCGATGAGGTCTCCTTGATGGTCGCGGGGCAAATACGCCGTGCGGAGGAGCAGGAAGCCGCTGAGGCGCGCCCGGCGAAGCGTACAAAGACTTCCAAGACCATGCCCGGCGGTCCGTCTTCCTCTTTGAACCCCCGGTCATCTGGAGACGACCGCAAGGGCGGCATGTTCTCGCTGGTCAACATCCGCGGGTTCATGGCGGAACATCACGCGGAGTGGAAGGCCAAGCAGGTCCCTGACCAAAAGCCCGCGCCTCGGCGGTGGCGTCCCCGGGGGCGAGAGACTTCTGGCACCACCACTGCAGGCCCTCGGCCCTCTCCTCCTCGTGTTGGCTCTCCGATTGGTGGGGAGCGGCGGTCGTCCGGGACTGGAAGCCACGGTCGGGCGCAAGGCTGGCCGCTGTCTGACCCGGGGTCCTCCAAGGAGATTGCGCCGCCAGGTATTGCTGATGCTTCGGTACCACCAGATGCCCTAACGGGAGCAATCGGTCGGCTTGCGTCAGCGGGCGACTGGGTGGCCGTTTGCGACCGGCTGTTCGGCCGCGATACCGGCGCCTTTGTGTCGGGTGGACCGGGAGTCGGCAAGTCGACGTTCCTGAAGCGGCTCCACGCGTTCCTTACGTCACGCTTTGCGGCGGACGGGGAGGTGGTCGTGCTCGCGCCGACGGGGACGTCAGCCAAGACGGCGGGCGGCATGACCTACCATTCTTTCTTTGGTTTCGGGCGGGAGTACAAGCCGGTACACTCGGACGCTGCACAAGAAGCTGCTCGACTGCTGAGCACAAGGCGGTTTCAGCCGATCAAGGAACGGCTTTGCCGTGTGCGGGCGGTGCTCCTGGACGAGGTCTCCCTCGTGAATGCGGCAAGCTTGGAGGTGATGTGCCACCTTCTCCAGCAAGCCCGCCCTCACCCCGCACCCCCGTCGCTATGGTTTGCTTTCGGGGACTTCTTGCAGCTGCGGCCTGTGTTTGGTGCATTTGCGTTCACCGCCAAGACGTGGGTGTCAATGTTTGGGGATGGGCTTCTGGAGCTGACAACGACGTACCGGCAGCGGGACCCTGGCTATATTCGCGCCATCCAGGACGCCCGTCTCGGCGTGTGCTCTGACCAGGTGATACAGCTCGTCAAGGACTGTGCGGCTGACCAGGCCAAGTACGACACTGTCAAGTCGACCGTCATGCATCTGATGCCGCTGCACAAGGACGTGATCAAACACAACCGGAGCTGCTTGGAGCTGCTCTGCGGTGAGGAGCGCCCGATTGTGTCCGTCGCTGTCGACTCTGTGGCCATAGACATTGACCGAGACATGCTCCTGCCGAGGCCCGTCCTCGACTCCGTCTCAGTCGGGTCGCGCAGCGCGGCCTTGTCGGATTGCGTCGCTCCCAAGATTGTGTCCCATTGCGTCAACGCGCGCGTGCTGATGACGTCCAACCGCATGAAGCATCTGGGCATATGTCACGGAAGCGCGGGCTGCATCACGGCGTATGACGACGGCGGCGCTCCTGTCGTCCGGTTTGAGGACCACCCACCGCCGGCCCGCATCGAGCGCGGCCAGTCCGGGTTGCTCGACTGCGGCGACACATGGATTGACGTGGCCTGCCCGCCTGTCGAGTTCACTGCGCGCCTCTACTCGACCCCCGGGGCTGTGGGATGAATGACGTTGGTTAAATAACCAGTAAATGGCGACCGACCGTAGACGCGCGATAAAGCGAACACTATCGCCTTAGAGGCGAGGAAGAAGAACCTTCGTTCGTGCAACATCCGATGGGGAGCCGGGGGTGCCGACGACGGCGAACCCCGGTCCCATGGTGCTTTTATTATCAGACGATAAAGGGGCCGGGTCGATCGACCGAGCGATCATAAAGATCAAATAACCACCAAAATAAGAACGATAAAAAAGACAGGACAGATATACAAGACGGAAGCAGCCTCCCACAGGGCGAGCCACAAGTCAGTTCAATCCTCCACATGAATACTGGCCAGTCAGGGGGGCTTCTGGGCCCAATATCCAAATATTAAGGAGATATGCTACATACCCCTGTAATGAGATTCGAACCGTCCCGGCGAGTCGGCGCAGATCGACTGATCCGCCACCACGAACGCCACTTGTGGCAACCAATCAGGGTGCTGCGTATCGACGCGCGAAGGGGCTTGTGGGCGTTACTCCCTGGCCGGCGCCTGCAAAGGGGGCCATGGAGACCCCTGACACCCTCGCCCCAGGCGGGGTGAGGGAGCCCGCGGCCCGAACGGTCGCGAGCGGCCCAGAGTGGCCGATGCGTGCCGAGGGGCGTGGACGGGCAGCCTTTTGGCACCCACCAGGCTGCACCGGCCGCGCAGGCATCAGATCGGTCCTTGCAGGGGTGGGGGGGGCTTGTGCCAGCGTGCCGCACGGGGCACAGCCGGGGGCAGCTTGGCGGGTCTTTGGGCTCGCCCCTCGGTATTTATACCCAAGGTTGGGGGACGGCGAGGGCCTGTCCGGCTCCCCATGCCATCGGGTGTCCGGGTTGAGTAGCACAGTTGGGCAGGTTGCGGTGGCCTGCGCTTGCGCAATTGTTGAATTTTGGGTCCTTAGTCCGCCGTGCCCCGTCCGTCGCGAGGCGAGGCTGTCACGGCCATGCCCTCGGCGGGTGGGGGTAGTTGCGCCTTAGCGCACACTGTGGGCGGGGGAACGGGGTCGGGCTCATAGCCACTGAGGAGTCGGGTGCGCGGCTTGTGTCCAGCCGGTTGACCTTAGGTCTTAAGGGGTGAGCGAGGGCTTGTTGTCGTGGGGGGGGGGGAGAGGGGGCGGCATTGGCCTTGGTCTTCTGCCCGACGCGGCGTGCCGGCGGCAAGATCAAGGCCAAGATGGCGGGCGGCGGAAGCGACGTGCAGATGGCCGAAGCGGCCGGCGCGGCTGGTAGCGGTGCCAATGGCGCAGGAAGCCCAGCGGGGCGGGCCGGGTCGGAGGCGAGCGTCCCCTCGGGGTCGCGGCGAGACGGGTCGTCCGCCAATCATGGGCGCGACCTGCGCGGCGGCGGCTACCCCGATGGGGCGGACGACCAAAAGGCCGAGCAGCCGCTCATCGAGGGGGCGGGGCCCTCGCCTTTCAGGCCGACGTACCTCAGTCCTCCGTCCCTTGGGACACGCGACGACGTCCCCGTCACGAGCGACGACGTTCTCATGGACGCGGAGACAAACAACCGCCGCGTGGCTCTAGTTCGTATTGAACGAGGCCATTGGGACGCCCAGCCGGGGTTCGTTGACATCCTCATCGAGGTTTCCGACGACCACGTCGACACCGTCGTGGCGGAGGTGCACGGAAACGCCAACTATAGCAACAAAGGCGAGGCGCGGCAGGCCTATGAGGTTCGTGCCTGCGCCAACGAGTTGGTCCGTTACGGACGACTGTTTCACGACTGACAGACGCGTCTTTACGCTTGGGCTCGCTTGTTCCCCGTCCATCAAATGGGGACCTTCGAGGCCGCCGCCAACAGCTTTGGGCGTTTGCGTCGGGCTTGGCCGGAGGCCGTCTTCCTGTCGAGCCGTACGGCCACGGAGTTGTCAGTGCCTTTTTCCCAGGAGGCGGGCATGGAGGAGAACCTTGAAGAGCTCATCGAGGCAACTGAAGAGGTTGAACATGCCGTCGAGGAAACGTTTGACGCACGCACATTGGCTTTGACTTCGCCCTTTCGGGCGCCGAGTTATGCCCCCGTCCATCGGCGTGCTTAAGACGCGACTCTTGTTGAGGTCGAAAAACCAACTCACTACGAGCCGCGGGCTGCTTCCCACCGCTTGGTGTGCCGGTGTTATCCGGGAGACCCGTCACTTCGACTTGTCGCGGTGGTTTCGACGCTACCCCCGCTGGTGGTTAAACCGCGGGGTGGGGATGGAGATGCCGTACGCGTTGTCGTATATGGCTCACAAGCTGGTTGACGAGTTCAGTGCCGTCTGGCACGTCGTCAACGCGAAGTATTACCACTTCCTCGCGGCCGGGTGGGTGCATACCCTGTTGCCGGACAACGTCTTCGCCTGGATCGATGCCGAGGCCCTTAAGCGGATGTCCAAGTTGAACCTGCACCGTATGGCCAGTGGGCCGGGTGGCCAGGCGATCTTGCACACGTTCCACAAGATGAAAAAGGCCACGGAAGTGTTCCCATGGACCATTATGGTCAAGGACGTCATCCGACGGGACATGCAGACGCGTGCGGCGCGTCAAGTGCACGTCCATTTGGACTCGTTGGCCGAGTACAGGTTCATGCTGAACCACCCTTGTCGGGGCTTTGCGTCTTTTCCCGTTTGTGGCGGGGGGTCGGACGACGATGGCGATACGCCCGCGGCGTCAGCCCAAAGCAATGGCGGTTTTGTCCGCTAAGAGACGCAGGCGGCCGTTGGGCCTTCGCGTCGGGCTGCTTTCAATAGCCGGCGGTCGCTCTCGCCGGTGCGCGAGACGCGCGTTACCACCGCGTCCGGCGGACATGCGCGTTTGACGCAAGAGGACGTTTGGACTTCGCCTGAGGCGTTCCAGGCGGCGGTGGCCTTGTTTGGCGACGGGCCGAGTCGTCGGTTGGACGGGCAGCGCGTGCCTCCTGGCGAAGGGGCGGCCGCCCTGGCTTCGGCGTGGAATCTCCGGACGAAGGCGCTACGCCGGGCAATTCGTGACGCCCATGGCTATGTCCTTGAGCACGCCATGCCCGTTTTGGCTCTGGCCATGAGCGTGGCTGCAGAATCGGCGGCTGCCTTCGACCTGTTCGCTTAGGAGGTCGAACGTCTGCGCCAAGTCGCGGCGGTGCCTCCCTCGCCTGTGCGCTTTGACGCGGGCGACATCCTCTGCCGGCGTCTCAGCCGTGACGACGACGATGAGGAGGAGTCTCCGCGCAATATGCGCCGTCGCAGTTCGTCGGTGGACGGAGGTAGCCGGGGGCACTTCCGCCACTGAGGCGGGTGGTCCAAGACCGGTGTGGGCTCGACTTGTACTTCTGTTTTGGTTTGGCTTGTCTTACTGCCGAGGCCCGTCGGCAGGTGATGCTGTGGCAGTGTTATATACACCTTGCCCGCTCATGCGTCGCTGTGATTGGGATAGAGCGGGCTTGGTTTGTGTAGCATTGTTGGTTCTCCTGTTAAAGTGAAAGGCATCAAGTGCCCATGTGGTCATGTCATTATGGTCTTTTGACGCGTGGGAGAGTACCTCGTGCGATGCACAAGCCGCTTTGGCATCGGCGTACCAGCGGGAGCTCTCGTATCTCGGGGCTATAAGCGTCGCGTCCGTACTTCGGTACATCAAGTCCTCCACCGTTGTTGTTAGGTCATGGACCAAAGGTAGCAGTAGCCCGTCAGCCTCGGACTCAACCCCTTGGGTATCGGGCGTGGGTGGCGCGTCATTGTCCTGTAAGGACGGGGGGCAGGGCCACACGTAGGTGTACAGCCCATGCCGCTCAGAAAGCTCGGCGAATCGCCAAAGAGCCAACCAGGGGTCCTGGGAGATATTACGCGTCCGTTCGGGAAATGACAGTCAAGCCCAACAAATCGCGAGAGTCTCCTGAACTGAATTCGATTGGTTCTTGTTAACCCAGTTCAGTGTGATTCGAATTTTGCCATGGGAATTCGAAAACACTCCAAGAATGGTCGGGGACCACTTTGGTTCTTGGCGTTGGGGGGATACTACCAGCGCCGTCTCGGCTTGATTAAGCCTGGGTGAACGGCGGGTGCCCCGAGACGGGGGTTTCGGAATACTCCAAAAGTATCCCGCAATTTTCTTCTTTTTCCTTCGGAGAAGTCGGATGACCAAGTTCCGGGGAAGGATTTCGAAGGGCTCCCAGGAATCGTGCTTGGGACCATAGTCAAACCATCGGTTCTTGGCACTGTAGATGCCTTTGCTCCGACGGAGCTTCAATAGGCGGTCGATGACGAATTCGTCAGGTACCGGATGTGTGCTCTCAGGCTTATCGAGTCCGTCCAATAGTGGATGTGGGGTCTCGTCTGGAGTCGACGGCCGTGGGGCCGGGGTATCATGGTCACTATTGACTCTTCGCTCTTCGCCATTCACGTCTACGACGTAGGTAGAATAATCAGGGTCAAGTACGATGAATTGGCCGACGGTCCTGCTTTGCAGCTTGTTCTGTTGTTTGTGGTTCGTCGTATAGACGTAGTCACCGGCACGGACACGTTTGTCCCGTGTATCAAAGTTCGAATCGACGTTACGCTTATTGCGTTGTTGCGTCTTTTTTAAGGCCTCTACGACGGCTGGAATTTGCTGTCTTAGCTTGGCCATGAACTCACGCTTACGCGCTAAGGGTGACCCATCATTGAGGGTACCCTTATTTTTCAATGGCATCCCTGGGGGGAGGTTGCGGACCGACAAACCCGGGATTCGTCTCAGGATAACGAGTTCGAATGGCGCAATGCCTGTTGATCTGTGTGGCTGGCAATTATACGCCATGGTCAATACGGGGAGTAGTTCATCCTAACGGCGCGGGTCGTCAGTGACGTAATGTCGGAGTTGCGTAGTCATAGTACGATTGTACCTGTTGACTTGACTGTTAGTCTGTGGGTGGTACGCCGTGGTGCGCACTGTCTCGGTGCCTTGCACTTTCATTACGGCAATGAAGAAGTTCGACATGAACTGGGGACCTTGATCCGATAGGATTCGGTCAGGTGGGCCATAACAGGCGACCCATGCGTCAATCGTAGCTGATGCCACGGAGATTGCCGTTATGCGCCGAAAGGCGACGACTCTGGTCAGCTTGGAGAAGCGGTCGGTAATGACCAGAATGAAGCGGTTACCAGCTTTGTTCGCGGGGATTGGCCCGAAGATATCGACCGATAGGTCTGTCAATGGTTCCGTAGCAGGGAACAGCGTCAGCGGAGGCATGTGTCGTCGTAGTCACAGCTGATTTTGGGCGCAGGCGGTACACTTACTGATAGCGTTGTAGATATCCGTGACCATGGATGGCCCGTAGTACCGACGCCGCATGGCGTAGTACATCCCGCTCATACAAGGGAGAGCTGACACCGTGTCTTGATGTTCAAACGTAAGGATACGCTCTCGTAGGCTTTCCGGGATGCCCAATTGGTCCCCGTACGGCGCCCGCGTGCAGAGGCCGTGGCCTTTATTTTGAAAGAAGTCCTTCGCCGTTTTGGGAGCCACGCGTTCGGCCAACTCGACGTAAAACGCGTCGGCTCGTTGAGCTTCCACAATATCGTCGTACTTGACGGGGGCCGGCATGTCGGTACCCGTGTACCTCCCCGTCAGCAAGCCGTTGGCCGTCTCGGCCTATGCAAGGCATCGGATGTAATCGTTGATATCTTTATTGGCGGCTTCATTGTCTGTTCGGGACAGGAAGTCTGGGGCGTGGTGCGATGCACCGGGTTTGAACTGCATGTCGAATGTCTAGTCGGACAGCCGAAGGCGCCATCGCATCAACCGACCACTTGAGTCAGTGGTGCTGTAAATTCAGTTTAGAGCTTGGTGGTAGGTCTGTAGTAGGAAACGATTTCCGTCGAGGAAGTGTCTGGGCTTGAGTACGCTCCACACAACGCCGAGGCATTCGCGTTCCGTTATGGAATAGTGTCTCTCAGCTGGGCTGAGTCCACGGCTCCAGAAGCCAGCCGGTAATCCAGTACCGTCAGGTTTCTCTTCCAGCAAGGTGCATCCGAGTTGGTCGGCTCAGGCGTCGACATCGACCATCACTTGGCCTTTGGCCTTTGGCAGGGCCAAGATTGGTGGTGCGAAACGCGCTTGACGTGGATCGTTAATGGCCGCAACAATTGCGTCTGTAGGCTTTCGTACGTCCGAGGGGACCTCCGCGCGGGTCATTGCTGTAGTACCACGATCAGGGGGGGTACCTCAGGAGGTGGGAAGTAACGGCCGTCTGGGCCGCTCGCGCGACGCCCGCCATGGGAGTCGAGGTCCAGGAAGTCGGGCCGATCGAAACGCCAACATATGAAGGCACGGTTTACTTGCTGGCGACGATGGTGCCTCCCACCTTCGTCGCGCTTCGTCCTAAAAGGGCGGAAAGCGTCGCCCGGGCTCGATTCCCCGATTGGGAATTGACCCGGGCAGTCGCCAACCAATGCAGATAATTCCCTCCTTGCACATAAAGTCTCCCGAAGCGATCACTACAGACGAGGGGGAGTGACCGTTCCGCGCGCAACGCGCTGCAACCACCGCGTGGCGCCCGGTCGGTTGTCGTCTGCCGCGCCCTCCGGCTGCGGCCACCCGGACCCCGCGGCGGGCGTGACGGCCAGGCGCCCCCCTTCGCCGGCTCGCGCCCACGCTCACAGGCGGGCCCGCCGTCCCCGTGCCCGCGCCCCCGTTCCGTCCGTGCCCGTCGTCGTCGGCGCCGCCGACCCCCGCCGCCCGTCGCACCCCCAGTGCCCCGACGGCCGAGCCACCGTCGTCGACGGGGTCCCATAGTACTACATCCCTTTCCGCTGAGACGGAGCCGTTCCCGGCCGTGCCCCCCGATATCCCCGGCGGGGCTCTGTCCGCCGGGCCCCCGACGCGCCCGGACGCCGACAGCATCGAGGTCTCGCCCGCCGCGCCCCTGGCGAGCCCGTCTGCGACTGACGCCGCAACGGGGGTTGTGCCGGCGCCTGCCACACCGGCGACGCCAGGACCGACGAGGGCCCGTCCGCCCACCCCCGCGCGTCCGACGTTGCCTCCTGGCTTGCGGCTGCCGTACGACCCCAACGGTCGTGAGTGGCGGAAGCCGCCCCGCCCGGCGGGGGCGCCGGAGACGGGTAGTGGCGGGGGTGGGGCTGCGGCGTCCCCGGCGTCTGCCGTGGGCACGGGCACCACTCCGGCGCAAGGAGGGGGTCCCACAGGCGCGACGGAGGATGGGCCTCGCTGTAGGGGCAGGCGACCCCCGTTCTCCCATCGCGACCGGCGCCGCCAGCCGTCCGATCGTGGATCGCCCCGCTGGGGCCGGCCGTTGCGGCGGACAATTCGCCGCTTGTCAGCGACCTTTCCCTGTCCGCGCTTCCCCAAGATGCCAACGGGGCGCAGGCTGTGTGGCGGGCCTTCCGGGAGCTCGCCGTGGCGGCAAGTTACGACGCCCGGCCGGCGGGCGCGCGCGATTTCGGGTCCTTCATTCGCCCCGTCGGTAGCAGGGCGGCGTTCTTGCGTTGCATGCTGCGGTGCAGCCCGGGCCGGGTGCTCTTGGTCCCGCACCCCGCGGCCGAGCTACCGTTTGTCGCAGGCGGCGAAGAGTGCGCCTACGTCGAGGACTGGCATGCCCGTCTGCACCATCGCCCCGCCGTCCCGTTCGGCCACTCCTGAGCGCTCGTCAGCCTTGGAGCGTAGGTCCCTTGCTCGCCCTGAGCCCGGTGGGCCCGCAGACCGCGCCGGCGGATCTGGCGCTGGAAGCCGCACGCCGTTCGCGCGGTGAGCTTGGGAGCACCCTCCGGGAAGGGCACGGGGCGATCTTCTTGCCCGTGCGGTCCGGCATCTGATTTGCCGCTGCGCGTGCTCACTTTGCGCGCCGGCGATAGCGTCGCGGTGCGCGACGCAGCGGCTGCTGACGTATGTAGATTCGCACGTCATCCACTAACAGCAGTCCCCGCTCCAAGCGTACCCGTGACACTCCACCCAGGGTACGGCGTACGTCATGATGACGGCGGCTTTCGTGTCGGAGGGGCTCCGCGCGTACCGCGAGACGCACCGCGTCTTCGGGCCGTCGCCTTGCTACTACGCCCTGACGGAGAAGTTCTCGGTCGACGACCTGGCTTCGGGTTATCGCTCTGCCGCGGATGCCTTGGCGGATTACGACGCTTTCGCACGGGCGGTGCCCTGGGCAGCTGTTCACGACCGGCTGCCCTACAACTACGACCCCACCGGTCAGGCTCCCAGCTCCTTGCTGCCCCACCAAGTGGGTACCGTCGCGGACCGCCGGCGCCACTACGTCCGCATCGTGGGCTTCCCGCGGTCGCCGCAAGCCCCGCTGGGGGTTAGCTGGCGGAGCCGCGGCTCGCGGATGCCGTCTCGCGGTCACTACCTGTGACGGACGAGGCCTGGGCGGTGCCCGCCGGATTCCCCCTGTCCGACCCGGGGTATGTCCCTTCGTCGACGGAGGAGGCGGCCGGGTCGGCCGCGCACGACGCCCGGAAGCGGCGGCACGCGGACAAGGAGCGTGGCGGCCCTGTGCAGCCCGGGTCCGCCAATTTTGGGTCCCCGGCCGGCGCCTAGCCGGGTGTCCCGGCTGGGCCAGCCGCCTTCCCCGCGTCCGGGTCGCCCATCCACGAGCTGGGCTCTCACGTGCCCGGAGGGGGCGACGGGGAGTTGCGCGAATGGGGTTCCGGAGGTCCAGGCGCGGGGCCCCGCGGCGAAGCCGCGTCGCCCCCAGCGGCCAACACCGACTGGGACCGTTATCCGGCGGCCCGTCATGACGGGTCCATGTCGGCGCCCGACGGCTGCTTGGCCGAGCAGCGGCATGACGACTACCCCGGCACGGCCGGTGCCGAATTTGGTGACGGGTAGCCGGCCGATGCCGGTGGCGGCACCGGAGGCGCACGCTACGACCCCGGGGACCGTAGGGAGGGCAGAGTGGGCCGCGGTGCCGGCGCGTGGGATGACCGCGCGTGGCCGCCGGCCAGTCAGGGTGACGGTCGCAGCCATACTGCTGCCGGGCGAGACGGCCTCATGAGGCGCACCGACATCGGCCAAGGCCGTGAGCTCGACGCCCATGGCGGCCGCCACTGGGACGCGGAGCCCCAGCCTGACGGCGGGGGATACCCCACCGGCGGCGCAGGGGCGGCCACCGGGTCGCTGCGCGACGCCCACGGCGGCCGCCACCGGGACGCGGACCGCCAGCGAGACGGCGGGCGATACCCCACCGGCGGCGCCAGGGCGGCGCCCGGGTCGCAGCGCGACGCCCATGGCGGCCACCACTGGGACACGGAGCCGCACTGTGACGGCTGGGGATACCCCACCGGCGGCGCTGGGGCGGCCGCCGGGTCGCAGCGCGACGCCGATGACGGCCGCCATTGTGGGTCGGAGTCCCGCCGGGACGGCGGGGGATACCCCGCCGATGCCGTGCAGACGGCCACCGGGGGTCCGCGCTGCGCGTGCTGGGTCGACGGTCCCGACAACGATGGCCCGGCGGCGGCGCTGCTCGAGCTGGGGATAGTGGGCCCCGTCGCAACCCCCGTCCCGGGGCAGCCGGACGTCGCCCTCGACTGGTGGCTGTCCTCGCTGTGGGAGCCCCCCGTTACGTTGACAGCCACGGCGTGGCGGGACTTTCTCACTTCCGGGACGGGCGTAGCCCTCTTTGGGCACGACGGGGCCGTGAACTGGGCCGAGGTGGGTCCCCCGGAGCTCACCGACGCCCTTGTGGAGTACGCCCGCTTCGGGCTCTTCGGCGTCGTGCCGCCCTGCCTCGAGACCGCGCAGACTCAGGCGAAGCGGTTCCAGGCCGCCCTGTGGCGTGTCCTTTGTAGGGCGGGTCGCCGAGTTCACGTTTGGGAGGACCGCGGCCGCGCCAAAGGGCATTGCCCTGGCCCCGTAGATGCCGCGCCTACCTGGGTGGCGTTAGGCCGTCGGCTGCCTCGTCGTAAAGCCGCGAGTTTTCTCCCTGTGCCCCGAGAGTGCGTGTGGGTCGTCTTGGCGCTGCCGCGTGACGTTGACGCCACGTGACCGCTGGTCCGAGCGACCCAGTGGCCCGACAGCCCCAGAGGGCCCCACATACAAAACCCCCCCCCCCCCCCTCCCCCCGTCGGCGCTCGGCCGCCGCGCCGAGCCAGGGGGTCAGGCGTGGTCGGTCGGGGGCGACGCGGCAACGACGCCTGCGGCGGCCCCAACAGTGCGGCCCGGGGCTGGCGAGGACGTTGGCGGCGGGTTGGTTGACGTATGGGGTAACCCGAGGCGTGCGGCGCGGCGCAGATAAACGCGCAGGGTCTCGTGCGGGGCGTCCGCGGCGTCCAGCCAGGTGGGATGGGGGTACCCGGTCCAGTAAACCTGGACCCGTAGGGATCCGTCGGGCAACGTGGCGTGATCCGCGATCCGGTCCACGGCGTACCTCTGGCTATCAGCCTCCGCAACATGAAAGGAGCGGGCCGTCCGCATCTCGGGGTGCTGGGCGGAGCCCGGGACGGCCGCGCCTGAGGCCCGGACGACGTGAGCCTTGATTTCCCGGCGGTGCTCCCCATCCACGTCGAGGAGTACCGTGGGGCCATCCGTGCAGACCACGCGGTAGGGCCCGCGGGCAATGTGCGTCAGATTGCCGCCGGCACCTTCGTCCTTGGAGTGATCGCGCAGCCACGCGCAGCCCCCGACGGTGAGCTTCTCCGCGCGCAGCGCGAGGCGGCCGTCGTGGTCGCGCTTGTAGCGCCCTTGCGTCGCCTTGAGCGTTGCCCGCATCTGCGGGACGAGCTGCACGAGGCGGGTCAGCAGGGCGGCCTGGGCCCGTTTCTCGGCG
>ENA-ORXR01001857-ORXR01001857.1-marine-metagenome-genome-assembly--contig:-NODE-1857-length-21338-cov-22.377922_pt1 | contig 21338 bp, 14 predicted proteins | sample MGYA00237866_ERZ511479 | MGnify/ENA metagenome assembly ERZ511479 | reverse complement strand
TACAAAAATAATAATAAAGCATTTTTTATAAAATAATTTAATTTAAAACGCAAATACATCTCGCCTGACATTTTGAACATGTCCGTCGAGTAGGCTTTCCACTAAATTCCTAGATGAGCCTAATTTATTCTCGTTTGTTCACTAATGAGCAGATAACCGGTATTGAGCGTTTTGTAATGATTCGGTGAAAGCACTCAACTGCTCATCTTTCAAAAATCACCCCCATTTTTTGTTAGTTCAATATTTCAAAAAAACGAAAAAGTCCTGTCTCAAAATCTGCTCTTTTGTGTCTTGTTTTTTTTGGTAAATACTTGCTTTTTACCATTGGATTGCCCTTGAAAGACTGTAAACGATAAATCACTTGAACAAAAACGACACCCTTGCCTCATTAAAACAAATACGAAAACACATGAAAGGCAAGATCTACATTACGTGGGCATTGTGCATAATCGCCCGGACTATATATGCACAACCCGTTGAGAATGTTTATTTTAGTGCGGATAGAGGGCTTTACGATGCTCCCTTATTTGTTTATTTACAGACAAATGAGGCGAGTGCTACCGTAGTATATACCCTTGATGGCTCTGAACCAAGCACTTCTAATGGTATCACCTATACACTCCCCATTTTTATGGAGACGACCACTCTTGTGCGTGCCATTGCTTACACCCCCACAGACACTACAGAGGTCATCACCTACTCTTATATTTATCCTGATGAAGTCTTGGATGCTGCCATAAATCAAGAATTAACCGAATCTTTATTGGATATTCCAACAATTTCTATTGTCACAGATTATGTGATAAATTCGGGCGACCCTGTACCGGGGTCTGTCGAGTTTTTGTATCACGATGGACGCAAAAATCATCAGGCTAATATCGGAATCAGACATACAAATGGCGGCGATGCCAATGTCTATCCCAAAAAGACGATAAGACTATATGCCCAAAGCCAATATGGTCAAAAAAAGCTCGAACACGATATTTTTTCAGTCCCACCTTATGGTGATTTTGCGACCAACGAATTTGACAAAATTAACCTGCGTTATGGTTCGCAGGATAATATTGTCAATAGCAATTGGTGGCAAATCGGACCGACCATATTTCTTCGCAATCGCTGGGGTTACGATAGCCAGTTGGCGATGGGGTGGAACTCACCACATGGGGCATACATGCACGTATATGTAAATGGAGTCTATAACGGCATGTACCATGTACACGAATTGCCCGATGAGAGTTTTCAGGAAGAATATCGCGGAGGAAAAAAAGAAGAATACGATGTCATCAAAAATGGTCAGGTCGTAGAAGGTACGTCCACTGCATGGACTGTCGCGAATAACAAACTAATTAGTGCTAACTATACAGGTTTTGCCGAAGATGTTGACATCGAAAATTATATTGATTATCACCTCCTTTCGTGGTATCAAGGCAATACGGATTGGCCCCAAAACAACTGGTATATGGCGCGGCGGCGCGATTCCGGCGAAAAATTTCAATTCTTTCAATGGGATTTAGACCGAACCCTCCTTGACCCTTATGGCGACCCGCAACTCGCATTTAGTGCAGGATTCAGCATTTCATTTATTATGCAAAACCCTGATTTTGAAATAATTATGCGAGACCGTATTTACAAACATTTTTTCCGCGATGGCGCATTGACCACTCAAAAAGCAATGGAGCGTTTTCAGTACCGCGTGAGTGAGATGCGAAAAGGTGTGATTGCCGAAACCGCACTTTGGGGAAATAGCCAAGCCGACTGGCTCAATAATATTGATTGGTATTTGAATGATTATTTTCCCAATCGCAGCAATTTCGTCCTCAACGAATTGGTAGCTGCCGAATACTACCCGACCTTCGACCCGCCGGTATATAGTCAGTTTGGCGGACAAGTATATCCCGGTTTTCAACTCACACTACTCAACCCCAATAATCAAGGTACGATTTACTATACCACTGATGGTACTGACCCCCGCGCTTCGGGTGGCGGCATATCGCCCTCCGCACAACAATATACTACACCTTTTACATTGCCGGGCAGCGTGGTAGAAGTACGTGCGCGGGTCTTGCTCAATTCGGAGTGGAGTGCATCTTTTCCCGTTGTATTTCATTTTCCACAAGATTATTCTCCGCTTGTTATCAATGAGATAAATTATCATCCGGCAGATTCGATAATCGCAAATGATGGCGATAATTATGAATTTATCGAAATAAAAAATAATGGTACAGATGCAATTTATTTAGCGGATGTAAAATTTACTCAAGGGATTCGTTTTACATTTGATAAAAATGCAGTCATACACCCGGATAGCTTCATCGTATTGGCGCGCGATAGCATCGCTTTCCTGCAAAAATATGGCTTCAGACCGGATGGAGATTATGCCGGAAAATTGAGTAATGACGGTGAGCTTCTCGCACTATCCGACCCTTTTGACAACCTCATTGACAGCGTATTGTATAATGATGTCGTAACATGGGATACGCTGGCAGACGGTCATGGTTATTCGCTCGAATTGATTAATCCTGATTTTAATAATGCGCTGGCAGTCAGTTGGCAACATTCGCAAAGCGAATGTGGTACACCGCGTGCTGAAAATACCCTCCAATGTTCAATTTCATCCTTTGAAATAATCATTAATGAAATTAATTATAAATATACCGAAGAATTTGCTGCCCTAAATGCAGATGATTGGGTCGAATTGTATAATAATTCGACGTTTTCCTACGACCTTAGTGGTTGGTCTATTATTGATTCGGATTCGACCTACATCATTCCTCCGAGTACAATGATAGCCGCCGGAGCGTATTTGGTATTTGCAAGAGATACAACACTATTCAAAAACGCACACCCGAATGTGGATGTAGTAGGACCGACAGGCTTGGGATTCAGCAGTACAGGCGATATGATTGCACTGCTCGACCAATCCGGCTGCCCTGTGGATGGGCTTAATTTTGGTATAGACGGTGCATGGGCAAGTACACCCGCCGGGCAAGGACCGACCTTGACCTTGCTTTCTCCTACATTGGATAATGCGGAAAGTGTGAGTTGGTCTGCTTCCGGTAATTATAGCGGTACACCCGGACGGCTCAATTCCTTTAGTACCTGCAATACACCTAATTCTATCATTATCAATGAAATAAACTACAAATCACCTATTTCGCCATTTGCCGATGATTGGGTCGAATTACACAATACAACTACGAGTAGCATTGATATTTCAAATTGGGAATTTCACGATGATAACAACTTTTATACGATTCCTAATGAAACGGTAATTCCGGCAGGAGGATTCTTCGTTATTGTGAGAGATACTATCAATTTTAAGAATGTATTTCCTTCGGTAAATGATTATGTTGGAAATCTTGGCTTTGGTATGAGTAGCAACGGCGAAACTGTTGGGCTTTTTGATGAACACCGCTGTCTTGTGGACATAGTAAATTACGATAGTACGCCCCCGTGGGTCACTGAACCCAATCACACCGGCCTTACTTTGTCGCTCATTTCGCCTAGCTATGACAATGACCTTGCAGGAAGTTGGGTGCCCTCCACGCAAGGAGGCGCAGCATACGGTACGCCGGCTGCTCCCAATAATATCAACGACCCTTGTTACGGCGAGATAACCGATGTTGTGATTAATGAAATTAATTATAATCCCAACTCAGGCAGTGATTCCGGAGATTGGTTAGAATTATATAATGCTTCGCCCTTTTCGGTAAGTATTTCGGGATGGAAATTGCATTATGAAAACAGTGCCTACATCATTCCTTTAGGTACTGTCATTGCTCCAAACGATTTTTTGGTACTTGTAGAGAATGTCTGGTTATTTAGCAGTCAATTTCCTACCATAACCAATTTTATAGCTGTACCGGCTCTTGAATTAAATGATGATACAGATAGGCTCTTTCTCTATTCTGACAGATCTTGCATGATTGATTCCGTAACATATAGCGATAGCAGCCCATGGCCCACCGGTGCAGATGGTTTTGGTGCTTCGCTTTCGGTCATCAATCCTATTTCAGATAATGCCAACCCCATTAACTGGATGGCACTACAAGGCGTAAAAACGCCCGGAAGAAGTAATGACATCGTATGCGGACCGGGTGAGCCATTTCTGAATCTCCGATTATGGTTGATGGCAAATGCAGGCATCTCAGATACCGAAGATAATGCAAAAGTAAAGACTTGGAATGACCAAAGCCCCTATGGAAATGATGCGACACAATTTTTCAGCTTTGATGCTCCCTATTATTACTCCAACATCATCAATGGTCATCCGGTAGTACAATTTGATGGGATTCACGACTGGATGAAAATCAATAACCTTGCATCCGTACTTTCAGGAGAAGCCACATTTTTTGCGGTCATTATTCCCGTGGCAGATACTGATGATGGTTATTATTTATCAACTAATTTTTTTGGCAATAATCGTATTAAATTCGGACACCGCTCCAATGGAGAATTGATTTACGACGACGATGTCACTCCACTTTCTACGGATAATTACATAGATGAAAAGGTGATTGTATCTTGCAATATTACGCCTGATATTCGGGCGGAAGGATATATCAACAGTACACAAGCTGTCCCCTGGACAACCTATATGAGTAGTTCCGGCGCAAACCGTGCTTCATTGGGACAAGAGTTTGACTTTAGTGGTAGTGACAATGAGACTTCTAATCACTGGAAAGGTGGTTTAGCCGAATTGATTATTTATAATAAAATACTAAGCAATGACGAAAGACATCATATTGAATCTTACCTCGCTATAAAATACGGCATCACCATTGACGTAAGCAGCCATATGTATTATCGACATGCCAATTATCCTCATAATATAGCAGGTGTAGGTATGGATCTCACCCAATGTCTGCTTCAGCGTGAGTCTATGAATGTACACACCGGAGCTATGGTCAAAATGGAAACGGCTGATGGATTAAATCAAGGTGATTTTCTGGTATGGGGGCATGATGGAAATACAACAGCGATTAGCACTTTACAAGTTCCAAGTACTACCAGAGAGCGGCTTGCCCGCACATGGCGCGTCACTGAAACAGGCGATGTAGGCAAAGTCAATGTTGGATTTAATGTAAGCGGTTTGGGCTTGGATTTGAGCGACTTAAATGCTTTTGCCATACTCATTGATAGCGATGATGGCGATTTTTCAAATGCCCGCACCCATTTTCAGGGACGCAACATTAGCGGTGATACTATTGTCTTCAATAATGTTGAATTTGATGACGATGATTGGTTTACTTTAGCTGTCAGGCAACAAGCTTGTCCAAGCAATGACATCGTTGTGCCTGCTTCAATCTGCTACCTCACTCCTACCCCATTTGCCCCTAATGTAGGTATTCCTGATGCAACTTATCAATGGTATTTCGGATTAGGAAATCCGCCATCATTTACCGGTGTCAATGCATCTACTTACTGGGCAAGCGGAGGCACATTTGCGGTACAGCTTGCTATCGAATACCAACATTGTACAGATACCATTAATAAAAATGTTGTGGTAGAAATATGTAGTGACTATCCTGAAGCCATATTTGATTTTTATCAAATAAATGAAGACGATTCGCTGACAAGCAACATCTTAAACAATGATAGTGACCCTTACGACAACAACCTGACTTTAGTAACTACACCGATTAGTGATGTCTCCAATGGTACATTGGTTCTGAATTCAGATGGTAGTTTTGATTACATTCCCGACCCTGAATTTTCAGGCGCAGATAATTTTACCTATCGGATTTGTAATGATGGTCAGCCTGTCTTTTGCAGCACAGCCGATGTAGCCATTAATATCGTCAATGTCAACGACAGTCCAATAGCCGTCAACGACAGCATTAACATTCCCAATGACAGTACTGCTACCGGCAATCTGCTCCTCAACGACACGGATATAGAAGGGCATAATCTAACGATGACTACTACTCCAATTGCATTTCCGCAAAATGGCAACGCAGTCTTGCAGAGTGACGGAACTTACTTTTATTTCCCAAATACAAATTTTATAGGCATTGATTCATTTACCTATCAGGTTTGTGACGATGGCATACCGCAGTCCTGCTCAGAAGGAAGTGTGTACATTAATATAGAACCTGTCTGTCTTGATATTGAGTTATACGCCTGGCTCGAAGGCGCGTATGACGGTGGTGCAAACATGCGTACTGACCTCAACACATTCCTAAAAGTACTTCCCGGACAAAGCTCCTCTGTTCAAACCGGACAACCATATACTACAGCCCCGTGGAACTATAATGGAACAGAAGGCGCTGCATTTACCAATGCTGATTACAGCCCGGAAGTCGTTGATTGGGTACTGGTATCCTTCCGTACGGATATAGCTAAAGTGACCGAAATCAAGATGACAGCCGCACTGCTCCTAAAAGACGGACAGATACAATTTGTAGAAGATTGTGTATTGACGAACAACGTACCTTCACCACTTTATATCGTTATCGAACATCGCAATCATGTCGGCATCATGTCGCCGACACCGGTAGCTATTTCGGGGCGTTCACTGGTGCATGATTTTCGGGCAGCCGACTCATATCGCGATGCCACCAGTTTTGGTCAAAAACAAATTGGCGTGAATAATTGGGGGATGTTTGCAGCCGACGGCTCTCAAACAGACGATGCGGTCAGCTATGATATTAATGGTACAGATAAATCTATATGGACAAATGACAATGGAGTATCCGGTCTGTATCTGCTGACTGATTTTAATCTGGATGGTGATGTGACAGGACTGGATAAGATATTTTGGGCGGAGAATAACGGTATTTCATCTAGAGTGCCAAAATAGATGAAATTCCAAATTCCAAGCACCAACAAAACATCGCATAAAAACACATTAGAGTTGATACCTAAAGCTTTCGGCATGCTTTTGGAAATTTTCAAGTTGCATACACGTTAAGTCTAAAAATTATGCAAATCACTCATTATCAGCAAAAAGCACCTCAATATCCTCAATAGAAATCTTCAATAATTGGGAGATTTCTGTGTCACGTAAGCCATTTTCGCGCATGGATGAAATGTATCTTTTGGTAATGCCTTCAGTGACTTTTTCAGTGACTTTTTCAGTGACTTTTTCAGTGACCTCTTCTGTTACTTTTCTAGTGACTTCTTCTGTTACTTTTTTAGTGACTATTTCTTCGCGCTCGTCGGCGGCTTGTTCACTGTACCATTGAATGATTGCTTCTTTTACGCCCATAGTTTTTGTATTACCTAAAAAATCATCTAATTGCTTTTCAAAAATAAGGTTTTTTTGTGGTTTTTCAAAACGGATATATTTTTTTATAAAATCCAGCAGTACTCCAATAAGTTCTTTGCTGTAGCCCTTTTTCATCAATCGACGAATCAAGTCAAATTTCAAACTCATCAAGCCCTCATCCGTTATTTTTTTGCGATTTTTTTTGATGCCATACCAAGCTGTTTCCATCACTACTGCAATAGGATTATCTATATCGTGAAAATCCTCCGGTTGTTTTTCCAATAACTTATATGTATTAAATTCATACACATTACGCGTACCAAAGTGGCTGATTTCGTAGGATTTAGGATGGAATTGCATATTGCCATCCGTAAAAATGGCGAGTGCTGTAACAGGCATCCCATATTTGTCCAAAATCCGATAAAAATAGGTAAACATTCGTTTAGCAAAATCCGGGTCGGCATAGCCCTGCACTTCTATGTGAATCAAAAACCACTTAGGTGTACCGCTTTTGGTGTACAACTGAACCAGTTTATCGACATAACGCTGTCCGCCGCCGAGGTCGGCAGTAATTTCTGCAAGTTCTTTATCCAAAAATTTAACGCCCTTTGAAAAGTCAATTTCATTTGCCCATTTTCCAAAGAAAAAACCAATGATATACTCTATCAAATCCTCAATAATACCTTTCCAAAGTACATCTTGTAGCGTGTATTTAGGTTTCTTTTTACTCATAGCAAATTATATTTTTTCATGGGTGAAATGAGCCGTAAATCTACATCACACAATTAATTAAAGCACTCACTTTCCTTTGTTTTTTATTCTTTAAAACTAAGGTTTCCAGTCGATTACTTAATTCAAGATGAATCTCGGTGATACTATTTTCGGCAATCAATATATAATCATTTTTCGGAATTAAATACGCCACTTCCATCAACCAAACTGAATCACAACAAGTCTGATAAGCATCCGAATGAAGCAATTCTTTGGCGTATAAAACAGATTTTTGCCCATCTGCAAATACAAGCGTGAGTGTCGCATCTTTTTTTATCGAAAATTCGGTTTCTTTCGTTTCAAAATGAACATCAAGGAAGATTTCGCCGTTGGATTTTCGCATTTTGGCTGCGAGTGTTTGATAGACAGTGTATCCGCCAACGAGTATCTGTGAGCGCGTTTGTGTCTCGTTGGTTTTGGAAATATAACGACATTGTGCAGTCAGTACATTCGCAAAAAATAACATAAAAAAAGCATTGGCAATCAGAAAAATAAACTGATTGTCAATGCTTTTATTTTTTCGTGAAAAAATCATAAAATATTTCGTCAAAGACAATTTAAACTTTCCCCAAGCTGTACGGGATAAACTTAAACTTCATCAAGCTACCAGTGAAAGGTCAATCACCTTTGCCAATCTTCCAAACACCTCATCAATCTCACCTACACCATTCACAGTACGTGTTTTATCTTTTTTCTCGTAATATCCTGCGACGATAGCTGTCGTTTCTTTATATACATTCAAGCGATTACGGATGATACTTTCGTCCGCATCGTCGCTGCGTCCTGATGTTTTGGCGCGATTGAGCAATCGTTTTACGATTTCTTCATCATCCACATCAAGAGCCACAAGTGATGTAATTTCCTGACCACTAGTCATCAACATAGCATCCAATGCTTCCGCCTGTGGTATCGTGCGCGGAAAACCATCAAAAATATAACCCTTCACATCCGGATTTTCTTGCACCTTATTTTTGAGCATACCGATTGTTACTTCATCGGGTACGAGTGCGCCTTTGTCCATATAACTTTTCGCTTCCAAACCAAGCGGCGTTTTACTGCCGATTTCGCTGCGAAACAAATCACCTGTGGAGATGTGGAGCAAATTATATTTTTCAACCAAATTGGCTGCTTGTGTTCCTTTACCGCTTCCCGGAGGTCCGAATAAGATTAGATTAATCATAGCAGATTTACTCTTTTGTATTCTTTTTTTGAAAAATTTTGAAAAAAAGGATCGTAAAAATAACATTTTCGTGCAGATTTAACCTTTTTATTATCATAAATGTTGACATAATGATACAAAATTGTTGAGGATTTTCCAAAAATTCTTTTTGCGAACAAAAACTAAAACATCTCCCCAATCCGTTCAATCCACATTCACTACCTTTGTATCAATGTCCGAATTGCTAAAAAAAATAACGAGTGCCTACCCGCTACATTCCTTTTTGATGGGTTTGTACTTCACTTTGTATGGTATCAATCAATATGAGACCTTGTTTGTAGAGGGGAAAGATGTGCTGATACTTTTCGGGGTGACAACTTTATTGAGTGCGGTGGTTTATTTCGGGATTTTGTTTTTGGTTAAAACGTTTTTCCACCCCCCAGCCCCCTCCAAAGGGGGAGATAGAAATGAATTAGTCCTCTCCAAAGAGGAAAATGAAGAAGAACTTTCTGCCAAAGAAGGAGATGGAGGAGGACTTTACTCTGAAGAAAAAAATATAGCTGCGGGTAGTTTTTCGCACAGCGAAAAATCTCCCCCTTTGGAGGGGGGCAGGGGGGTGGAAAAACGCAACAATCCCTCCTCCTTCGGAGGGAAACGCACCATCTTCTCCCCCTTTGGAGGGGGCTGGGGGGTGGAAAAAACCGCCATCCTCACCACCACCATCCTCATTTTCATTCTATTCTATTTTCATTTTTATTTAAATGTATTAAAAATTGACGGATTCCAGTTTTTGCGCTCACATAGTTATTTTTTATTGCTAATGCTGCTGCTAATTGGCGGGTGGACATTTTATTTATTTAAATCAAAAAAAACATTCGCTATACTACATCAATATTTGAATACATTGATGTTGGTTTTATTGCTATTTGAATGTGGGAAAATCGCATGGAATTATTATCAGACTCAACAATGGTATCCTGCCATCCGCGAGGAATTTATCGCTTATGAAGGTCAAGATTACGTTGAAAATGATAGCGAAAAACCTTCCGTTTATCACATCCTAATGGACTCGTACACAGGTACGGACGCGCTACAAAAATACTGGAATTTTGACAACGCAGAACTTACTAATCATCTGACATCCAAAGGCTTTTACGTAGCTCAACACGCACAAGGCAATTATTTCCACACCCGCCAAGTCGTCCCGGCTATGATGAATCGTGACTATTTTTGGAACTTCGAGGAAGGCGGTAAAGAAACTGCTCCCGCGTACCTCATCGCCCTCACGGGCATTCGCAATGCGCGTACTTTTCGGGACTTTGAAGCGATGGGTTATGAGATGATTAATTTGTCGGTATTTGATATGCTCGACTTGCCTGCTCATCGCGAATATTCGGGTATTCCCGAAACGTCTTTTCTGGGTTTTATGCTTCGCAAAACGGTCTTGGATGTGTATTTTGAAAAGAAACGCGATTGGACACATCACGAAGCGGCGATTGAGATTTTGGAGGAAATGAAAACTATCTCGCAACGCACAGACACGCCGCCCGTATATGTATATGCACACTTGATGATTCCGCATTATCCATACTTTTTTGACCGCGAAGGCAACATTCAAAAGGGGCGCGAAGCAGAAAAACATTGGAGTAATAAAGAACATTATCTCGACCAATTGATTTATACCAATAAATTGCTCATAAATACGATAGATGAGATTCTACATTCATCGGAAGTGCCGCCGATTATCATTTTACATGGCGATCATGGTTTTCGTTTTTTGGAAGGAGAAGCGAAGGATGAGGCAGCTTATTCGATTTTAGCGGCTTTTTATTTTCCGAAAAAAAATTATACACAATTACACGATAGCATCAGTCCTGTGAATTTTTATCGCGCTACTTTGAATGCGAATTTTGATACTGATTTTCCTTTATTAAAAGATGAAAAAGAAAGGTATAGATAACACGCCGTACCGACGACTTTAGCCGTCGCAGTGCCCAGCCACTTGACGGCTAAAGTCGTCAGTACAGTTTTTACATTATGCAAACAAACGAAAAATTACTATACCTTTACAAAGAGGTAAAACGCAAGGAAAAATTGCAGATTCACTTGCGACATTTGCAGGAAGATATTCTGAAAAATCATGCAGAATATGATGCCCTTACTTTGCAAATGAAGGACGAGGAAGAGGATGTCAGACGCTTGGAGGAGATGTCTTTGGAGTCGATTTTTCGGACGATACTCGGCAATAAAGCCCAACAACTCGAAAAGGAACGACAAGAGTACCTACACGTACTGATAAAGATGCAGCATGTAGCGCAAAATCTGAAGGTATTGGAGCAGGAAAAGGCAGTGTTGGAGCGTAGTTTTGAGAGTTTGTTTCATGTGGAAAATGAATTTGATAAATTATTGAAAGAGAAAGAAGTAGCCTTGGATAATAACCTTGAATATTCGGAAAAAGTAGAGCATATCAATAAAAAAATCGCGGTGTATGAAATCAAAATTGAGGAGGTAGAAGAAACGATACATTTTGGAAAAAAAGCGCGTGAACTACTGCATAAATTGGCAATAGACCTCGGCGAAATGGAGCATTGGAACAGCGATTCCAACCTCAAATCGAGCAGGAAAGTTTCCAAGAAAAGAAAGCTGCGACAGGATGTGTACAAGGTCAATCGCGCCCTGCAAAGCTATGAGCGGGAATTGAAGGATTTGGCTGACCACCTCAACCTCAATTATCAGGCGGAAATACGGAGTTTGCAGGAGTTTTTAGAAGGTTTTGTCGATTGTCTGATTACGGATTGGATTATGCAGCATCGTATCAATCATTCTAAAAATTATTTGAGTAATGTTATTGACCGTGTGCGTTTGTTGAATAGTATGTTGGCTTATGAAATAGAAAAAACTCGTGCTGCGATTGATGCGGAAGAAGATGTGAAAGCGGATATTTTGATGAAGTTTTTGGGGAAATAGTCCGCAGCTAAATCGTGAACATAAACGTAGCACGGCGCTTCCAGCCCGTGCATACATACGCGAGGCACGGGCTGGAAGCACCGTGCTACGTTTCAAATTCAAGAAAATTTAATATCGTTTAAACATTTTCTCAAAAAAAACATTAACTTTATAAAAATTTCTCTCCAATTAGAAAAATTCCAAATTACAAGAACCAAATTCCAACATAATTATATGTGTTTCAATTGGAATTTGGAATTTGTTTTTTGGAATTTACAACAGCAAAACTATGGCGAATTATACAATACAAGTCAACGGCAAATCCCACGAAGTCAGTGCCAGTCCCGACACACCTTTATTATGGGTACTGCGCGACCATCTCAATTTAGTCGGCACGAAATACGGTTGCGGTATCGCCCAATGCGGTGCGTGTACGATACACGTCGATGGCGATGCGATGCGTTCCTGCTCCGTTCCCGTCAAGTCGGTCGGCGACAAAAAAATCACGACAATCGAAGGGCTTTCAGAGGATGTAAGCCACCCTTTGCAAGAAGCGTGGCGCAAGCACGATGTACCGCAATGCGGTTATTGTCAAGCTGGGCAAATTATGAATGCGGCGGCTCTGTTGAAATCCAATGCTTCGCCTTCTGATAACGATATTGATGTGGCAATGCAAGGAAATCTTTGTCGTTGTGGTACGTACACACGCGTTAAGGCAGCTATAAAGACTGCTGCTAATATCCAGTGAGCATATTGCATTTTACGTAAAAAAACATTAATTTTGCACGTAAAAACATTTTTAATTTACTCATTTAAAACTTAGCATTAGATTTATTATGGATAAGAAATTAACACTCAGTTTGAATGAAAGCGTAGTCGAAAACGCTAAACAATATGCCAAACAGCACAAGATTAGTTTATCAAAATTAATTGAAAATTATTTAAAATTTGTATCAGAAAAAAGCACTAAAGAATTGGAAATCACACCTTTAGTAAAAAGCCTTAGTGGGGTTATAGAACTATCTACTGACCTTGATGTACGTGAACAATACACTGATTACCTTAATGAAAAATACCTATGAAGACATTATTTATTGATACCAATATCGTTCTTGACTTGCTTGCCGAAAGGCAGCCTTTTTACCCGTCAGCAGCGAAATTATTTTCATTGGCAGACAGAGGGAAAGTCCTATTAATTGTGTCTTCGCTAACATTCGCGAATACCAATTATATACTCTCTAAGGTGAAAAATCCAACCTTAACACGAGAAATTTTGACTAAATTTAAAGTCTTGGTTACAGTAGCAGCACTCAATGATAAAATCGTAGAACTTGCCTTGAACGACTCGTCATTCAAAGATTTTGAAGATGGTTTGCAATATTATACTGCCCTTGAAAATCAAACAGATGTAATTATTACCCGGAATTTAAAAGATTTTAAAGCCTCAAATATCCCCGTAATGACCGCACAATCATATCTAAGTGATTAATTCATTATCAAAAAAAAGAAAAATCATGCTTATCAAAACAGCACATAATAGAAGGTCATTTTTAAAAATATCCGGTGCCGCAGGTGGCGGAATGATGTTAGGATTCAGTTGGTTGGCGGGTTGCGTGTCGGCTACGGAAACAGAAGTCGCGAAGGCGATTCCCGACGCATGGTATAATATAAATGCCTTTTTGAAAATCGGCGATACGGGCTTGGTCACTATCATGTCACCCAACCCTGAAATCGGGCAGAATGTTAAGACTTCTATGCCGATGATTGTGGCGGAAGAATTGGACGTGGCATGGAAAGATGTCGTGGTCGAACAAGCACCTTTGGGCAATGATTTTGACCGACAAGTGGCAGGTGGTAGTCAGTCGATACGCAAAGGTTGGGAAAGTCTGCGAATGGCGGGAGCTACGGCGCGTCAGATGCTCGTCAATGCGGCGGCTGCACGTTGGGAAGTGGATGCTTCGGAATGTACGGTATCGGAAGGCGTCATTAAAAATGCAGCTGGTGAAACGCTCTCTTACGGCGAATTAGCCGCCGAAGCTGCGAAGTTAGAAGTGCCTGAAAATGTGAAATTGAAAGACCCGAAAGATTTCAAAATCATTGGCACAGACACCCGCAATGTCGATATGGAAAATATCATTACGGGCAAGCCTTTGTTTGGTCTTGATACGAAAAAAGAGGGAATGAAATATGCGTCCGTGCTACGTCCACCTGCGTTCGGACAAGCATTGGCAGATTACGATGATGCGGACGCAAAAGCGGTGGAAGGCGTGAGCGAAGTCCTCAAATTTGGCGACAAAATCGCCGTACTCGCCAACTCAACTTGGGCAGCCATGCAAGGCAAAAAAGCCCTGAAAGCCAATTGGAAAGCAGCTAAAAAACTCGAAAGTACGACCCAACACAGCAAAGAGATGACCGCCTTACTTGATAAACCCAGCAAAGAACCCAAACGCGATGACGGCAGCGTAAAACGCGCTTTTGCGGATGCTGATTCGGTCATTGAACGGGAGTACGAAGCACCATTTTTGCCACATAATTGCCTCGAACCCATGAACTTCTACGCCGATGTGACACCGGAGAAAGTGTTCCTGCTCGGACCAATACAGACCCCCGCATGGACACGCGAAAAAGTCGCTAAATTATTAGGAAGAGAAGAAAGCGAAGTCGATGTACACATGACACGCATGGGCGGCGGTTTTGGGCGTAGATTATATGGTGATTTTGCAGAGGAAGCAGCCGAAATTTCCAGTTTGACAAAGACACCTGTACAAGTCGTATTTTCACGAGAAGATGACATGACAGCAGGTACGTACCGACCTTGTTCTAAATACAAATTTCGCGCAGCCATAAAAGACAATAAAATAACGGGGTATCACCTCACGGAAGCCTTCGTAAATGGCGGAATGTGGGACCCCATCGCACAAAATTTCCCGGCAGCTTGCATCGAAAATGTACTGGTAGAAAGCCACAACTTGGAAAGCAATATCACGACAGGCGCGTGGCGTGCGCCCGTGACCAATTTCTTAGCATTCGCCGAGCAAGCCTTCTTTGATGAGTTGGCGGATATTATGAATGTTGACGCTGTAGAATTGCGCCTGACGCTACTCGACAGAGCCATCGAAAACCCCGTCGGTAAACTCGAATACGAACCCGAAAAACTCAAAGGCGTCATCGAATTGGTCGCCGAAAAATCGGGTTGGGGCAATGCGCCTGACCGCGTATATCAGGGTTTGAGTGCTTATTATTCGCACAATACTTATGTGGCAGAAGTGGCAGAAGTCATCATTGAAGATGGCGACCCGATAGTGAAGCGCGTGGTATGTGCGGTAGATTGCGGAATTGTGGTGAATCCGATTGCAGCGACCAACCAAGTCGAAGGCGGTATCATCGACGGTATCGGTCATGCCATGTATGGCGATTTTTCATTTGTCAATGGGCAGCCGCAGCACAATAATTTTCATCAATACCGCATGATACGTATGGGCGAAGCTCCGCAGGTAGATGTGCATTTTGTAAAGAGTTACAACTCGCCCACAGGTTTGGGCGAACCCACGCTTCCACCCGCAGGTGGCGCGATTGCCAATGCCATTCACGCCGCTACGGGACGACGATTGTATAATCAGCCGTTTGTAAAACAGGTGGATGTTTTAGGATGATTTTTTCGATTTTTGATTGAGTGATTTTTGATTTTTGATTGATTCGCTGTGCGAATGTTTTATACTGAAAATTTTGCGGAGCAAAATGTAATCAAAAATCAAAAATCCTCCGCTTTTGTTCTGAATTTTTCGACGGAGGAGGAGACTTGATTGATCACTTCAAAGAAAGCAGCCACTTTTTCCTGCGGCACATCCTCTACAATCGCTTCGTGGAGTTGATAGACCGCTTTGAGGGCTACTTTTCTCATTTGTTTGCCGTGTTCAGTAGGGCAGATATAGACTTTGCGCTTATCTATCTCGTCTTTGCGGCGATAGATGAGGGCTTTATCTTCCATATTTTTGAGGGTACGCGAGAGGCTGTTGGGTTCCATACCCATGCGGGGCGCAATTTTCGTGACGGGTGTTCCCTCCTCTTCATATAGCGTCAATAGTACAAAGCCCATCGAAAGGGTAAGCCCATATCTTGCTGCTACCTCGTTATATACTCGCGCTATCTCGTGCCATGCAGAACGTATCTTGTGTATGGTCACTTCTTCGGCAAGTTGTATAAAATCATCCATGCGGCAAAGTTAGCACAAAAAAACAATGCACTGCATTGTTTTTTTGTTATTTTGTAATTTGTGAGTAATTTTTTGGGTGCTTATAGATATTTTCCTAAATTTACAGTGTGAAAAAAGTATTCATTAGATATTGAAAAATATTTTCTAATTACCTATTCCCTAAGTGCTTATCAATCAAAACAGTAAGCATTAATTAAATTTAAATTCACCCATAGAACAAGAAAAAATATTTCGAACCAAAGGATACTCAAAAATAAATTTGCCAATCTCTAAATTATATTTCGTTCCATTTTTTTGAAATGTAATTTATATTTTCAGTTTATTTTCATCCTAATTTTTTTGTATTAAAAGATAATACCATGAGAAAAGTGGAACCTACTATTCAGGCTTTTTTAACGTGTTGTTTGATTTGCTTATTTGCATTTAACATGCAAGCACAACAACTCAATACCACATCAAATAATCCTACAATGTCTGAGACCAAGAAAAACTTGGCAGACCAAAGAGAGGTGCAAATTGACATCCCTCAAACGCCCACTCAGTCATTCACTCCCACAGAAAGAAATGCAACTTCTACACAGATACAGCAGTTAGAAGTCATTAGCAATACCTCTTTGACAAAAACTCCGGCACAGAAAAGAACTTCGGAGCGTTCTTCTAATGTTGTAATAGATTATGACATAGAAACGGTGCCAATGACGCCTCAACAAGTCCGACAAATAAGATTGAACGATGGCAGAGACCATCGTACCCAACCTCCCAAAGCTGACTTATCTCACTTAAAAAGTGCTATCTGTGGTGCTATCACTTTCGACAACCCTACTATTTGTAGCGTCACCCCTGTATTCGGTGATAACATAGACATTGTGGTAGAAGCAACTTCCTGTGACTTCGAAGCCGAAGCACCTAATCCGAGTGATCCGGGAACACTCATCGTAAATGGTTTGTCTATTGCAGTTATTGGTGTGGATCCTACAACTATGCAACAGGATACAGTGTTTCTTGGCACGGTACTCGAATCAGAAACTTTCGGAACAACGGCTTGTTCTACCATGCCGCTTATGGTGCCGCCTAATAATGGATGTACACAAACTTCTACAGAGTTTCTTGCCTTTACGACCCTTTTTGTAGTTGATGAAGAAACTGGCGTTATTACTGCCGCCGATATAGATGAAACTTGTCCGGTAGAATCTTTCATAATCACTATTAATCCAAATCTTACAGCACAAATTATTGGTACACAAGACCCTGTTTGCGGTACTTTGACCGCTGCACTTTTTGCAGAAGACGGTACACAATGCGGTGCAGAGATAACAGCAATGTGTACGGTAAATGGTGCAGCACCAACTATCACTTTCAACTATTCTTTCCCTAATCCAGAGGATGGTAATACTTACCAAGAGTGTCCTTCTACCCAAACAGTAGAAGGCGAAGTATGTGCAGGTTGTGGCTGTGGTGGTGAAGTGGATTACGAAGATGTTACAGCATGCAGTGTAGATGATGGTAGCGGTGTAATCTCTATCAGTTCTCCCGAAGTGGCTTGTATGATTAGTCCTGAAATTGATAATGGTGATGGTACTTTAACTGTATATAGCTTTGATGTATATTCTCCTGATGTAGCTACGGGTACTTACATAGGAAGTTTGTTTGAATCTGCTACACTCGGAGCGATTGCTTGTAATGGCAGCTTAGACATTTCTTATCCGGTGAATATGGGTTGCGACCCACTTGTTTTCCAATTTGAAGTCGTAACAGCTATAAACACTGTTGATGCTGCTTCGGGTACTATTGTTGACTTTGTTGATGACACCTCTTGTGATGGTACAGAAACTTTCTCTGTAACACTCAATCCTACGCTTACAGCAGGTATTGTAGATGACCAGGGTGCTGCTTGTGGTACATTGACCGCTGCGCTTTTTGCAGCAGATGGTACTGCATGCCCCGGTACTGAAGCTACTGCAATGTGTACTAATTTTGGGGATGTACCAAGTGTTACGTTAGTAGATCCTTATGGTTGTGCTGATCCGGCTTCACTCACTATCACAGGTGCCGCTTGTGAAAACTGTGTGTGTGGTGGTATCGTTGATTTTGAAGATGCTGTTGAATGTAGTGCAGACCTTACTGGTAATGGTGCACTTGATATTCTCTTTCCACAATTAGGATGTAATGTAAATCCTGAAACTGTAAATGCTGATGGCAGCCTTACTGTCTATAGTTTGGATTTTTATGTAGATGATGGTACGGGTAACTTGGTATTCTTAGGTTCTTTTTTCGAGTCTGCCACATTTGGTGTAGAGGCTTGTACAGGAGACTTAACACTTACCAATTTTCCTATCAATCAAACTTGCGACGCTACGGTCTTCAATTTTGCAGTTATTACTGCTATCAATACCATAGATGCCGATGGTAATGTCATAGGTTTTGTAGATGACCCATCTTGTACGCGGGAATTATTTAGTGCGACCATCAATCCTACTTTGACGGCACAAATCACTGCGGATGATTCTGCTGATTGCGGTTCTTTTACTGCTGCATTGTTTGCCGAAGACGGTACACAATGTGCCGATACAGAAGTTACTTCTGCTACTTGTAATCCGGAAACCGGTGATGGTATGACAATCGAAGTTGTGCTTACAGATCCATTTGGTTGTGCCGATCCTGCTTCTCTTACTATTTCTGCGGCTTGTGACGGTTGCTTTATTCCAATGGCTATAGCAGATCCATGTAACTGCTTCCCTGACGGTGTTGATTTGGATGGTGACGGTAGAAATGATTTGGCTTTAGAAACTATTACAATCACAGGTGCAGCAGCAGGCGAAGGCTGGACAGTAACAAATGTTATCGGTTTAGTTAACCCTGATAATACACCTACTACAGCAACAGTAATGGATAACAACGATGGTACATATACTTATACTTCCTATATCGCTGCTGATGGTGTAACTACTTATTCTGCTACATTCACCAATGCTGCTGGTGACATGGTTTCAATCAGTGGTGGTCAGTGTCCTTCATGTCCACCACCACTCGACGAGGTACCAACTGTCGGCGAATGGGGTCTTATCATGCTCGGTTTGTTGATGACCATTACAGCTGTAATTGGTATTCGTCAGCGCAGAGAAGAAGAAACTTATGCTTAAAACGAAATATTCTCAATTGATGTTTTATTGATTGTGAAAATATAAAATGAGAAGGGAAGTTCCGAATGGAACTTCCCTTCTTGTATTATAGACAACTTCGGAACTATCTTTGTAATCATATTTTGTCAAATAAAAAATAATCAAAATCAAACATTATCAATTATCCATGAAAAAGAAGATAACCGGCATGGGAATATTCCTGTGTGTGTTTTTATATTCCTGCTTTGCTCAGGATGGTGAACGGGAAGCATACATTGAGCTTTATAAGCACATTGCCATAGAGGAAATGAACAGAAGCGGCATTCCTGCCAGTATCAAATTGGCACAAGGAATCCTCGAATCGGCATCAGGTGCAAGCACATTGGCAGTCAAAGCCAATAATCACTTTGGTGTCAAATGCGGTAGCAGATGGGCAGGCGCAACATACTACCATTTTGATGACGACTATGACCGTAACGGTAATCTCATCAAGTCTTGCTTTCGTAAATATCAATCACCGGAAGAATCCTATAAGGCACACACCGAATTTTTAATGTCGGGTGCGCGGTATGAATTTTTGTTTAGCTATCCGAAAACCGACTATAAAAACTGGGCGCGAGGACTAAAAAAAGCAGGTTACGCCACCAATCCGCAATATGCCAATTTGCTCATCAGAATCATCGAACAATCCGACCTTGCAAAGTTCGACAGAATGACAGAGGAAGTCATCGTCTATGAACCCGAAAATCCTAAAAACCCCGACAAGGTACAATCCGTCAAGCGTAGAAAAAGTGTCAATAATCAAGTCAAAATCATCATTGCAGCAGCAGGTGACACCTATGCCGAGCTATCAGAAACATTGGACATTCCGCGTAAAAAATTGCTTAAGTACAATGATGCTAAGTCAGGGCAAGCCATACAACAAGGCGACTACATATATATGCAGCCCAAACGCAAAAAATACCGATACAAAAAAGATTTTCACATAATAAAGAACGACGACACCATGTACCAACTCTCCCAAAAATATGGCATCCGCCTTGAATGTCTCTACAAACGCAATCGCATGAAATCAAATACAGAGCCCGCAGAAGGACAACGTATTTATTTGCGTAAAAAAGCCAAAAATGCTCCTAAACTACGTCCGGCAGGCGCGCCAATCACCGTACCCAAGCCTCCACGCCCCAAACCACCAACAACACGCCCAACAGAAACAGAAACCCAACCAAGTACACCGACGCCAAGCCCAACTGAGAAGATTCATATAGTCAAATCAAGCGATACCTTATACAATATTGCCAGAAAATACAATATCACTGTAGAAACCCTCAAACAACTCAATGGATTGACTTCCAACATTATCAAAATAGGACAACGCCTCAAAGTGATGTAAAAAAACATACTACTATTTCTACATTAAGACTCTGCGAGTCTCGGTTCTTATAATAGTGTTCGATGCTTTTTTTTCGTTTTAAGTGTCTGATTTTCATATTGTTAATTTCATTTTTTGGTGATGTTTGTGGGGGAATAATTGTTTGTACAATGAGTACCAAGACCATTTTTCTGGCATCGGCTACACTCATTAATGGGTAATCTACCTCGTGGTCAATTTGCTCCTTGAGCATAAATAACAAAGCCATTAAGACCATAGCGTGGTGATGCCAACCTGCCCATTTACGCACTTGATAATCTTGCCAAGCCAACACAGATTCCGTCTCGGCTTAGCCGAGATGTGGAATTGACGGGCTTACCAATTTGGAATTTGACACGAATTTAGGTAAATTGTATTAAAATGTATGACATGAATTTTGACGAGAAAGACATACCATATACATCCAACCATAAGGTAAGGGAAGAGGAAGAAAATAATCTACCCCAAATGAAGAAGTTATTTTTTTTATATGTTTGGCTAAATTTGAC
>ENA-ORXR01001856-ORXR01001856.1-marine-metagenome-genome-assembly--contig:-NODE-1856-length-21345-cov-11.603348_pt1 | contig 21345 bp, 26 predicted proteins | sample MGYA00237866_ERZ511479 | MGnify/ENA metagenome assembly ERZ511479 | reverse complement strand
ATCAGTTTGGCCCAGCAGCTCGGGATATTGACATAGTGACGTCCAGAGCTTTCCGTATGTGGTCTTTTTTTCTTCAAAGGACAATCGTGGACGAATATTCTGCGCCATATTCTGGATTATATCCGTATTCTGGCCCGGATAGGGCCAAAAAACCGTATTCTGTCAACCCCTGGTGCATCCCGGGTTTGGGAGGGACGCGCTACCACGTACCCGGCGGGGCTTTGGCCGAAGTGGTAGGCACGATGGAGAGGGAGGGGGCGCACTTCGTTTTGTTTAGTCGCGAGCCGTTCTCGGACACTCAGTAGGGCACAGTGACTTGTGTTGCCACGGGACGTCTTTTTTTAAGCATAATATCGAGCAACTAGCTGCTTACTCACTTATATCAAGGAAACTTGACAAGATGAAAATCCAGGACCTTGCAGTTTGTGCTAGTTAGCTTAGTGCCGCAAATGTTCTAGCCAGCGGCCAGCCGTTAAATGTGAGTTAAGGATCTCTTCTTAGCGAATTTCGACGGCCGCCAGCAGCCGCCGTCCCTCTTGCTCTCTCGCAGCGCAACGTGGCTTCTCCGCCCCAGAATCTGGGAGTCGCGGTGGAGCGCGTGGGATCTCTCCTCACCCAGTTCGTCGACGACCGCGGGGGGGGGGGATCGTCACGAGGCCACGAGGGGGGGTGGCGCACACAGGGCTCGAACGAGGGGGAAGCGTTTCCCACCACCGTTTGTGGGCGCTTCTGGAGGGGTTGACTGCCCACTGTCTATTCAGGGCGAGTGCATCTGGAGGGCTCCTCACGACCTACGATTGTCGGTGTGCGTGCAGCGGCCACGCCGTCACACCGCCCGCCGTGCTCATCATCGTCGCGTCCGGCACTCCCACCGCCGTCGTGCCGAAGGCACCGCGGTTTCCCTCTCTCTGTGTCGCGCCGCGGACCTTCCCTCGTATTGAAGGATTCTCAAGCGCATATGGTCGCTGACACCGCCAAGTGATATTATGGTTCGACGTGCTATCCCCTCGCTCTGTCTTCCCTTTCGCTCGACTGGCTTCTTGCTTTTCTTTGACTGTGTCCCAGCGGATTTGGCTGCGGCTGTGGCGGCCGCCGCGAGCCTATTGGCGGAGACATCCCCCCCGCCGCCCTCCGCCCCGCGTCTTCTACGACGCAGATTCGGATCGGACCGCCGTGCGACTCCGCCGGCGCAGTCAAATCGTTCAACAATCGGCCCCTCTCCCATGGACATGTCGCCCCGCCAACTGTCGGCGTGGCCGGTTCCGCCTCTTCCACGGCGGCCAAATGAGGTTTTGTCGTCGTATCAGGCCACGCAGGGGACTACTTCTCAGTCCCCTGGCGAAGGCGTCGTGGGCAGGTTGGCGGCCGTTTCCGGCTGTGTGCGCGCTTCACCCGAGGCCCCGATGCCGGCTCGCTCCCGACCTAAATCTTCGGAGAGCATCCGGGGGCGCACAAGCGAATGGGGAGGGGTTGAGTTTGACGTGGACAAGCATGCGGGGAGCCGCTCCATGCCGATGCCGACGGGAAACTCCGTGAACCGGATGAAGATCGTCGGCGCCTGAGACCTGGGAATCCCTTCCGTGGACGAGAAGGTGCTAGATCGGCTGACCAAGCGAGCGGCAACCTACTTTGAGAAGGTGAAGTTTTGTAACCAGCCGCGGGCCACACTGGCCTCTGCTATTGCTGCCTTCCCAGTTTAGGCCGATACCGTCGATGTCAAGTGGTCTCTGCCGCGAGCTGGCGGCGGCGTCTGACTTCTGCACAGTCGACACTAGTCATACCTTTTGTTTTTTCGCGCACTCTTTCCAAAAGAAGCATAGAATACCTTCGCTCTTCACGCTGCGCCGCGGGTTCTGTCGTACAGCGCACTGGAATTAAATAAAAAGATATCGACGTGATTTTGTAGGGACCAGATCGCCCGCTTTCCTCCTCAGGTGGCCTGGAATCGACGATTCCGGGAGAGGATGAAATGATCTTCACGCGAGGATCATTTGATCCTCTCTTGAGGTAGAATAGACGCCAGTAATGTTCTATAAAGTTTTGTTAAACCTACGTTTGAAGACAGAGTTTTTGTACATGGGTCACATGATAAATGTGCAATATGGTCATGTGATGGGTCATGCCTTTATCACTTTGGTGGCCGGACAGTACCTTTCTCAGCCAATCATTTACGCAACGTGGCTTCCTGTGAGCAATCTTAATTCTAAGGATCCCGGGTTGCGATGGCTGGTGCACGGTGCTGCAGAGCACCTCCCATCCACCAACATCCCGGGACAGCCGGTATACTGAGAGTGCTTCGCGGCTGTCTGAGCGCCGTTTTCTGGTCCAGCGGCCTAGGATTTCAGGGACCTCTAACCCGGAATATACAGGACATTATTTCTTGTAGGGAAGACCGCCTCACAACGGCAACGATGGGGCAGCGAACGGGCACGGGGCGCCGACACGCCGGGGCTGGCAGCGGGCCGCCTTTGGTGGCGCGCGCTGGCGTGGCCGCACACAACGAGGATGGGCCCACCCTGCGTACGATAGGTAAGAAAGGGGGTATCCCTCCGAAGGTCTTAATGGGGGGGGCACGTGACGGTGTCATGCCATGCGTTCATGAGGCGGCCAATAGGACCCCGGCCGATTGGCTCGGTTCACTGGCAGCATAAGTGCACAGTGCCGAGGTACAAGGGCTCACAGTCCGTATGCTCGTCAATCGTATTGACTACTTACGAGGAGTAGCATCAAACTGCTGACCAGACAATGGGACTCCGTACTTTTGTCGCGGAGTCGGATTGGGGTCTTGTTCGTCAGGCCAAAACAGTATAGCACACACACCGATGAAGGTCTTCTGCCCCGTCCCTTTGGTACGCGTTTGGTCGATGCGTTGTCACAACTGTACCCCCCAGAGCACCCTCAACCACGGGGGCGCTGGGGCCCCTCGACGATGGCCCCCCCGCCCGGGCTTCCCTTTCTGGCCCTGTCAGAGTCGTTGGGCAGCCTTGCACGGCCGAGCGGTGCGAGCCAATCAGCTGTCGATTTGGGTTGCAAGATTGCCGGCGATCCGCACAAAGCCTGGCGTCCAGATCAACCTCGGACGCCGTGGCCGGTCTGCTGATTTCCTCACCATCCCGTGCTGACAGTGATCTCACCTGACTGCACCGGGGGCGAGGCCCATCCTGAATTCGTGAGATTGCATCATTTCAGTGATACACAAGCCTGAGACTTGGCCGTGTGAGCTTGATTCTCGTCGTCTCAGCCGTGGGACAGGCCATCCGAGCCGAATAATTGTGTCGCCAGGTCCCCGACCTGCCATTCCACGTCATAGGCTGCGGTTTCGATGGGGCACCACGCTGTGTCGCCCCCAAATCGCCTGAAAGTAACCAAAAGAGCGCGATGGCGGCACCGCCGACGGAGGTCGGGGGACGGGAGCAACACCTCCACCCAAGGGCACAATCGGTTGCAGTGCACAACGCCAATGAAGCGGCCTGCAACCCCCTCGTGTGGGACGCTTAACGCCGCTGCGCGGCGATTGGCGTCCCTGCAGTTCCAGAATGTGTACCCCGTCTTCATGTACACTGCAGCTCGCCGCAGCGCGCTGTCCGCCCTCTCTTGCACCAGAGGCAGGTAAACGTCGCCCTCCTCCCCCCAGAAGTCTATTTTGTGAAAACCAAACTCGACCGCGTACATGAACACCGACCACGACGTCAATGGGCGGACGTGAAAGCCGGCCGAGCCGTCCGGCTTTCCTGCGGCCGCCGACAGGATGGTGAAAATTGCATGTATGCTGTGCTTCAGCACACACAGCATGTCTTCGCGGCGCGTAGTTTTGTACACCCACAGGTCCTCGCCCGTGGCTAGCCACGCATCAAATGCCCCCTTCAAGGAGAACACCTTCACGGCGTAGAACAGCTCGACAACGGAGAGGGCGGCTGTCGATGACGCCGAGGCGCCACCCTCCCCCGCGGTTGCTGCCACGGTTTCCTCATCCTCGACGTTGTCTTCATCTCCGCGTGGCTCCCTCGCCCTCTCGCTCGTCGTGTGGATCACTTGGATTATGGCTTGAAGAGAGGACGGGTACCGGCGGAGGGTGTTGTTGCGAGCAAGGAACCTGAGGTTCCTTTTCCCAGGCCGCCATGCTCGTGTTCTCGACCGCGTCACCAACGTCCATCACGCCGTAAAATGCAGGCATTGTTGAACTGCCGGTTCACCGCCGCTTGATTGGTGCACTTTCCAAACGTGGGCAAAACCGAGTACAGCGGGGTCGTTGAGACCGCAAGGTCCGCTTGGCGTATTAACAGCGCGCGCGCGCGCGACGCCATCCGTTCCGCGTTATCGCGTCCAAATGAGTCAATAGTTATCTGCGCTGGCGCCCAGTTGGCGGGGAAGGCAGAGGGCGCACAATTCTGCCCGTGCGGGCAGAGTAGCCGGTCCACCAGCGGGGGGTTCGCTGCCGGCGACGCCGCCGCAGATATCTACGGCGCGCACCGCGCGACTCCGACCGTCTCGGTCCTGCAGCCAGCGGCGGAGCTCTGGGAAGTGGTTGGTGGGCACGCACGTGTTTCACAAGCACAACGGGCCGCAAAATATAGTGGGCGCGCCGCTGATTGTATCCAGATCATCAGCGATGACGCCCGACTGCGCCACGACTGTCCCCACTTGTGCGCTGCCAACTCACAGGTGCCTTTTCCACCCCGGGCACGCCGTGCAAACCTCGTTGGGTGGATGATCACCCGTTCGAGGTGCGGCCTTGCCCTGCTGTCTGTCTTGCACGACACCCAATTGTATGGGCGGCTCTGCAAAATCTTGCGCATCTTCGACGTCGAGGTGAAAGCACGGCGCGTGGCGCCTATGACCGCCTTGCAGTCGTCTTCTACCCACAGACGAGGACGCGCCTGATGTACAATCGCTACTCAAAATTACTTGTCCACCCTGGGAAGCCAAATTTAGCACCGTTTAGGTCACAGTCGAGATCGAACAAGCCGCCTCTGCGGCGCTGATATGCCGCATTCTGGTGACTTGGGCGCACACGTTCCTCAGCGTCCTCAAAAGAAGGGCTCACAGAGTCGCTCTAGAAGCGAGCAAAAGATCACAACCCACATGATAGCGAAGGGACGGACCCCACTAAGCCCCCAGCAGGTGAGCCCGATCAAGGAGATGGTCGCGAACAAGATGTAGAACGGCGCCACCTCGGTGTCGCCGAACATCAAGAACAGCACCGTCGTCTACGTCGCGGAAATTTCTCGGCGGGCCGACGGGGGGGCGCGCAAGGAAAGCCGGGGTCGTCCTAAGCTTCTGAGCCCCCGTGAGTTGCGGGGGCTCCGCCGGCTCGTGGAGGAGATCCCGTTTGCCTCCCTGGCCGAGATTCCCGAAAAGCTCAATGCTGAGCGCACAAATCCTCCGGCGGGACAATCCCTTCGCCAAGTGTCTCCGAGCACGGTCCACCGGGCGGTCAACGGCATGGGAATGCGGTCCTGCGCCCCCGCCATGAAGCAGCCCGTGTTCGCTGTCAACAAGAAGAAGCGCCTCCAGTGGGCCAAAGATCATCTTTCGTGGAGCATTCAGTGGGCATCAGTGCTCTAACAGGACAAAAGCTCTTTCGTGGTGCGGCAGCCGAAATCACGACGCGCGTGGCGCTAGCCTGGACAGCGGTGCGCGACGCAGACTGTCCGCCCTAACTTTGAGAGCGGTCGGGAGAGCGTGATGGTGTGGGGTGCGTTCTCCGCCGTGGGGCGGACACCCCTGCTGCGGGTGGAGGGGAGTATGAATGGCGCGTCCTACGGAGACGTGCTCGATTCGGTGGTCGTGCACTGCATTTTTGCGGACTACGCGTCACCGGACGGGGCTTCGTTCCCTGAGGACTTGGCTCCTTGCCATATCTCTAAGGTGGCTAATGCTTGCAAGCAGGTCTCGGGGCTTAAGGTGCTGCAGTGAGTCGGACAGAGTGCCGACGTCAACCCCATCGAGAACGCCTGGGCCAAGCTGGAGCGTCGCCTGCGCGCGCGCCCGACGGCGCCGACGACCAAGGACAAGCTGTTTGTTGTGATGCAGAAAGAGTGGGAGGCGATTCGTGATGCATACTCCAAGAAGTTGGCGGAGAGCATGCCCCGCCGCGTGCGTGCGGTGATTGCGGCGAAGGGGGCCGGTACGAAGTATTTGTGCGTCTGTTTCAGTGGGAACAGATGGTGGGATCGGATCAAATAGAATCTCAGATAGTGATTGATGTGGTGGACAAATAATTTTGAGTAGCGATTGTACGGCAAGAACCTTGTCCCGGAGCTGCCGCGCTCGCCGCGCCGAGAAGGCGTTGCACCCTGTGCAGATGATCCCCCTGTCGTGGTGCGAGCGACCGCACGAGGCCAGCTTCGCCAGCACCGCCTCCAACCACTCATTGAATGTGGGATTGCGGTTTATCCACGCCCCGCAGACTCTCGCTAGGGTTTGGACGTCTGTTGTTCCCGTCATGCCGACAACAAGCGACCGCTTCGAACAGCAGTGAACCTTGTCCTTCAGCATGTGGTGCTCTTGGTCGCCGGCCTCCATCAACGCGTCCGTAATTGCGCCGACTACATCGTGATTGTTAACGTCGCTGGGCTCAAGTGTGCCGCTGGGGCACGTGATGCGCAAGTCCTCGGTGTACCGCACCAACCTGTCGGGAGATAGCACTGACGGGCAGATTTCCCGCAACTGCGCTGTCTTCGCCTCGGATAATAGCCCCATGAACAGAAAAGAGCGCGTGGCGGCAGTGTGAGGCGGGGATGGCGACGTCGGTGAAGGCGACGACGGAGGCGGCGAAGGAAGTGACGTCAAAGGAGGCGGCTTCGGACGCTGCGATGACGGGAGACGCATTGGCGGGGGAGACGACGGCGGGGGAGACAACGGCGGAAGAGGCGACGGCGGCAGAGAAGACGGCGCGGGAGGTGGTGTTGGGGGAGGTAGTGGCGGGGGAGGCGGTGGCGGGGGAGGCGGTGCCGAGGAAGGAAGAGCTGGGCTCGCAGTCCCAGGGGGACCCCCACCCCCCCCCGATGCACAAGCAGATGAGGCATTGGGCCCTGCAGTCGCACGTGCCACTGCGGCGCGGGCGGAAAACTTGCGCGGATTAGCGTCAGACTGGCGGCACATCCTGGAGACGCCCTTGCACTGAATAGGCTCGGCCACACAGAGCAAAGAGCGTAGCTCGGGGTTCCGACCCTCATAGGCTCCTGACTAGGCCACAGCCGCGCGACCGCGGTCGTACTCTGTCGCTCGTCCAGCGTCTCTGAGCCACAGTAGCCAGGGGGGGGGGGGAAGAGCGACGAGACTTCTTTCCAGCCATTGGAAGGTAGAGAATAAAACACGGAAGGTGGTCTTACCAAAGTCTTTGGCGCTGAGTCGTGGGGAAAAGAAGCGGACAGAGGACAGGTGAACCTGGCTGCAGATCATTTGTTGAGCATCTGTTGTCGATTGTAGCCCCCTGTCACGGACCGTGCTGTTGACTATCTGCTGTCCATCTGATGGCCATCTATAGGCCATCTGTCGACTATCCGTTGACCATCCGTTGACCATCTCAGGTCGATTGTAGGCCCGTGGACTCTATTGACTTGGAAAGCACAATGAACCAGCATACACAACACTCGACTCTCTCCCCAGGACGACGACGAGGGGGATTGGTAAGAGTGAGGGGGGGGTGCTGGCGACGCGAGCCGCAGGGGCGCCGTCCGAGGCGGACACATGCGCATGCAGCGGCGCCCATGGCGCCATAGTACAGCACGCTGCTCGTTTTCTTTTTTGCTTTCAGAGTCGACCAGTATTGGGAAGCTCGCGGCGGCGCGGGCAACGCCGCCGCTGCCGCCACCACGCTCTCTGCAGTGGCCGCCCACCAAGTTCCCACCGCGCGCCGTAGAGGCATGCTTCGCCGCGGCCGCATGGCTGCCGTCCTTGGCCGCTCGCGCAAGAGCGTAGTCAAGGCGCAGCCGTTCGGAAACCCAAACCATAAGATCATGTGCCAGGCCTGCGGTCTGGAAGTCGCTGTTGTCAGGAACAAGGCAGAGGAAAACTCCGGCCAGGGAACCTGGTACGTACTGTGCGCACGCCAAGTCGTGGACCAGGCAGGGCTGTACAGCTTGTTGAAAGCCGGTACACGAACACGCCTACAATCTATCTCACCTCTTTAATCACATGAAAAATCGGCTCTGGTCTCGGCGCATGTACACCAATCGACCCCAACCTTTGTAGAAGTATCAGAAGATGGCCCCCGGGTCCTCAGAAGAAAAAACACGGAGCACGAAGCACTGCAGATCCGTCTCGTTGGTGTCCTCTTTCGCGTTCGTATCGATCAGAGACATACGATCCGCACGATTTTCGACAACCCCCAATTTATTGCAGTCTGCCCAAATTTGCCGGTCTGGGTCGGAACAGAACACAATCACAGCAGACTGTGAGCCATCCATTCAGCTTGATACGTGCTGCTGATCAGTAAAATTCCGATCTGATTTCGTTCTGTTCGGACTGAGACCCAAGAAAATGAGCAGACTGCAAATTCACTGACCAAGTCGGGAGGAATGCAAAGACCATGAGGCTATTTTACGACCTCGTGAGCCCGACGTCAGGATCTCGTAATTTTGCACAGATGAAAAGCGGGGGCGAAGACAGCTGACTTTCGGAAGAGGTTTCGCGCAGGAAAAGTATCTGAGTATCGCAAACCAAATCAACCACTGTGAGCGGCATTCGATTAATGTGCAGCCCATTTGCGAAAACTCCATGACCAGCAGCAATCCCTCGACAAACGTGGAAAACTCACACCCCTCCGCTAGACGCACCTCCGCTCAGGCCTGACTCCCTGAGTCAATCAAATAAATGTGCAATGCTAGGAAGGAATGTGCAATCCCTGTTTTAAGAAGAATAGCATAAACTCGTACACTCGCTCACTGCCGGTGCCCTCCTCTTTTTCCTCTTCATCTTCGGACTGAGAAGTTTGAACAGTACAACCTTCGGAGTGTTCCGCAAGCGCTGGTGTGGCGGCCGCAGTCTTAGCGCAAGCGGGACAAACCCAAAACGTGTTGGAAACACGGCGCACCCATGCTCCCCCCCCGCGCCGGACATTCTCACGGCACACCCTGCAGCGGTTATGTTCCCGCAACAAAGCGCGCCGCGCATCCTCAGCATTTCGAAGTAGCCGTCTCTCTTCCACCTCGGCCGGCCTAGACTCGCGATCTACCAACGCAGCCCCCTTCTCGGCCTCCCGCGCGCTCTGCTGAGCGAAGAGACATTCAGGTGATTGCAAAACCCCGCATGGCACCGTCGCCTGGCCGCTCACCGACCGCCGAAGCGTGTCAACGATGCACTTCTCGTCCTCCTGCAGCACCCCTGCCGCCGCGGCATGGGCCTCCTGCCGCAACGTCGTATCACCGTCCGGCACGATTCCCACGTTGGCGGCCACCCGTGCTTGCATGGCCGCTCGGTCGAAAGGCTTCAACGCACACCGCCGAGAGGCACGGGAAATGTTGGAGGGGGTCAAGGCTCTTTGCTCTGCCACATGGGCGCTGTCCAGAAGCGTGTCTCGGGCGCTCATTTCCATCATGAGAAGATTGATAATCGCCTGCTCGTTGTCCGTAATCGCGTACCGCTTCAGGGACCCAAACGGCTGCTCGTCAAGCGACTGGCTGATGTGTGACGTGTTGGGAGCGAGGAAGAAGAGATAGTCACCTCTTTCCAGGCCGGATTGGAGGGTGTCAGCCAGCAAGTGAGCTCCCAAATGGTCGAAGAGCAAAGCCTCACGGATGGGGTTGCGGGCGCCCCTCACGGCCACAAAGTGACGGATGACCGCTCCAAAACTTGCTCCATGCAAGTAGCCCGACACCGTCCAGCAGTAGAACCGAGGCCAGGCACTACGGGTGCTGTGTCGCGCCCGTTCCAGGTTGAAGTTGACCGCCGCCCCTTCCTCTGAGAACTTCGCTTTTAGGCTGTTTTTTTTTTAGCACTGCTGGACCGAGCATGACCCAAGCTCACCAATCATGGAGAGGGTCAAGTATGGGCCATTGAAATGCGCGGGTGACTTCCATGCTGGCTGTTTTTCACAGACATGAATCTTTCCTATGTTTGACGCTCTCCAAAGGTGACAGTGACGAGAACATGCCACCACCTCCCCTGCTTTCCCTACCGGCGCACACGCAAAGGTTCGCTGAGAACTCTGGCGGGAATGTACTATCCCCTCAGTAGAGCAAAAAACAGTGGTACGTTAGAGCCACAGGAGACTCAGGGGACAACCTCTGTGTAAGGGTCTCCCTAGACTCTCGGAACAGTGCATGCGAGCTGCCCGCACATGTCTCAGGCTGCCCAAGAACTCTGAATCACTACTGCAGTTTCTATAGACACCGAAAACGGATGTGATCGAAGAATGCCTCCGTCCCATGCAACAAATGTACAGCCAGTGACAATTGGGTCCCAAGCGCGACAAAGAGTCTGAGAGAATGATGTGGTTCTATTCGTTGGAGCAGGGCACACCTGATGAGGGGGGCCTAGTTGTTGTGCCTCCTGCGGGGAAGGTGCCTGCACGGACAGCGACGCCGGAAGGCGCTGCACCGACACGGGGAGGCCGGGAGGGCCACCCGGATGTGCGGAGAGGCAGCAGAGGGGCGGTTCTACGGCCTCGTCTGATGGATGCCGGGAGGCACATGTTGTGACAGGCCGGCGCCGGTGCAGCAGAGGGTGTCAGGTGCCGCAAAGGCGTGCGTGGTTGCACAGAGTGGATGTGAGTTCCGTGAGCTGAGGAGCGCAGTGCAGGCGGCAGTGCGGGAGTGCGGCAGCACATGGGACGATGGCCGCCTGGGAGCGTATATGAAGGCTCGTGGCTCGGAAATAGCCACAGGGACGAAGAGAAAGTTGACGGACGACCCAACCCTGCCTCTCACGCAGCTGGGTAGCTCGCGGGGCAGACTGCACGCGGGAGCTATCGGGCGGTTCCGCGTACACTCCTGGTATTTCCTCGCCGGTCTCGCTCATCCCTTCTTCCAACCCACTGGTGCTCTCCCGGCGTCCCTCTCTCCTCTCCAGGAGGCACGCGCTCCGCTCGTGTCGGTGCACCCGCCTTACTGCCTCCTGTCACGGCCACAGGCCAACGCACCGTGCTGTGCTGCCCCCACACGAGCTGGAACTAAGGTAGACTCTTGGCGACGACGGGGAGGCAGCAACAGCGACAGCAGACGGGGACGGAGGCAATAGTGGCGGCCGCCGGGGGCAGAAGAAACAGTGGCACCCGTCAGCGACGGTAGCGACAGCGCTGCCCGCCGGTGGAGGTAGCGGTAGCGGCGGCCGCCGGGGGCAGCAGCGACAGCAGCTACCGCCGGGGGCGGTGGCGGGAGCGGCCGCCTCTCAAGGCGGCCGCGGCAGCGATAACCGCCAAGGGCAGCAGCGACACCGGTAACCTCCGGGGGAGGCAGCTACAGCGGAGGCCGACGCGGGTGGCAGCGACGGCTGCGGAAGTCGGACGCGGAAGCGACAGCGATGGCTTCCGGGCACAGCGGAGACAGCGGGGGGCGCCGGGGCCGGCAGTGATAGCAGCGGACGCCACGGGTGATGGCGGCAGCGGGAGCCGCTGGCGGCGGTGGCAGTAGAGGCGACCGCCGACGGCAGTGGCGGTAGCGGCGGCTGCTGACGGCAGTGGTAGTAGCGGTGGCCGCCAACATTAGTAGCGGTATCAGCGGCCTCTGCAGGCGAACGGGGCAGCAGCGGCCGCCGACGGCGGTGGCGGAGATCTCTTGCATGCCATGGATAGTGGCAGGTGTCACGATGTGGAAGTCAGCAGGCCCAAAAAGAGAGTGGCTTTTCCATCAATCTGTTCACACTGCAACCATCTGATGGTTGCTGGGGGGCCACTGATTTGTTGCAAGGTGGCCCCAATTGGCCAGACGCACCTCAAGTGCTGCCAACGCGGAATCTGATTGATCAGGGGGCCTTGAAGATCGTCCACGGGCCTTCAGAATTCTGTGCAACAATACTGAAGGCTGTGGTTTCCTTAGTTTCCCGGGCGTGAGGACGCGTGCGCTTTTGTGGAGACCGCGCCGGAACCCGTCTGGGGCCCCCTCTTGCACCTTTGTAGATAAGAGGGGCCGCCGGCACAGGCTAGCGGGCGGCGGCCTCCTGCTCATGAGACTAGACATCGGTACGGCACCAAAACCGGGCTGGGTGCGCGTGCTTGGCGGTGGGCTACGTTTCCCGCTTCTGTGTCTACGCCTCCTGTCTCTGTTTCTTCACATAACAGCACCAGTGCAGTGATAAACGCTGCACTGCCGCTACTGCTCAATTCAGGATGTGCGCCCCGCGAGCACACGCACGTGTCGCGCAACATATTATTTGCAGCTGTGATGTTCGCTAGGCAAAAATTCTCCGGCACACTTTGTTACCCGTGAAGTGGACTCAAGTAGGCGGAAGCACCCGGCAACAGACGACCTGCCAGAATTTCCCTTCAGACATCGGATGTATACTAAATGTGGGAACTCAGACACCTGGACTTGTCTCCACGGCATTGGATTTATAGACTGATACTTGTAAAAACACTTATACAGTGACCCCCATTGTCGATCTATGCTTTGTTGGCGAGAAAGTGTACCATACGGGTTGTTTAGCTTAGTGCCATGTTATTTGGAGCCGTTGAATCGTCGGGAACGCACAAGCACCAGAGACAAAGTGGATGCGTCATGGGCACTTCTTTTCTCAAAGGAGCGCATGAATAACGCACGCACTCAAGATGCCATCCCAGTACTGACTCTTTCATGTACCCTTCCATCATGACTCGAGCGGCGAAAGTGAACATGCTGGATAGAGAAAGCTTTAGTGTCGCAAACTGGAAGAGCAGCAACGAGAAACACGATCGAAAACCCATGAAAAACACGCACTCCTCTAAGCAAACGAGTGGGCTGAATGGCAGCCAAAGCATAAAGCACTCGTCCCCGACCTGTCCTTGAAATCATGTAAGCGAGCACCGCATCAGGTGACAACGTCGCACACATCATGGTCACGCGCATTGTGTCAGTGTCAATATCAAAGCACACCACACGGCGGGACCGTCCAGGTACGCCGCATTCGGACGAACAGAAAGAGGGAATTTGGGGTGGAAGCAGCGTTGCGGCCATTGAAGACCGAGAGGGAAGGTCGGATGATACAACAGGAAACGAGCCATGTGCCACAGCAGTGAAAGAACAAAGTCTATTGACATTCTCTTTCGCGACCACACTCATGCATCTCATCATGATAAATATACACACAACGACACGTGCTCATCATGCCAATGATCCCGGTGCCCACCCACATCCTCCATGAAAACGTGCAATGGTGCAGCAGATAGGAACAAAATACCAAGAGCGTGCGCAGACGTACCATGGGCTACAGATAATTGCCTAAGGGGCAACCCGTGTCCCCGCGAAGAAGACCGGACGACAACGTCGACGACGTGGACAACTGTCGTTAGAAAGGAGATCGTCTTTGGCTCCACCGTACCGAGCTCGTAGACGTCCCATGGGTTACAGATGTTTGCATAAGGGGCAACCCGTGTCCCGGCGAAGAAGACCGGATCACCACGTCGACGACGGAGACAAAGGTCGTGAGGAAGGAGATCGTCGATGGCTCCACCGTACCCAGCAGGGCTTCGGTGTTCCGATCCGGGCCACGCCACCGAGGACTGATCTTCCTTCGTATGAATCAACGCGGGCCACACAAGTTCGCAGCATCGTACCACTCTTCGGATTTCGATTGAGGATAAACACGCTCTGGATCAAATCTGTCACAATTACGGGGCATCAACCGGTCTTTCGATCGCTGTGTGCGAAACCAATTTAGTCCGTCAATCACATCGGGTTCCTCTGTGCTTCGCTGCTCTTGCATCTTACTCCCTTCCGCTTAGTGACAGTGACTATATTATCTAATGTGCATACTGTAAATGAGAGCAGTGCCTCTGTAGTCGTCGTACTCGATGCGACCCCCTCTCACTGCGAGGGCATGTCCAAGTGGCCACTGGAACGATCCTCTGCATCCCGGACGACCATGCAACAGAGGTTGCTCCGGCGTGAGCGCGCACCGCGGCACTCCGAGGCCGTTCGTACAAGACTGGAAAGGCGCGCCACACTGGGCCAACAGAAGTGCTGCCGTGGCCCATCCTTTCGAAAGAACACTCAGACCATCTCACAGACTCTTCTGGCACGGTAACTTGTGGAGAACTGCTGATGGCATCTCTTGCCGAAGACACTCGTTTCTGGACGCTCATTGGTCTGTCTCATTCAAGCACGGGCGACGTAGCCAGGCGGCTATTAACCGCTGGCTGACCTTTGCACTTCTGTGGCAGAGTTTCTGACCCACTGAAGCAGTCCTGTATCCTGTTTCCCCAAACGCACTCAAGCTGATCCCAGCAGCGGCTGCAGGGGCCACGTCAGCATTCGGGGTGTGAATGAGCCCAATCATATGCAATGAGGCGGAGAAAAAGAGAAATGTGTCTCGTGAGGGCGTCCCAAGGCAGACTCTCACTGCTCATGCAGCGTGGTGCTCCACAGCAGTCTTAAACCATCTGATGAAACAGAGCTTGCTCGCACATAAATCAAGTTAAAAGTTGTCGACTTTGCACGAAGATTAACTGTTGAAGGACACGTTCACATGTGCGACTGAGGGACGATTTGGAGAGCGACTGTATCATGTGTAAATAATGTACAAAAGCAAACGGACACAGAAAACTGGGCATCAGACAGACAGGGTACGGGAGGGACGTAGCGGCGAAACTTGTCTCTATGACCTTGGACGGGCTAAAAAGATGGGAAGGAAGCGCTTTTAGGCTTAACGGCCTATTTTTCCGTTCCCAGGACCCTCCCAATCACCAGAAACGACTCTCTCTGAAAAAGTGATGTTTTGGGCGAGTTCGCCCGGAACGCGCCGTATGTTCCCTCTTCCTTGACTAGATGGCAGCGGGTAAATTGTGCGGTGACCAGACCAGACCGTCTCCGACAAACTTTTGACATCATGGGCCAAGGGTTGTGAAGGAGGTATGCAGAGGCTTTTTTTGCAAGAAGAATTGCAAGACTGTCGTAGGCAGCAAGAGAAGCGCAGGGTGACAACCCACTGGATAGACCAGTGTCAGAGAAACTTCACGATCCGCTGGATTGGGAAGTGTCAGTCTCGATCTCCCGAAGACACTGAAACTGCAGCACGGTCAGAGGAGGTCCATTCACACTCCTTGGTGAAGCCGTCTCCAGTCTCTTCTGCCTCCGCATCCCCCTCAGCTGGTTACCAGGCTGGCTACGACTGCAGTCGTCAGTGCCTCTTTGTTGTTTATGCTGTGTTTGATGTGGTTCCAGAAGGGTCCGTGTCCCCCCTGCCCCCAATCCCCGTCTCTTTCCTTCAATACAGATGCTTTCTCTCTCAGAGCCGCGCTGGCTCTCTCTTCCGCCGCCCCATATTCCATAGCAGTTGCTGCCTCACACCGACTGTACTTCCCCCATCCTTTCGGCCTCTCTCTACAGGTCATGCCTCCACTTACCTTTACTATACCTCTCCACCGTTGTTTCCTGCTTCCCACGCTGCTGTCTCCCCCCGCGCTGCTGCATCTTCCGCGGCTGCTTCATCTCCTACCGCTGTTCCCACCCCCCACCGCTACACGCGCCGGGGTCACCGCCACTGGCCAGCGCCCCCGCCGCTGGCCGCCTCCCACGTCGGCGGAAGGAAAGCAGATGCCACTAGCACGTCCACAGCTGTTACGTTCTGAAACTCACCCCTGTTTGGGCCGCCCGTCCTGTGCTGCAAGAACCGCCCCAGTGGGCGGCCAAGGAGAATCTGTTTGGGGGGCATCACGCACTCCCCGCGACAGGGCTGATGGACGGCGGTACGTGGTGGTCCGGCACGGGGGCTGACGGGACACGCGGTCAGGTCCTACCACGAAATGGATCCACTTCTTCATCGACCCGTCCGAGGGGTCGTACCTCGGCTGGTAAGGCCTGTGCATGACAGCGTGGCTATCGCGACGCGAATCCGACACACGAGGTGATGTGGATCGCGCGTCGGATAAGGGCCATGCAGCCCAATGCGCTGTTCACAACCGACCGAGGCTCGCATGCGACCGACCGAGCATCCACGAACGAAGAGTGCCACGGAAATCTAGGTATGAGACCCTCAAATACATCAAATTAATGCCCGCCCAGAGAAGTGCACACGAAGTAAACGTGATAGGAGGAACAAATTACCCGCCCAGATCCAAATGCCCCAGGATCCAACCCCCCTTGGCTTCCAAGACCCAAATTCCAAGGCTGGCTTCTTCTCGCATCGGAATGTGAAGCGGGAGGTAGTTGGGTGGATGCGTTGCTTTACTCGAGACCTGTCTGAGGCGCGAGGCCAGCAGCCTCATACACCCCCTGTGTGCCCCTCTCTCAACGTCCTGCAGGCACACACCCGCCAACGTAGTGACACGGCCCACTACGCACCTCCCGAGGCAGAGCTCCCACCCTTGGAGGGTAGAGTCAATATCCGCATATATGACACCCCTACGGACACATGTAGCCCCGGTTCCAGCGATGCATTCTCGTGTCACACCGGGCAGGGCTTCCTCAATTCACGTGCAGTCGATCGCTTTCTGGTACAGATCAACGCTGCCCGAGCATGGATCAATGCCAGGGGGGGCACTCGATTGCAGGATTGAGCCCGGTCAGGCAGAGGTCGATCTTTCGCCGACATGAGAAACTATGGAATTGACATGACTCAAGATTGCCAGAGCCTTCTCTCATGTCCAGAAAGGGTCTGCACCACGACATGGTCGGGACAGACTCGTTCAGGGAAAGCAGATCGTACTCACCGGAGCTGGAAAAGCTCAACAAGGACCAAGCCATATCCGCCGCGCTATCTCGCTTCTTTTCCAAGCAACCGTAGTCGCGACCGGTTCGACGCTACAACCGCCACTGCCACCACAGAAAACCACTCCTCCACCTCCTTCTTCCGTCACGCCCCCTAGCCTCATCCCCATTATCAGGTGTGCCACGATAGCAATGAGCGAGACCCTGGCACAGTGGTGTCGCATGCTGTCCATCTGTGTCGACGTCAAGAAAAGGCCGCAAGAAAAAAATCACTCATCGTCGTCGTCCGACGCATCCTCCCCCTCTCCCTCGTCATACAACATCCGGTCTGCCGTGGCAGCCAGCAATCCTTCGTCATCTTCCGCAGCTAACCTCTTCTCCACCGCCTCCTCCCTCACAGCCGTCGGAGATCCCGAAAAGGTCCTCTCGCCAAAACCACAACCCTCCATTAAAGTCACCACCGAACTGACATCCGCGGCTATCGATCGAGATGATGCACGTTACTCGCCGTGCACGGCGGTGACATCCATGGCAAGCCCGTTAGGTAAAATAGTAGACTTGACCCAGCAGTGCGCGATAGTGGCCGGCTCGACCGCCTCCCACTCGGCCTTCAAAATCTCCGACGCATCTTGCAAGTGCGCCGCGGCACTGTCCCGGACATCACGCATCACCACGGGGGGGGCTCGAGTGCGTGAACGGCGACGAATTGGCTGCCTAGGATCTTCGGCCGCAGGCCCGTCCGACGGTGAGCCCCAGATCCCCGGGCCAGCGGCCGCGGAAGGTGTGCCGCTGCCGTTCCCAAACACCACCACAGGCGGCGCAACCGCAGCGGCTTCAGCCAAAGCGCCTTCCATTGACGGCGTGGCACCCGAGTGGGGTCCCGCATCCGTGGCCGACGCGCGGCGGGCAGCGCTCATGGCGGCTGTCATTGCGCCCGTGACCGCGATTGCCATAGAGCTTACACGCGGCACCGGGCCCGATGCCGGGCCAGCGGACTGTCGCATGCCGGCGCTCTCACCGCCCGCTACAGACCCCGTGTCGGCCCGACCCGCCGCCAGGCCCGCCGTCGCCGCCGAGATCGTCACCCCCATGGGCGCCCCTCCAGGGCCTGCGACGGTTGGCGCACCCTTCACGCGCCCCACTGTCGCGCTCTCTGCTGACGGCGCGGCGGACGCCCCCGCCGCCGCGGCAGGGAGCACACCAGTGGTTGACGGCATGGCGGCCGACTGGGCCAGAGGTGTGGCCGGTATGCCCGCTTCCGCGGCCGACGTGGCCTCTACCGCCGCGCGGAATCTTGTGGTGTTCTCAAAAGCACTTACAACAAGGTCCAGTAATCGTCGCTTGTACCGTCTTTTGAGATAGGCAATAATACCCAGGTCCAACGGTTGGTAGACGGACGTGCAGTTGGGCGGTAGAGGTATGAGCTTGACCTTCTCGCACTCGAGTTCCGCATGAGCCCCACAATCGTAGGACATGAGGGCTACTGGTTGACTCGTGCGGGCTCGCACAGCCGGTAGGAAGACGGTCTCAGACCAGGACTTCAAGATGACGCCGTCCATCCACGCACTCTGCTGGGAGAAGTACGGAAGCGGACACGGCTGACGGGGACGCTTGAAACACAGCGGCAACTTGGCTTTACTGATGATGGCTGCCGGTATAATGTGGGTTCCGGTTGTATTGCATGCCAAAACAAGGGTAATGCGATCTTTAGCTTGCATAGCGTTGGTGCCACGCGCTTGCTTCCTTTGGCCCGCCTCCACATACGCTTGGTTGGGGATGCACCGGTAGAAAAGCCCTGTTTCGTCCATGTTGTAGATTTGTTCCGCAGGGTACGCCTCAAGTTGTGCACGGATCTCGGAGATGCTTGCCGCCACCGCTTCAATGTCAGCCGACCCCCCTTGACCCCACAGGGTAACGTTTTGCAGCTTGTGCCGTGCCGCCCAGTTCTGGATGAGATAGGGGGACCCCTTGAATCCCGTAACGCCGAGGTCGGTCGCAATCTGCCGTGCCCGGGCCTCTAAAAGGCCACCTGACACCGGTAGGTGCCGTCCCCCCACCCGTTGTAGGGTACGGTACCAACGCCACAAACTCTGGGATACCGACTCAAAGTAGGACCGACGTAGGCGGGGCGCCGACAATTCCTCCGACGCCGCTGCTCGCCTCTTGTATTCGCTCCCCTTCCTGTAGATGTGCCACGCGGCTGACGGGCTAATGTTGAGTGAAAACATGGCCAGGGTCTGTGCCAACGAGTGGCCAGCATCCTTGATCTCAATAAGGGCGATTTTGTCACCTAGCGGAATGGACGTAAGGGGTATGCCCCTCGCCCGGCCGCGGCCGTCTAATGGCCCCACCGGCCACACTCCCGGCCCGCCCAGCACGGTTCCGTCCGCGCCCGGCGCCGCCCCGTCCGCGCGCCACACCGTAGCTCCAGCGACTCCCCGCTGGGCCTTGAGCGCCCACGTCGCTGGCTGGACCGCCGAACCCTTGCGCACTTGCGGCTGCAGCGCCCTGAGATGTGGATGGCCGCGACGGCACATCCGACAGCTGTACGGGATCTCCGCCGAGCGCCGTTGCCGTTGCGGCTGTTGCTGCGCGAGCACCCATCTGGATGACCTGGGCTGTGTCGCGCGAGGGGCGTCGGTATTCCTCATCCGTTGCCGCCACGGCAGCCGCAGCGGCCACATCGCTTAAGCGCCGCCATTTTGGGCTATTCTGATAGGGGTCTGCTGTAGTGGGGATAACCATGACGGAGGCACACAAACTAGCATAAGCACACAATACGACGAACTCAACAACAAAAGCAAGCAGATCCCAATCCATAGGTAAAGACATACAGAAAAAGAAGCTACAAAAGCACAACAAGACAGCGTCGACGGACCAGACTCGCCACACAACTCGCCAAAACACAAAAGCACAGAAAACCACGACAAAAATTAGGAAAGAAACTGCAACCTGGGCACTGCGTAAGAAGCTCCCAACACAGGTAGCTGTAGTACTCGCGGTCAGCGCCCAGTCGTGTAAAGCGGGCACTACGGCGGCAACACGGCACTAGCGGGGCCAACGACGGTAACGTCGACGATGGTGCGGTCCACGACGGTATGTCCACGACGATGGGGTCTACGACGGCGAGGGCCCCCCAATGTGCCCACCTTGTCGTATCCCCTGAATCTGGGTAATTCAGTTCCTCCTAATCGGGGTGCTGCAAGGACAATCGGTCAATCGCGCGATCGAGCCCGAGCAGATTGTCGATCGCGATCCTCCCACTTATATCACAGGGGGTCATAAAACTGGAGCGCAAATAACTGGATATTGACTGTACATGCATTCACCACCGCACAAATCGCGACGCCACTCGAGGAGCCCACGAAAATCTCCGCGAGCTCAGCTCAAGAATTAGTTGCCCTCGAGATACAAATACAAGTAATTACACCACCCATATGCAGCAGTGCATCAGGGGTCCTCAAGCGTACTTTTTCTCAAGCGTATTCGCGCCTATTTTTTTCGGGTATATACCCGAACGCTTGACTTTCGCAACACACAAGGATCAACGCTACCCGGTGATTGTGCCCATTCGAATGTACGCTTGGGGCGAACTTAGTCGGATGTTTTCTGACGTACGCTAACCCGAATGTCGACAAAGAAACATATGCGCGACTTGGACGTTCGAGCGCGTATTTTCTCACGCACTGTCCAAAAAAATGCCGACTTATCTGACTGCCGATCAACTCAGTGGCCCTTCTCAGTTGGATTTCTGGTACAAATACATAATAAAAGTCCATTCTGCCAACCGTCAACTACCTCTAGTACCCGAACAGCACCCAGATTCGCCAATATGCTTGGTCAAGATAGAGTTCAAAAAGTTCGCGGAAATGTACGCTTGTACTGTGCTGGCTGGAAAGTACGCTTGAACCTGACCTCTCGCGCTCGACTTACGGGGACGCTGCCATGGATCATACCGAATACGCAGACGCTTTTCTGAAATGAGTACGATTGAAGACCCCTGGTCCGGACTGAAGGTGCCGATGCACGTTTATGTAAGTGCTGTACCTCTCCAAAGAGAGAAACTGTACACACACCTGAGCTAAATGTGACGTCATTCCGGGCCCGACGGACTGCCTCGTTGCAATCACGGCGGGGGCCTTGATGGCGAGGTCTTCCCACGTGGTCCGTGGGCGAGTGGCCCGTATCCGGCAGTCAGATAAGTCGGCATTTTTTTGGACTGTGCGTGAGCAAATACGCGCTCGAACGTCCAAGTCGCGCATATCTTTCTTTGTCGAAATTCGCGTTAGCGTATGTCAGAAAACATCCGATTGAATTCACCTCAAGCGTACATTCGAATGGGCAAAAAAACTCGGGTAGCGTACATCCTTGTGTGTTGCGACAGTCAAGCGTTCGGGTATATTGCTGATCCCAGAATTCTGAGAAGACGACAACTGCTCCTCAGTTTCCTGTTTAGAGCACACCCAACAACGTCTTCCCCAAGTCCAAATGTGCTTACGTGTCAGAAACGTGTCTCCTGAATGCTCCACGTGGCTCAATTTAGGCTCTTGGGGTTGGGGACGGC
>ENA-ORXR01001855-ORXR01001855.1-marine-metagenome-genome-assembly--contig:-NODE-1855-length-21346-cov-11.317410_pt1 | contig 21346 bp, 27 predicted proteins | sample MGYA00237866_ERZ511479 | MGnify/ENA metagenome assembly ERZ511479 | reverse complement strand
CCCCCGACGGCGGGTGGCACAGGCGGGAGCCCCGCACCCGCCGCAGCTCCGCCTCTGCCGCCTCGTCCGACAGCGCCGCCGGGTCCCCACCGCCGCCACCGTCCATGGTGGCGGCGGCGGCGGCGGCGGCGGTGCGGCTCGACGCGCGCGGCGGCACCGCCCACGAGCGCCCCGACGGGGGCGGCGGCGGCGGCACTGGCGGCGGCGGCAGCAGCGCCACCGACCAGTGGCAGTCGGGGGAGCACAGGGAGCCATCGTCGAGGGGGCCCCACGAGGCGGCCGCCAGCGGCGCGCCACAGTTGGCGCACGTCGGCCGGCCGGCCGAGGCGGAGGACGTCGAGGAAGCGCGGGAGCAGGGGGGGTACGCGTAGCCGCCCGAGGCGGTGGAAGAGGCGCCGCTGTGCGGTGACAGCCCGCCTTGGGGCATCATGGTGGCGGGGACGGGGGGGGGATGGAAGGGGGAAGGGACCGCCACGCCGAGGGAAGGACAAGTCGACGAGAGGTGGGCACGGCGAGCGACCGGGCGTAGACTGGGGCGGCGAGGGCGCGTCGTGCCCCCGACCGCCGCACGTGCGCGTGACGGTTATAGCCGCGGCCGACGCAGGGGCGGTGCGCGCGCCCATGCGCCCATGCGGAACCAATGCATCCGCCACAATGCGTGCGGAGTAATACCGCCGCCGCTGGGCGGCGGCGGCCGAGCGCCACGCCACCACACTCGCGGCGGCACCGGGACCGCCGTGACGGCGGCATCCGCGCGTGCGACGGGGGACGCGCCCTTTGCACGCTGCCGCGGCAGCCACGGCGGCGGCGGCGGGCCCGCGGGCCACGACGCCCCCGGGCGCCCGCCGCCTTCCATGCGCGCCGCTTCCATCCGCCCACACCGCAGCGGGGGGATGGATCCCCCCCAGCGCGCGCCGCCGGCGGCCGCGGCGGCGGCCTTTGCAGCCGCCACGGCGGTCGGGCGGGTGCGTGCCGCGGCACGGCGCAGAAGCGGGGCGGGGGGGCCGTCGAAACGCACAGGCGGCGGCGTCGGCAGGCGGCAAAAAATCCGCGTGGTCCGCCGCGCCGTGGACGGCGCAAGCGGCACGGATGGAAGGCGGGATGGAATCGAGGCGGCCGCGCGGCCGGCCGCGGCCCCCTCGGCGTGTCGGCGGCGGGACGGCGGCGGGCGCCGTTTGGGGGCGTGACGGCCACCTGGTGGAAGCCCAAACGATCGAGGCCCCCAAGCCCACCAATGAATGGTTTCCGGTTGCATCGCCGATCCTCAGCCTATCGTTCATTGACCAATAAGCGATAGGCCCGTCCTTCGATGGCTTCTGAGCCATTGCATGAGGGATTCGATGTGCGCCTGCCACATGCCTAAACTTTAGACCACGTTACGATGGCATTCTGATTTCGAGGTTGCCTGAACAGGAAAGGAGCGCATCCACAGGGGGACTACTATTCATATTTTCTTGTCTTCCAATTAGGCTTCCCATTTGCGTGGCGCGGGCCACGTCAACAATTAGGACACCACGCTGACGTGTCCCCGATTCTTGGGGCCCCGCACTGGACCATGACACAGGCCGCGTCGCCCATCACACGGTGCAATTGTGTTGGATCCAGTGGATGGGCAACGCGTGCCTGAAGAAGGTGTGCGCAAGTTACAATGCGGCGGTCTACGGCCGAGGGGGGGCGCATCAAAAAGGCTGTGCAAACAGTCGTGCAATCTGGACGTTGCGCATCACGGTCGGGCCGGGCCGCCAAGCTCCCGGTGCGAGCCACGCACCTCCGTCAGCCACCTCCAAGCGGTGCCCTGAACCGTGGGTTTCCGGACTGAAACGGTCGCCGATAGGTCGCGGTTTCAGCCTCCTGCCCTCCCAGACCACAACGCTCAGACAAGCGCCACGGGGCATTCCACGACGGAGCCGCCCACAAAGCGCCTTTCGGGAGTGGCAGCGCTTGCCCGCACCAGCGTTGACTCGGGTGCGAGTTCGCGAAACCGCGCGCAGCCGTCCACTCGACGAGCGGGTTGTGGCTGCAGCGCCAACGGGCGACCAGGCATCGCCGGTACCACCGTGCGCGTGATGAACTTCGCGCTGGTCCTGCCTTTCCTGCTTGAGTTGCTATTCCGCGCCTCCGCCATGATGGCCTGCCAAGCCATCCATGATTGGCTGGGACGGCTGACGTGGGCCGAGGCGGGGGGGCGTGCGACACGGGTTGGATTGAGGCGGGGGGACGCCTGCAGCTCCGACAGGCCCTCGTACGGCAGACAACGGACCCCGCACGAGCGTGGCAGCCGGGCTATCCTTTGTGGAATATCTCCGTTGATCTCAAAGAGGCCCCACGACCAACCTTTCGGGCTGACCTGGACCAGTGCCTCAAATCTGAACGGCGGTGGTGCGCGATCATCAGAGACTTGTGCCCACCGGTCAGACCGTCTATCAATATTCCCGATCGGCGGTTGGCGGTTCTGACCGGCTTGTCAACCGGAATGTCGACCGGTCGGTTACTTCGGCGTATTGATCGGTGGTGAGTGGAGTCGCAGAAGTCAACGGCTGCTTCCCGAATTTTGACCATCGCGCTCAACGGGCGCTCTGGAGTGGGCAACACACTCGAGCCCGCGACCGACGGCAGCTACGAGGCGCTGGTAGTGAAATGAACCAGGCGACCGGGCGTGAGATGAAGTGGGCCAGCGCCGCTGGCGGCTTTATCAGCATCCAGGACTGTCTGCCTTCAAGTCACGAACGAGCGCACAACTTGTGTTGCGATATGTGGAATGCACCAGCGAGACGAGGCGAGGGGCGCCCATCAACTGCTGTTTCACTCTGCGGCTGCCGCACGAAGCGTTGCAGCGGACCAATCAGCTGAGGCAGACTCTGTTACTGCAGAAGGTGTCCGAGTACGCTTCACTTGAGCTGCAGATTGAAGGTATTCATGACTACTAGAGGGGGTTAGTCAGGCCGCCGTTGACTTCGTTGGGGCTTCGCCTTGGCATTCGGCTCCCCACGGCCACGGCCGCCGAGCCTTCACTTTGCCACCACGACCGCCGAGTGTCCACCTCGCCGCCACGACCGCCGAGTTTCCACCACACCACCACGACCGCCTGGTCTCCACCACGCCACGGCGTCGAGTCTCCGCCCTGCTGCCACGCCCGCCACCATGTCTGACGAGTGGCCGTCTGCCGCAGGTCCCTATCCTGCTTCTTCTCGCTCGGCCTGACCGACACCACCCCCGTTCCTCAGTTCTCCGATCACCTGAGTACCGAGGAAGCGCTATAATGGCGCCCTATGCGCCGAGGATCCTAACCAGACGGGCGACACGGCGTCGGCAACTCTTCTTCCGCGTCCTCCCCGTGGACGCCGACGCTCTTGACGACTGCCGCTGTCCGAAGGTGCGTGACCCGGCACTGTTGCGCGCCCTCACCCCCCCATTTGCGGGGCGCGACTCTGGTGGACAGGACGACGTCCAGCAACAACCCGCCTCCCCTGTAGTAGCCGTGGCACGTGCCTGCCGCGCGCGCTTCCTCTGGACCTTATCGCCCCTTTAGGCGGATGCGACGCTGGCCGACAGGGCCGCACTGACCGGAAACCTCTTCCTCCTGCTGTTGCCGCGGCGTGTGTCTTACGCGGATGCCGTGCCTCGTCCGCATCGCCCCGCTCGGCGGTCGCGACGCAGGTGGACACGGCAACTTTTGCCAAAAACCCGTCCCCCCCGCCGTCGCCGCGGCGCGTGGCGGCTGGTCGCGCTCTTACTTGGCGAGTACGTGCTTGCGACTGTCGCCGTCGCGACTTATGCCGCGTGTGCTTCACCCGGCTACTTGGCCAAGTCAAGGACAGGAGGATGGCTCCTCAGGCTGAGCCGGACGAGGGCAAGAACGCAATGGCGGCGAATGTCGTGACGCCGGGGCGGCCAGGTGTGTTGCCGGTAACCGTTGGCGACGTTTCTCGAGCCTCTATTGCAGTTGAGGCGTCGGTGTCCGCGCGGCCGAATGGTGTCACGAGGGAGGAGCATCCCCGGGCTGTGGTCGGGTTGGTTCTTGGGGATGGCCCGGAGGTCGCCCTCGCGAGCGACGCCACGTCCGCGGCCGCCTCCTCCCCACCAGCCTCGGCGGTCGTGGCGCTGTCGAGCGTCACCGCCAACTGGGGCACGCGCTCGGCTGCCCAGTCGTCCACTTGGCCCCCCTCGGTCGATGTCACGCTCGGGGCCGTCCAGATTGGCTCCTCTGCCTGTGGCGGCCGCGGCAAGCGGCGCCGAAGCTGGTCGCCGCAGATGGCGGTGTTGCCTACAGCGTACCTGACGGACCTCCCCTTGGAGCTCTTGGGGCTCGTGGTCAAGCACCTCTGCATGGCCGACCGGCTGGCTCTGAGTGCGACCTCGTCTGCTTTGCAGTCGGCATGTGATGACGACTCCATCTACGAGCGGATCGGATGGGCGGTGCTCGGTGTTGGGGCGACAACCGCTGAGCGACGGGCGTGGGGATTGCCCAACGTGAGCCACCGCCAGCCGCCGCTGATCGACCGACTTTTGTCGGCGCAGCAGGGGCGCGCGATTGTCAACCTCCTTCGCGCCATGAACACTCTCTCCCGCACATGGGATGGGTTGGGGTTGTCAGGGATGAGTGGCATGAACCTCCTCGGCTGGATTGACCACTTCCTGACCTACCACCCGGCAGGCTTGACGAACCAGCATCGGCCAGTTGGCCGAGGCGGCTGCCGAAGTTGTATACGCTACAGCGTAACGACCAGAGCCGTGGTGCGACTGTGGGGCATCTCTCTGACCGGGTCCACCGCCGAGGACGACTGCTGGGAGTGGACTGGTGGCCCTGACGGGCATCGGGAGGTTGCGTACAACTTGTGGGCCGTGCTGAGGATGGCGTTCTTTCACACGGGCCCTCCTACGCCAGAGGAGCCAGCCCCCTTCGACGGGAGCTGGGGCATGCCGGTCGCTCTTTCCGTCCTCCGTTATCGTGCTCGTCGGGCGGCCGAGATCCGGCGTCTAGCTCTCGCGCACGTGCAAGGGGGATGGCACTACGCCGCGCCTGGGGCTTTGCGGCGCCCCGGGCGCCCAAACTTCTGCGCGTGGGTGGAGATGGCCTTCCGCTCGGCTCGCGGCCCGTTGGCTCTCTACTTCGACGGAGTTCGCTCCGTGCGGGCGCCCGACATGGTGAGCGCGCTCAAGTTCCTTGCGGAGGTTTACGACGGGGTGGTGGCCGAGTGGCCCGGGCTCGCATTTACGCATCGTTGCGCTCTCCACTGGCCGGTGCTAGAGCGACACGTTGTCGGCGAGGCGGTCAAGTGCTCTGCAAACGGCCGCTCCGACGCGACAGCGGTTGCTGAGGCTGTTGAGCACGCGGCGTGCGTCGGCGTGTCCCGCCTGTGCATGGCGTGGGGTCGTCGGGCGGGCTTAGCCGCAGTCCTCCAGCCGGGGTGCACAGTCCGCTGGCCGGTAATCGAGCCGGAGGGTAGCGATGAGTCGACGACGGACGGTGGCGAGGACTCTGCAACGGAGAGCGGCGAGGACGCTTTCTCTGATTGAAGTGAACGTGTATGATAGTGCAGGTGGTGGCCTGTGATAGTGGCGGTGATGAGAAAGTCAAGTATTTACAGGATGCGTGCTGGGAGCACGGATCTGTGCGCGACGTTGCGAAGATGCGCGGAGCTGCTCAGAGGCCCACGCCCCCACCTTCTTCGCAGTCCGGCAGAGCACACGACAGACGCTCGGCCCGCGGCGGCTTCACTTCTTCAAGTGCCTAGCTACATCCTGTCTCACCTCTTGTCGGCATTGCATTGCATTCTTTTCTTCATCTTCTCTACCCCCCCTTGTTTCTCTAGCCTTGGGCCCCACGCACGGGACAATGAGTCGCCACGTTTATCATCACGCCCGGCAGCGCCGACCGCGGCACCGCCGCCGCGTGCGCCCTGGCCCGGCGGTTCAACATGCGATGGCCGACGACGCCCCCCCACCACTACCCCCTCCGGTAGTCCTCCCGCTTCCCCGGCGAAGCCGTCGCCGTCGTGTTTGGCGGCGAGGGTGGCCACGAGCCCTCCCCGGCGGCGGCCTCGGGGCGAGCACCCTGGCCGCCGCCGTCCCTGGGGCGCTCTTCACCTGCCCCCTCGCGGCGTCTGTGATGGCAGTCACCGTCGCACTCGCCTCTGCCGGCCAGTCGTCGGCGTTTTTGTTCCTCCCCAGCCACACGGGCGACCGGCTGTCGTTTGGACGGGCGGCGGCGGCGGTGCGGCGGCGGCGGCTGCAACCGGCGGGGACCGCCACGGTGGTGGTGGCAGATAATGTGGCGCTGCAGGTGTTGGCGGGGGAAAGCGCGCGGGGGATTGCGAGCGCCGTGTTTGTCAACAAGATGGCTGCCGCGGTGGCGGCTGCGGGGGGGAGCTGACCGAGGTGGTTTCCGCCGCGACTGCGGCGGAGGGAGTCTACGCGCTGGGGGTGGTGCTGACGCCGCCGACGGTGGTGGGGCTCGGGGGGCGGTAGCTTGTCGACGGCGGTCGGGTGGAGGCGAGGATGGGCATCCACGGGGAGCGGGTGGCCGAGTTTATCGACCTGCCGCCGCTGGCGGCGCTGGTCGGCCCGATCTTCGACAGGCTGCTGGGCGCGGTCGCCGACCAGTTTGCGGGCGGCGACGGCGCCGGCGGATGTACCCGCAGGGGGGACAGCGGCTGCCGCAGAACCGTCCATGGCGGCGCTTCGGGACCCGTCGAGGTGACGGCGATGAGCGAAAGCCTCGACGGCGCGCCGCAGCGCGACATGGGCGCCATCACCGTTGCGGCTGTCGCCGCGCAGCACGGGCACCTCCACGACAGCGTGCTCGGTGGCGTGCGCTTCAACGCCGCATACGCGGGCGCGCTCTTGACGGCAGTCAACGCGACCGGTTTTTGCCTCTCCTCTTTTCCCCCCCGACGGCGGCCGTGTCAACGGGGTCGGCCACCTCCACGGCCACAGCCGCGTGGCCGCGCCGCGCCGCACCCACGCCCCTCACAGCCCGCGTGCGCGCCGCAGTGCAGCCACCCTCGGCGCTAATAGCGACCGCCCTCGACGGCCACACGGCGCTGTGTAACCGCCCGTCGTTGTGGGCGGCGGCGGTGGCCGACGCGGACGCGTTGCGGTCGGTGCTTGGAATGAGGCAGCGAGTTGCTGTTTCTAGGCTGCTTCCTGCCAGTGCCTCCGACAAGCATGACTTGGGCTGTGGAGTGTTGTACACAGAATCAACCTTGCGTTGGCAACGTGCATGCGGGAGAGGGGGTGTAGCGGTTGCCTCGATGCTCGTAGGCTTGGGGATGTGAGGGGATGCGCGTGTCCAGATAGCTTGGGAAAATACTTTATGGGGCAGCCGGTAGAAGACAATCCACGGCACCTGACAAGTGCGGTTGCACGAGAAATGCTGGCTGTATGACGCCACCGCTTCCGGCTGTGATGGCGGCCGCCCCTGCAGCCTTCAACGTCCAACGCCCGACGCCACGGTCTGCAGTGGTGGCGGCGAGGTCAGGTGGGAGCTGGTCACGACATCCGTGCCCGCGGGCAGTGAGCGGTCGCATGGAGCTTGTCGCGGGCGTGGACGCAATGCGATGAGGCACTACGGTAACGGTCTTGGTTGGGGGCTACCGCCAGGGGCCGCGTCGCGGCGAGGGCTCGCATTGTCATTTGCAGTGAACGAGGAGGCACGCGCGTGGAGCGCAGCACTCGTAGCAGTCAGCGAGCCCAATCAATCAGGATATCCAAGCGGTCAAAACGCAACGAAGGAGACAGTTCTTTATCGACTCCTCTCGTATGACAAGCCCCCAGTCCACGGGCACCAAACATTGGTGAAATACCGCTGCAGCAGACGCTCGCCGGGACTGTCTACGACGTTTCCTGGCGTCGCAAGCAGCCCCCGGCGCTCACAAAGGTCCTCGAAGTCAGGCACAATGTGCTCGAGGCGCTGGACTTCCGCAAGCATGAGCACCTCAAGCTTGGGGAAGCTCGTGTCCTCGTCAATGTCCCACTTGAGCCGCTCGCATCCCCAGTCGGAGAGGACGCAGTTCTTTCGCGTCTCTGACCTCACCAGCCGCTGAACCACCACGGCGTGGAACGAACGACCCGCCTTGGCGCACAGCACAAGGCGCACCAGCCCGTAGCTGGGCGTGCCATTGGCGTCGTACCAGCGGACATGGTCGAACCACGGTCCACCCCACAGCATGTCGGCTGCACGTATCTGCTGCATGCGCTCCTTCTTGGTCGGCACCGCCTTCCACTCGAACGAAGCGAAAATCAACGCCGAGTTGCGAACCGTCACCACGTCCGAATGGTGAAGGCCAAGCAGCCCCGGGAGCGCCTGCAGCCGTCCGAGGTCAAGACTCGCTATTAGGCCGACAGGAACGCTCCGGCCGCGCACCCGGATGCGCTTGGGGCGAGGTGGCGTGGCGTTGCGGGTGGTCCGATAACAGCCACCGCCGTCGCCGACGACGACGCCGCCAGCACCGCTGGCCCCGCCGCCGCCACCGTCGCCATTGTCTCCGTCTTTGAGGCCATCTGCAAAGTTGTCGCCGTCGCAGTCGCTAACGTCGCCACCCTCAACGCAATCGGTCTCGAGCTCCACCTCCTCCGCCTCCCCGTCGAGCACTTGCACTCCCTCCGCGTGCTCCACGCCCACGAGCTCGTCCGCCTCCCCAGCAGCATCGTCTTCATCGACGACTCCGTGGGCCTTGTCCTCCTCCCCTTTGAAGGCCTCGTCGAGATCTGCCTGCTCTGCATCTTCCGCAATGATGCGCTCCAGCGTCTGCTGCGCCCGGAGGAGCTGCACCTTGAAGGTGGTGACCTGCTTGTTGGTGCCAGCATACATTGCCTTACACAGCTTCATCAGCATCTCGTTCACCGACGTGTCCGCCTCGGTCAGGTTTCCACGGAGCAGCAGCTCATCAGCCAGGTGGTACGCCAGGCGGTGCATCTTGCTGGTGTGGATGGCGCCAAAAAGCACGCGGATGTACTTGGTCACGAACTCGCGCGCCTCGACCGCCAGCTCGCGGATCTCCTTCTCCGTCCAACGCGTCTTCTCGTGCTCGTTGTCAAGACACAACCGCGCCATGAGCTGGGCGCCGCGGCAAACAACGTCAAGCACGGCCTCGTGCGTCTCCTTGTCGCCAAACGTGTCCGTCCACTCCTTAGTCGAGGCGTCAGGCTCGGGTACGGCATCATGCTCGCCCTCTTCCTCACCGCCTGACATCGTGCACCCCGACGCCATCGACCCCGTGTCGGAGCCGGTGTCGAAGGCCCAGTCGGCAGCCGTCGTGGATGCCGGGGTAGCTCCCGCCACAAAGCTGGCGCTGCCCGCCCTCCTTTCCGCGTTAGCGGCCGGCACAGCCTCGTCACGTTTGCGCTTGCGAGGTGGTGGGTCACATGGCTCAGTAGAGGACTCCGAGCGTCGCGCAATAAGCCCAGCCACCATAAACGCCCACACCGTGATGCCGTACCGCCACTGGCGCCCTTTCAGCGTTGCCTGCTTGACGTCGGACGGCACGAGATACCTGCAAGATTGGGTACGCAAGCAGGGTGAAGCAGCGAAATCCATATCACGAAGCAGCCCGCGTCAGGCGCCAAACACGTGGACGCATCATGCTCTTGCGAACGGAAGCAACAGCTCACAGGCGCACCAAACTCGCCCTCAGAGAGTGAAACATACCCCGGTTGTGCCGTGGACGCCTTGGACCTGCGTCCAAACCAAAGTAAGCGGGCGCACATGGCGATGATGGTGTTCTCAACAGAGCCAAACCGTGCCAGGCCTTTCAGGCACAGCACAGCAAGCAACTCGGGAATCTTTGCAGCGAGGACACGAAGTACCCCCAGCTTCATCACCTGAACGTCCTTATGCCACCCATCGTGAGTCGGGAAAGTGAGCACATGAATAGTAAGAAATAATGTGCGACGCCATTCGCAATGGTGGGCGTTAGTCAACGCTCTCCCAGAACCCTCGAACTCGCCGCTAACCCCACCCCATCTCTAGTGATCACAATCACCGCCCAGCACTTACGTGAAGAAGGTCGAAACCAAAGACTTGGTAGAGCGCGCACGTGCCGGAGGAGAGGCCGTGTACTGCCGCCAGCGCGGGCACAAACTGCAAAGCTGACAGCTCCTTAGCAAGTTGCTTGATGCGCGCGGCCCCCGTACCAGCCTCGTAGAGCCGTGCAACCTCGAGCTGCTTCTCGAGGTTGATATGCACAGCGCGCGCCTCCCATCTCGGGTGATCGGCCCCGGCAGTCGATTTGCCCGCCATGCACGACGAACACAAGTGAGTGCACCCACCCAGCATCAGTCCGAGCACATGCCGCTCCTCGGGCTGGTCGGCAGCATACAAGACGATGCGCGGCACTGCCTGCATTTTCCCGTGCTGCGCAAGCGTCACCGGCGCACCCTTGTGGCTGGCGACGGCAAACCGGTCGAGAATAACAGCGATGCAGCGCTGCAGGAGCTCGTCGCGCATCATGCGCAAGATGCGCTGGGCCTTCTGGCTCTTGCCGTGCCGGGGTTTGATGTACGGGATGTACCCAATCGTCATCCAGCCCGTTCGTCCAGAGCGGATGTTGACAAACCGCACCCGAATAGGGTACACGTAGTGCGCTGTGGTGCCATTCGAGGCAGACCAAGAAAAAGTGATTCATGCACGAGAAAAGGACAGGAACTCAACAGGTCATGAGCAGGCCGTCAGGGAAAGCCCATGCAATGAATGGGCAACCGATGCAGACACGAGCGGTTCGCGTGCATGTACCCCAACAATAGGGATCCACAACCGCACAGCACACAAGCTCGCGAGGGCGCGGTCACGTAAGAAACAACACACTTACCTCCGTTCCAAGAGACGAGGGCGCCGTCCGTAAACATCTGCGTGCCGACCATGAAGGGCACAAAGCGGGGAGGCTTCTCGCCGGCGATGGGCTTGTTCCGCCTCAGGACTTCGGCTTGCTCGTTGAGGAAGAGGTCGCTGTTCATCGTTTCGCTGCGCACGCGCGCTCCCGCCGGCGTGAACTCGGGCTGGCCCATGATGCTCACGTCGGCGGCCGTCTCCAGCGACTCCACCATCACGTCAAGCAGGTCCCGCCAGTGGAAGACATGCGTCTCCCCGCCCAGGCGGATGCGTGTCTCCTGCCACCCCATCTCGTACAAGCACCGGTCCTGCTCAGACGCCAAGGCCCTTACAAATGAGGAAGACGTTGGAAAAGCCGCCTCAAACGGCCCGGGTTCTCGCCGGCTCCCCGGTCGCACCGGGCAAGCAGCGCGCTCCAACTGCCGCTGCAATCCCCAGTACTCAACGCGAGCTGACTGGGACATGCCACTGCCGCCTGTTGACAAGACAAACATGCGTACAGCACGTAACTCGTTGGTGTTGAAGCGCGTCGGCCTCATCCCGACCGAGGGCAGGATCATAGGCTTGGTGTTCGCCTGGTCGTCCTTAGAGCGATAAAAGTGATAAATCTTGTCCGTAATCGTGCCGGTTGTAACCGACCGCCGCAAGACCGCCGGCACGTTGAGAGGGGTGGCAGGAAAAATGCCGGGGCTGCCCACTAGGAGGTCGGCCACCATCCCAGCGGGGCCATCGACGGTGTACGTCTCCACGGAGTTGCGGCTTGGGGGAAGTCCAACTGCATCATCACCAACTGGCCTTGGCGAGCGGGGAAGGAGCGTCCTGCCTCCCATGTCACTACCGCCCACGAGAGAGGCGTGCATGCGGTCCCCGAGAGCGTTCTCAGAGCCGTCACTTTGATGAATGCCGCATTCTTCTCGCTCCAGTTGCTGCGCATGGCGCACAAGCGTGTGCTGCCGCCGGTGATTCTTGGTACGGAACTGCGCGTCGCAGTAGTGACACTTCACGCGTGGCATGACGCCACACCAAGCGATGAAGCATCAAAGGAAGAACCGTCTGGGTAAGTAGGGCAAGGGCAAGGTCGCGAGTACGTCGAAAGACAGTTGTGCGAAGAAAAGGTACAGGTCAGTGTCGGTTGAACATAATGACCAAGCACGACGTCATGGACGACATGGGGCCTACCTCCCCCAGCCCTTTCGTACTTGGAACGTCCTCGACGCCACTGTGCACGACGTTCCCGCGGTAGCGATCCACAGCCCCCTCCGAATCAAAAGCACGTACCAGGGAAGAAGTCGTGATGCAGGAACCAGCGCGTGTTGAGAGAAACGCAAGATAAAAGCTGCCAGCGGCCGTCGGCCGACTGGTCAGCGCACAATCATGTATGTCAACGTCAGGGCAGCGGCTCCAGTACAAGGTCGAGAGAGATATAGCAGCAGGGGCGTTGTCAGCAACTGACCTGCGCATGGACAACACGCAGCAGCGGATGGGGTCGAACCACCAAAGACTACCCCACGAACAGCACTCCCACACAGATAGACGCAAGGTTCACCACACCTCGACACACGCACATGAGACATAAACGGATATCGGGAAGTGGCAACGTAAGAGGCACGAGCACGGCGCGAAAGCGATTGGCCTTCAGTTGGTGCCGTCGGCCGGTGAGGGCGACGATCGGCGTTAATGCGAGCGGTCTACAGGGCGCCGCCCACAGCTGGACGCCGGCTGGTGCGGCGTTGCCGCTGGCAGGTCACAGCCACAGCCACCGACGCGGCGGAAAGCCCCACGGTGCGGCCGCGATTGTGCACCGCCACCGTCCCCGGTACCGACACACAGAGGCGAGCGGCCGCGTACCGGGTGACGGGTGGCGACGGCGACGGCGCCAAGGCGGCGCTGCAGGTAAGCCGTGTAGTAGACCGCGAAAAAGCGGACGGGCCGCCGCGAGGTTTGCGAGGCGGTCCGTGCAAAGCCGAGACTCCCCGCCCGACGGGCCTTGTGCTCCGGGCGGGGCACGGAAGCACGATGTCCGTGCGCAAAAAAGCGGACGCCCGCCCGTTTTCCGGCAGCCGAGTGCCTAGGGATTGTCCCTAGACAGCGCCGAGGACACACGCCGAACGCGAGAGAAGTGCAGGTCCTGATCAGCAGTCGGCCACAGCAGCGCGCTCGCTGGCGCTCGAGGTGCAGCGGCGAGGGCTCATGCACGCATGAAGGCAGGGCTCCCAGTGGGTCCTCTGGAAGAGGGCAGGGATGACGACCACACAACGTCCCCACAGACAGTGGAGGGGAGTAGGTGGCGGGGCGGCAGGGGTCGTGGCGCAGCGGCGCATTCAACCGGACGCGCAAGCCCTGCAGGGCCACCAGTGGTCGCCGCTCCTTCCCCGAAGGGAGCGAAAGTGGCTCGCGAGCAGTGGCCCAACGAGTTGTCGAGCGACGGGGTGGCGGCCGCCACGAAAGCTGTCAACAGCCGAGACGCAGGCGCTCCCTAGGGTTGCAGCGGCAGCCTGCAGGCGGGGGTCCTGGATCCAGCGGCCACCCCCGCAGCGACAAGAGGGGGTGTGGCACAGCGCGACACTACACGCTGTGTGCGACAGGGGCTGCTCCGGCGGCGTGTCTACGCCAAGAGACACGCAAGAGAGAGCGCCTTGACCAGTCGTGCGCTCTAGTCGGAGCCGACCAGCAACGTTCGTGGTTGGTCTATTGTCCCATCGTGGACGTGTCGACTTGGAATTCCACATCGCCTCAGCCTACGTCGAATTATACTAATTCTAACTCGTCGCGGAGCATCAAATGCACCCTAGATTGCTCCCTCGAGTTCCAGCCAGCTATGACCTGCTTCAATCTCCCCTAGCTCGGTTCTGCTGCCGTTGTCGGAGCCGCATGAGCACCGATGCTCCCAAACACAAGTGGGACCCAATCCCTCTCATAGGCGCGTTCCACTTGATTTTTTTTGGAGCTTGTCATGCCACAGCTGTCACCCTCCATGATCTTCAGAAGCCACCCGCAGGCGCAGACGGTGACGACCCGCCGGGCCACGAAGGTGCCAGCCCTCGCCTCGCCCATCAGGCCCCTCCACATCTCTCGTGGTGAAGAAGTCCGCTTTTATGAGCTGGAGACCTGTCCCGCTCCTGCAGAATGCGTTCCAGCCCACCACCCATCTACCATTGAAAAGTTGGCGCGGCTAGGCCCGGGTGACAAGCGCGACGTGGCTCAACTACTACGTTCTGAAGCAACGAGCGAGCAGGACCTTCACCACCAGATGCCCTTGACTGCTCCTTGAATCACATCAGCAATGAGGCGGCTACCGCCAACAGTGAAGGAGTCTCGCTTTCCCAGGCTTCCCTCTTGGTCTGAAACGCCGTGTGCGACAAAACGCAGCGGTGGCACCGCGGGAGCTGTGATCCCCACCTCGGCGAGCGCACCAAAACTCGAGGGCGACTGCTAAGCAGTCTGGGGACCTCCCCCTGTGGACAATCCGACTCTGGGAACAAGGTGATTCTCGACCGCCTGCAGTTCCCCGCTGAGGCCGGTCACAACACCTTTACGTCCCGGAGTGCCACCACACCTCGTCGCACGTCAACTGCGCGCCGGAACATGCCCATACGTATCTGAGACCACCCCCCGTTGGTAGCTGTGGGGGACAGGCTGTTGCACTTCTGCCACCGCGACACACCAGCTCCTAGCGATGCGCACCTGTCGTGGGGGGGAGCCCTGAGCTGTGCCGCGGAATCGAGAGCACCTCCGCCGCCCGAGAAGCTCCACAGTGCGCAATGGATACGAGTTGACGTTCTCAGTCTTCCAATTCGCTGCCCACGAATTCCATCGCTGGAGCCGACGACCACGGCTGACAACCACACAGCCAGGGCACCTCAAGCAGCTGGTACCGTTGCGGATGACCTGGCAGACGCGCTCTAGCAGTCGCTGCCGCGTGCACGCCGTCGCGTCCCCCACTGGACACTGTCTCGTACCACCAGTTACGACCGCAGAGGGGAGCCCTGCTGGAGCCCCTACTCGCCTGGCTTTCCCGACCGCGCGACGGCGCACCAATGCTCGCCCTCACCAACCTCCCTGTGTGAGAACCTCTCCTGCTCTCTCGGCGCCACGAATGTGGCCGGATGGTCTCCTCAGGGCAACTTGAATCGTTCCTCGCCATGCAGCGGATGTCGCCTCTCACGTGACGAAACGACGGGACCCGCCAGCTGTGGTGCGGCCATTGGGGCACCCAAGAGCCTGGCGCTGGTGAGTGGATTTGAGCGCCAGCCCACCACGTCCGCTTGTCTGTGGTGCGTCTTGGCGAGGAGAACGGGAGTGACCGTCGGCTGCCGGGGCTTCTCTCTTCCCCGTGGGGCGTGTCGGTTTGTTGAATTCGGCCAAGAAGGAAGGTGCGCCGTGGGATGTGTTTGCTGTGGCGTTGCGTGAGGGGTGACTGCTGCCGGGGCGTGTCCGCTCTCTGCGAAGGGCTAACGGCTTGCCTTTGAGCCCGTCTTTGCCTTCCGGATTGCTCGTCAAGAGGTTCTTGAACTGCCATCCGTCAACAGCTGACCTTTCTTTGTTGCCGGACCCCCTCGCTCACCCCTCCCGCGCCGTGTGCCCACCATTGTGCCGCCATGAATGGCTCACTGCATGTCCACGAGGGTGGTGCTCCTCCCTTTCCACCTCCTGCCCATGACCCCTCCGTTCCTCGGCTCCCGCCGCTTGCGCCTGCACTCGGCTCTGTGGGGCACGCGGCGTACAGCCTCGGCGACAACAATCACCCTGGCGGGCTGCCGCTGCAGCTGCTTCCTGGCTCTCTCTTCCCGCGGGCGGCGACCGGCACGACGACGGCCGCCGGGCCGGGGGAGCTAGGCAGCCAGCAGATCCATGGCGGCGGTGGACTACGGGGGGGAAGTGGCTCGTTTGAGCCTTTGTTGAGCGGAGTGGGGTACACCACCATGGCGTCGCAGGTGCCGTGTAACACCTCGGGTCTCCCCGCACCTGTGTATCTCGACACGCCACACGACGGTCTTGCGCCGCCCGTGGCTGCGCCGGCCGTCTCGGCCGGATCGGGGTATCCCAATCTCGGCGGTGTTGTGTTGGCCCCTGCGCCAGCGTGGGGATCCGCACCTCCCCCGATCGGGCGTCCGTCGGCTGGGGCTTCCTTGCCTTTGGGCAGGTCGAACTCCACCGCCTCGCTGAACGCGGGAAGCGAGTTTGACGGAATCGCGTCCGCCGCGCTTGCCCTTGCAGCGAGTGGCAGCGGGCGCCGGCGCCGCCTTCCGACAAGCCTTGATGAGCGCCGCGTGGCGGCGACGCCCACGTCGCGTCATGGCCCTTCATTCTACAATGAGGAGGGCACCGATGGCGCCGTCCGGCTGACGGATGTTGCTGGCGACGGGGCAGGCGGTCCCGTGACCGGAGCCGGTGACAGTATTGGTGGAGCCGGTGCTGACGCTGTTGGCCAGGGTCGTGGCCGCGAAGGTGGTAGCACGGGGAGCCGAGGCGGCGGCCGAGGCGGCGGCCGAGGCGGCAGCCGAGGCGGCAGTCGAGGCGGCGGCCGGGGCGGCGGCCAAGCTAGCACTGGCGCCGCTGTCATTCGCGATGAAGACGGTGGCGCAGAGCTGGCTCCGAGCCCGACGCGCCCGCCGACGTTTGCGGCGCGCGGCCGTGGCCGCGGTCGTGGTCGCCGCGGAGGGGCAGCAGCCGTCGCGGACCCGCGGCCGTCCTCGGCGGCGGGGACCGAGACTGCTCATCTCGCTAGAATGATGGAGGCAGAGGCTAACGGGGTGCACCCCGTGAACCAGCGTCTGCTGTACTCGGTCGTCCTGGACTTGAAGCGGATGCGTGCAGACGGCGAAATCATGCGAAACAACACCGCCGCGGCCAAGGAGAACAGCGCGATGGCGGTGAAGAAGGCTGACGAGTGCATCCAGGCGCAGAAGGACGTGCTCGCGCTCAACGCGGGGCTCGTGGCACGGCTGGCAGCAGTTGAGAGCGAGTTGCATGCCCGCAACCTTGGGTCGTCGCCTGAATTGCCGTCTGTCAGTGCGCCGGCGACGGCAGCTGCTCAACCTCGGGTGCTTCGGCCAATGTGGGCTTATCGCATGCAGGTACGCCTTTCTTGCCGTCTTTCTTTTTTGTGGTCATCTTGCTTTCTTTGGACACTGGTGACGGCATACCGTCCTTTGGGGCACTGGCGGGAGCGCGACCGCCATTCTGAGCGTTCCGTCTAACCCTCTGTGTCTACCTTGTGATGTTCCCTCGCTCCATCCCTTCATGGTTCCCATCGATTATGCTATCCGCTCCCATCGTCACCGCTTCGCTTCACAGAAAGAGGTGCAGCGGCGGTACACCGGCGTCGTGTTGAACGCGACAACGCCAACGGGTGGCAACCCGGACAACAACGTCGTGTACTGGATGTCTGCGGGCGTTATCAAAGACAAATCCGCCGGGGACATTACGATTGCGCAAGCCGTTGAGCTTGGCAACAAGAGCATTTGGCTGAAGGGCCGTAAGGGCAAAAAGAACGCGACGGTCGCCGACATCAAGGTGACTCTGTTTGAGTACCTGCGGCGGCCCGTCAAGTACTGGCACTACAAGTCGAAAGAGATCATCGGCAATGCCTTTATAGCGCGCATCTGCGTGCTGATGCCCATGGGAAACCATCCTGGGGACGGGCAGGACCAGGGCAAGCGCGTGATTCAAGCCGAGGACGCGCAGTCGCTTCTGCGCGACGACACGCTCTTCAAGGATGGATTCTGCAGGGACGCGACCGTAGCGGCACTGCACCGCTGGCTTGAGTGGACAGTCCATCTGCACCAGTTCTACGAGTTTCCGGGACCGACGCGCCTGCACGGGATGCACACGGTGTACACACACACCTACGCTTTTGTGATGACCAAGGTGCGGTGTTACTCTTGCTTCTCTTTGTTGCGGGTGAGACAAGGGTGGCGACGCGTTTGTTGTGTGTTGTGTCTTCCTGCTGTGCAAGCTGTGACTAACCACCTCAACGGCTCCCGGTGCTCTTTGTCGATTTCTTTGCTTTACTGTTCCGGCGTTGGTGCTCAGGTGTACCTCCGGTTGCGCAACATCGCTAAGCACCCGCCGTTTACGGCCCGCGCGGCCAATGTGGATGCCGCCTTTCGCAAAGTACACGCGTGTGTCGCGATATTGGTGGACCGCTATCTGCCGGTCACCGAGCGGCATGGCCTCAACCTTACGCTCATTGATGGGGCACAGGCCGACCGCTGTACGACGCTGGGCTTCTCCGAGTCGGAGCTCGAGGAGACGACGAGGCAAATCGAGCTGGCACGAGTGTGCCCCAACCAAGAGGAGGAAGGAGGCGCGGACCATGGCGACGCAATGGGGGTTGATGAGCACGGGTGGAGTGACGGGCTCGACGACGACGGGGTGCCGCCTGCGCCGTGGGACCCCTTGGAAAATGAGGACGATGAGGAGGAGGAGCACGACCAGTGAGCTCCAACTGTCTGGTTTGCGGTTGACCTTTCCATGCTGCTGTCGCTATTGCTACACGTTGCCCCGCTCTTGGGTTCCAATGTGCCACTTGTACTCTATGTTTCTGCATCTGTTCTTGCTGCCTGGGGGGTGCTTCTCTGTTTCTGGCGCATCCCCCCTTTTGTTGTGTGTCGTAGACGCAGCGCTATTGTTGATCTCTTTTCATGCCGTGGCGGTTTCGCGTCATGGCAGCGGCCGCAGGCGCCAGCAGTGTCGACGCTGTAGGCAGCCGGGGGTAGCCTCACTCGTGCTCGCGGCGCTGACCAACAGTACTGGTGACCACTTCGGACGCTATACGTCGGCTAATGCTAAGCCAGCGAAACTAGAGCTCAAGCACTGGTTCGAAAGACTACCATTAACAATAGCAAAGCTCTCTATCTTGTCATTTAAGTTGTTCAAAGGAGTACATAACTCTACTGCACCAAGTGTCGTGGGCTATAGGCAAGTATGGTCGCCAAGTCCTCGAGAGATGCCTCTGGAGGGTCGATTCGGCAGCCTGCAGGGCTTGTCTCGAGAGGGTCACTTGTCTGGCCGAGGCGCATCCAGCTTTGCTCGGCTGTGACGCGCGGCCCAAGCCCATTGCCGCGGTCCCCCCCCTCCAGAGTTCTGCATTGAGGTCCTTTTCGGCACATTCTGCGGGGGGTCGGCTTGCCGGTTGGTTTCCGGTTGAACCGTCCATCAACAAAAGCCTGACCGCCCGATCACCGCCGGTTGGGTTGCCCATCAATTCGCCCAGTTGACCGGTGGGCACAAGTCTCTGATGATGTGAAGGCCCTCCAGGCCCGACAGTGTGGAACGCGGTGTCGTGTGGTGCCACCAGTGTCAGTGGCGGAGGGGCCGCCGTGCGCGTTGACTCCTGCAAGGTGAGGCGCGGTTGCTGGCTGAGGTCGAATCTGGTATCTCACGCCGCCCGCGCCCGGCCAATCTGCTTGTAATCGGGCGGGGTGACGACGGGTCGGACCTGGGGCGGTCGCGCTCTGCCAACCCCCTCACACATGGCGGTGTGGACCACAAAATCTCCCTCCCGGCGCGCCCCAAAATCCCGCGCGGCGAGATGCAGGGCCCCCCGCTGGGCCCTTTTGTGCTGGGGCGGACACCTCCCCGTCCGCAGGGGGCACCCCTCCACGCACAGCGCGCATTCGCAGTGGCGGGCGGCTTCATATCCATTTCTTCTGTGCGCAGTGCACCGTATCAGCGGCGGGGAAGGGGGAAGAAAGGACGAGTCGGCGCCGGGCGTCTGAATCTGACTGGCTCGCCGGCGACGGTTTCCATCCGCCCCTGGCACGCGCGGGCAGTCGGTTGCGGTTCGCTGCGCGGCCGACGCCTTTGGTGGGGGTTGTGGCGCACAACCGCCTCCGCCCTTTCTGCCGCTGCCGTGCCGCTGGGTTTCCACACGGTCACTCCTCCGAGTGCTCTCGGGCTTTTGGTCTTTCCTCTTTTCTGCAGCCAGCACGGCTGCGGCGCACTCCCAAGGTCAAAGGTTGCTCCGGGCGTGTGCAGCTGTGCTTTTGATGTCCAAGAAGCCGATACCCGCGTCGAGCGCGTCACCCTCGAGCGTGTCACCCACTCGACACGTCGCTTCCCCCGTTCCTTCCACTCCGTGACCGACGCCGTTGGGCACCACCACCCCCTCCCTACCGCCGCCGCACAAGGACGACGCGCACCTTCCTGTCCACCCTTTGCCACCAGCCGTGCGCCCCGACGCTCCGTGGTCGACGCTGCCGCCAAGATCCCACCCACGCCGGCGACTCTGGCAGCCCCCCGGGGCGAGCCACCATGAACACCCACGCGGGCATGTGGACGCAACCCGACGAGTGGCTGGTGTCCCACGACCCGGAGCCGATGGCACCCCCGCCGTTGGCCAACACGGCCCAGCGGGCGGGCGGTACGAGCGGCGGGCGCCCCAGTGACAGCGGCGGGGGTGGCGCCGCCCCCCCCGCCGCGCGGGACGGCGGCGCAGACAGCCGCGCCGCGGCCCGCCTTGTGTCACTCCTCGACGACGCGGCGGCGGCGAGCCGCTCGCCACGACCCGTGGCGTCGAGCTCGCTGTCCGCGCTCGATCAGCTGCTCGCGCCCAAGCCGTCCTCCCCTGCGGCAGACGGGGCGGCGACGCCGACGTCGCCCGCATCGTCGACGGCGGCGACGCCGACGTCGCCCGCGTCGTCGACGGCGGCGACCAACGTGTGGCGGTCGGCCGTGTACAAGGACGACACGCTTGCTTAATAGTGGGCAGGGGGACGCGCCACTGCGTGTTTTTTTTGCTCGTGCGCGTCCTGCTGTAGTTGCTGTTGTGTGGCGTGGTGCGTAGGGTCCCACTCGTAGCTGTCCTGTACCGAGGTGGACCATACGGGGGGGAAGGTGCAGTGCACGTCGACAGCTGCTGGCGGGGCCGCTGGCGGACCGTCGACGACGGGGGGGTGGCCGCGGGTCACCCTCCGAGCGCGTTGGATGGCCGCCGACCGGGTGGCGGCGAGCCGTACCGCTCACCGTGCCGGGTGCCGCCGGCAACCCCCGCCCGTGGGTGTCCGCTCTGCACTCTTTTCCCGCCGGGGCTGGCGCCCGGCGTGGACCACCACCGCGCGCGCGCGGCCACTGGCCGCTCGTGCGCGGGGGCGCGTCTGCCGTGAGCGCGCCCCGTGCGTGTCCGTCTTGGTCCCTCGCTCGTCTTGGGTTTTCGTCCTGTTGTTTGTCAAAAAAACGTTTGCCCCGTTGTGCGCTCTCTTCTTCTCGTCGACGAGGCCCCCCGTGCGACGCACACCAGGCCCCGGTTGTGCAATGGCAAAAAGCACCGCCGTTGGAATTTTCAAGTCATCATGAAGATGGGTGTTCTCCTTTGGACGCCATCCCAACCCCCAACGCGCGGGTGCCGGCCTGTTGTACGGGCCGTTCGCGACCAACCGACGGGTCGGCACCAAGACGGCGGCACGGGCAAAGGCCGCCGCCCGCGTGCCGGCCGTCTACCGCGGCCGACGCGGGCGCCGCCGCCACGGCGCTTGCCCGCCCCCCGCCGCCGCCGCACGGGCAGAAACCCCCCCC
>ENA-ORXR01001853-ORXR01001853.1-marine-metagenome-genome-assembly--contig:-NODE-1853-length-21361-cov-3.308917_pt1 | contig 21361 bp, 20 predicted proteins | sample MGYA00237866_ERZ511479 | MGnify/ENA metagenome assembly ERZ511479 | reverse complement strand
GGTAACGTCAGGTATTTTTCGAATATTTCGCCTCTGAGTTGCTTTATAACCCGCCAGCCAATCCAGGCTATGTAATACGTTGAGGCGAAGCCTGCTACTCCGCGTAACAGGAAAATACCGATGATCAGCAGTGGCACAAGCAATATGGCGTTGCGATCCTGCTCAACAAAGCTGCCATCCAGCATAGGCTTCATCAGAGCCGCAAATGCCGTGTCGGTTAGTGCATACCCCACCATACCCAAAACCGCAATGGTGAACTGCTTGCGGTACGGCTTTATGTAAATCAGCAGACGCCGATAGGTTTCGCTACCAGGTGTGATATCAATATCGCTTGTGATGATGTGCCGACCCGCTTTTGCCGGTCGAGCAGGCTGTTTTGATGCGCTGTTATCAGCGCCAGTAATGCTTGTGTCTTCAGACACGCTTAGTCAGAGCTCCGTGATGTCGCAATGGACATTTTCAGCATACCGAGCTGACCGGCAGCGTCCATGGCGGTGACGACTGCCTGGTGAGGCGCCTGTGCATCGGCACGTATGGTCAGCGGAATATCACGCTGGCCGCCCGATACCTTGTACAAGGCATTCTGCAAGCTGGCAACATCAGATTTGACCAGCTCCTGATCGTTAATGTAATACCTGCCTGCCGCGTTGATGATGATCTCGATGCGCTCTTGCGGGCTGTGTGTTTCCGTATCGCTGGCTCGCGGCAGTTGTAACGAAATTTCAGACTCCTTCTGAAACGTCGTGGACACCATGAAAAAGATCAGCAGCAGAAACACCACATCAATGAGTGGCGTGAGGTTCAGCTCCAGTTCTTCCCGAGCCTCTCGCTTGAACTTCATGCGGGTGATACTCGCGCCTGTGACTGCCGCTTCTGCAGTACATCAACCAGCTTGAGTGATTCCTTCTCCATATCTACGATAAGGCCATCTACTTTGCCACGAAAATACCGATGAAACATCAATGAAGGAATGGCGACCATCAGTCCGCCAGCGGTCGTAATCAGCGCCTGAGAGATACCGCCGGCCAGTTGTGCGGGGTTACCCACACCTACTGTGGTGATGTTGGTGAATACGCTGATCATACCGACCACAGTACCCAACAGTCCGAGTAGCGGCGTAACAGCTGCTACCGTGCCCAGTGCATTCAGGTAACGTCCAAGTTCATGTGCCACATGACCACCCACTTCCTCAATGGATGCTTTCATGATTTCACGATCCTGAGTGCGATTGTGCAGCCCTGCTGCCAGTACACGACCCAGTGGAGACCCTTGCTGAATTTCTTTGACCTTGTCTTCAGTGAGTTGACGCGTACTGGCCATGCGCCAGACATCGGCAACAAGATTCGTCGGCAGCACTTTGTCATTACGGAGCGTAAAAAAGCGTTCTCCAACTATAGCCAGAGCCACGATCGAACACAGAACGATCGGTAGCATCAACCATCCACCAGCAGTAACTATTTCCCACACAGCGATTGTCCTTTCTGCGCCAGCTCAAGCTCACGCAATACTAGAGCCCGTCCCGCAAACAACTCAGAACAAACCGGATTAATGAAACCGTGCCAGAAGCGACGGCGTGTCTGCCACCAGGTAACAGGCTGACCGAACAAACCGGAACGGGAAAAATGGAACGATACTGCACCCACCATGCCGGTCGTGAAAAGCCTTGCACCCGATAATGTATAGCGTAATTGTACCGCGCTGTGAGGAAATCCATACCGGTTCGCAGCACCAGCCGGAAAAACAACGTTGTCAGGTGCCAATAACGATATCAGCGTGGCTGTAGATGACGTTTTACTGCCGTGATGCGGCGCAATAAGCAGATCTACAGGAAACTTGCCCAGCCTGCGAGCCAGATTTTTCTCAGCACCCTGTTCAATATCACCGGTAAGCAAAGCCCGGCTACGGCCATAATGCACGAGCAGGACACAGGACAGATCGTTGTCAGAGCCCTGATCCGCAGCGCCGGGATGCACAATACTGAAATGAACATTATCTATCGACCACACCATACCGGCAACACAGGATTCAGCTATTGACTGCTGCTCCTCAGGCAAACCAGAGCCCACCACCAGGCGCGCGTCAGGAAACCGGCGCATCACATCGTCCACACCGAATGCATGATCCTCGTCTCCATGAGACACCACTAATGTGTCTATACGCTTGCGCCCAAGTGTATGCAGATAGGGCATGACAACCACATCGAACATGCTGGTGGTTGAGTTCAGCTTGCCTCCAGTGTCAAACAGCAAAGTCTCACTGTCTGTCAGTACCAGCGCTGAAAGACCCTGTCCGACATCGAGCACATGTACTTCAAACCCATCGATTGGCGAACGATGGAAGTTAAACAATACGGCAGGCAGGATCAGTGGAATGGCAAACCAGCGTAAGCCACAACCGCGCGGCGAGAAACAGACGACCGTACCCAGCATGCAAAGCAGCATGACTCCGGGATGCGGCAGGCTTACAGTCACTGCGCTGTATTCCAGCAGCGCAATCTTTTGTAAAAACAAGGTTAGTAGATCGATGGACCATTGCGCCACAACTAGCACGTAGTCGGCACCGTCACCCAGCAGCGCGCTGGTCAAGACAGCAACAAAACAAAGTGGCACAACGACAAAACCGACGAACGGCACCGCGATCAGATTGGCAAGCGGCGCTGCCAGCGAACCCGATTGAAAAAACCAGGCCGTGACTGGCAATAAACCAATACCCAGCGAAAGATGTGTTCTGAGTGCAGCAACCAAGCGCCACCACAACCGCAACAGTTTTGTCCTTACCGGCGCTTCGTGTCCAGAACCTGCAGCGGGATCTACGCTGGCATCTGGCTGATAACCTCTGTGAAGATAGAAGATGGCGGCAACTGTTCCGAAGGATAACCACAAACCCGGACTCAGTGGACTGAACACGTTGAATGCAAGAACCGCCACCAAGGCCAGTGAAAGACCCGTAACAGGTGAGAGGGATCTGAACCGCCAACTGGCTACAACCCAGACCAGTAGCATGATGACAGCACGTTGAACAGGCAAGCCAAACCCGGCTATAACGGCGTAACCCAGCGCTACCAGGAAACCCATGCACAACGCGCTCGAGTGCCTGTCGAGCAGCACTCGGGGTGTGCAGGTATGCGACCAGCCATAAGGGATGCAGGACAGTGCTTTACGGGCGAACCAGAATGCCCAGCCTGCCAGCAACATGACATGCAACCCTGAGATGGCCATCAGATGAGAGGTACCCGTGTCACGCAGTAGTTCCCACGTGTCCTGGTCAATACCAGACTTGATACCCAGCGTTAATGCCTCCACCAGTGCGACCTGCTCTGTAGCAGACGGACTGTGCCTTAGATTGTCAGACAGGTTCTCGCGCAGTGCAGCGATGTCCCACCGGGACGCTGCGGCCAGCCGTATGGCAACCGGCTTGTTCCTGACATAGCCCTGCGCATCAAGGCGTTTAGCCAGTGACCACTGTGCACGATCAAAGCTGCCTGGATTGCGCAAGCTACGGACAGGCTTGAGCCTGACCGTCATGGCCCAGTACTCGCCGGCACGCAGCGTTTGAGAGTGCCCATACCAGCTTAACAACAGATTTTGCGAACCCAGCGGCTCGTTGCATGAATCGCAACTGAGTACGTCGGCACTAAAGCGAAGCCCGAACGCTGTTCGGGTCGGAACATCGCTAATACGAACGTGCAACAACAGATCGGTGGAGATCTGCGAAAGCTGCAATTGCCGTCCATGCAGATGATGCAACGCCAGAGCCAGTGATACCAGTGCAACGATGCAACCAAGGAGCGCCGGCCGCAATTTACGCAGGCGCAGCGTAGCGGCACACAACAAAAGCACCACAGTCGCGATGACCATGACACCGGGCAACGTAGCCCGACTAAGCACAACCACAACGACCAGCAGCCAGCTGAACGCGAAGACAGGTAATGCCATTTCAGCGTAGCTGATTCGCCATACTGGCTTGATGCGACTCAGACAGACAACCCAACGCACGGAATAACTCAGAAAAACTCAATAATTTTCTGGTAACGACGTTAAGGTATTCAGCGACCCTCGTATTTCTACTGAAGCTCCAAACATGGCCGGTAACTGGCTCAGAGATCGTCTGCCAGATGCAACAATTCTGCGCCACAAGCTGCACAAGCAGATTGGCGGTGGAGAAGGCGAACCCAACGCACTCAGACGCTGGCTCAGAAATACCTTCGCACAGCCGATGGTCTGGCACCTTAACCGACGATCGGTAGCAGGTGGTGTTGCAGTGGGTTTGTTTATCAGCTGGGTGCCCGTGCCCCTGCAAATGCTTCTGGCAGCCGTAATCTCGGCTGTGTTGCGCGTCCATGTGCCTGTCTCCGTGGTCATGGTGTGGTTCACCAATCCTTTGACCTTTGCCCCCTTACTATATGCAGCCTGGAACAGCGGGTCAATGATTCTTGGCAAACCCGTTTTCGCGGAACCACTTGGTTTCTCTACTTCCAACCTGCTGACCCATGCCGGTCACGCCTGGCCAACACTTCTGACAGGCATGCTGTTTTGCGCCAGTGTCTCAGCGGTTCTCGGGTTTTGTCTTACGCTGCTGGTGTGGCGCATCCATGCGATACGTCGCTGGCGCATGCGACGTCATCGAAAAAATGTGAACAGACCCGCAAACTAGCGCGGATAAGTCATGGATAGTGCGCGCTAGTGTAGTAGCGGCTTCGCCCTCAGGCGGAGGCCGATTGCAACTCACCGTGACTCAGCTGCAGAACACGATCCATTTTGGCGGCAAGGCCAGTGTCGTGGGTCACCACCAGAAAACTGGTACCCAGATCGCGGTTGAGCTCCAGCAACAATTCGTAGACGCGCGCAGCGGTGTCTTCATCCAGATTGCCCGTCGGCTCATCAGCCAGAACCACTTTAGGCCGATTTACCAATGCACGCGCGATGGCCGCGCGTTGACGCTCACCACCGGACAGCTCCGCCGGCTTGTGCCGCAAACGCTGCCCCAGCCCAACACGCTCAAGCAACTCAGTAGCCGCATGCGCAGCGTCTGTCTTGGACTTACCGCCAATAAGCAGTGGCATGCTGACATTTTCCATTGCGCTGAACTCTGGTAACAGATGATGGAACTGGTACACGAAGCCAACACAACGATTACGTAGCCTGCCACGTTTAGCCTGATTCAGACCAGACACGTCTTGCCCATCAATCGTCACCACACCCGTTGTCGGTGTATCCAGACCTCCCAGCAAATGCAGCAACGTGCTCTTGCCACTGCCCGAACTGCCGATAATGCCGACCCGCTCGCCTTCGGCTATTCGCAGCGATACCCCGCGAAACACATTAGCCGACAGGTCTCCTTGAGAGTAGGTACGCCCCAGGTTCCGCGCCTGTAGAACTGTCTCAGTACTCATGTGGACACTCTCACGCACTTATTCATAGGCCAATGCTTCTGCCGGATCCATCCTGGATGCCCGCCAGGCGGGGTACAGGGTCGCCAGCAAGGATAATCCGAACGACATGATGCCGACCTTGACCACATCGCTGGATCTCAGATCAGACGGCATTTCATCGATGTAGTACACCTCAGGATTCAATACCGGTCCGGTAAAGTTTTCTATAAACGGCACCACGATATCGATGTTACTGGCCAGCAAAACCCCACCGATCAATCCTGCTACCGTCCCCACCACGCCAATCAGTGTGCCTTGCACAACGAATATGGACAGGACGCTCATGGGAGACGCACCCTGCGTTCTGAGTATGGCGATATCAGACTGCTTGTCCTGCACCAGCATGACCAGAGTGGAAATGATATTAAACGCCGCCACCGCTACGATCATGGACAGGATGATAAACATCATGGTCTTTTCCATTTTGACCGCCATGAAGTAATTGGCATTCTGCTGAGTCCAGTCGCTAACGAAACTGTCGAAACCAAGCTCTTGGCGAAGCTCACTGGCAACGATTGGCGCTCGGCTCGTGTCGTCCAGCTTCAGTCGTACTCCAGAGTATCCATCGCCCATCTTGAAAAGCTTTGCACCATCAGCGGCATGCATGACCGCCAGATTGCGGTCGAACTGATACATGCCGAATCGAAAAATACCCGTCACGGTAAAACGTTTGACGCGCGGTACGAAACCCATCGGCGTGACACTCGCCTCGGGTGTGATGACCATGATTTTGTCACCCGCGATAGCGCCGAGATAACTGGCCAGATCAGCCCCGAGCAGCAAACCGAATTCGCCGGGTTGCAGAGCAACGTCCAGGGAGTCTGTTTGTTCCAGCACACCGGGAAGTTCGGATACCGCCCCCTCCTCTGTTGGCAGAACGCCTCTGATCAGGGAGCCGGTTGATCGCCCGGCATGTACCAGCATGACCTGTCCTTCGACGTACGGCGCCGCACCAATAACCTCAGGATGAGCGGTAACAATCTCGGCGATGGCTTTCCAGTTTTCAATCGGCTCACCGAGCCCGGTCACCGTTGCATGCGCCGATGCACCCACGATGCGTTCACGCATCTCCTTCTCGAAACCATTCATGACCGACGTCACGGTAATCAGCGCTGTCACGCCCAGCATGATGCCCAGGATCGACACCAGCGAGATGAAAGAGATAAAGTGGTTTCGTCGCTTTGCCCGCGTGTAACGCAGGCCCACGAACAATTCATAGGGTTGGAACATGGAACTGTAGAGTTGCTCGAGACGATAGGGTTCGCGAGGTATTGCGAGAAATGATCAAATCCGGACACGACTGTCTTGCTGATCAAACAGCGTTTTCGGACTTTCTCGGTGGGTTGAGTCAGGTAGTGTAGTGAATTGCCGTCACAGCGGCGGTGGTTTGTACCATCGTTCTCGTCAGCACGGGAAATATGGGACAATTCCGCTGCAACGATTCTGCCAATCCAAAGATTCCAAGACAAAGCCCAATGCAGTCCGAAAACACCCTCCGGGTGCCCCGTTTCACGCCTCCCACCGCCGTCCTCAGCTGCTGCGCGCGAGTCCAGCTCTGATGTTGCTGTCTGACAAAGCTCTGTCCCGATCACGCTGGGGCAAACTGTACGGTGGCTCGGAATCGTTGGCGATAGCTGAAATAGCGTCCAACCGGGAACACCTGCAGGTAGTTGTTGCACCCACGACCACCGAGCTATTGCAACTGGAAGTGGAGCTACGGTTCTTTGCAGGCGCTGAAACCGGCGTTCAGATTCTTGGCGACTGGGAAACCCTGACCTACGATCGTGTGTCGCCGCATCAGGACATCATCTCACAGCGTATTCGCACACTGTATTCACTGTCCGGGACATCCAGTGGCATCCTTATTCTGACAGCCGCAGCCCTTATGCAGCGCCTGCCACCCAGAAGTTTTCTTGACCAGCACGCGCTGATCATTCGCCAGGGCGATACGCTGGCCATTGATCTGTTTCGCGGCCGCCTGGTAGATGCCGGCTACCGTCTGGTCAGCCAAGTTGAAGAACACGGTGAATTTGCCGTACGCGGGTCCATCATGGATCTGTTTCCGATGAGCAGCAATCACCCGTATCGGGTGGAGTTTTTCGACGATGAAATAGAAACCATCCGCACGTTTGATGCAGACACTCAACGCGGTCTGGAAAAAGCGTCTGAAATAGAGCTGCTGCCCGCTCATGAGTTCCCGCTCAACGAATCCGGCATCGGCCTGTTTCGTCGCCAGTATCGCAATGCCTTTGCAGCGGAAAGCAAGAATACACCGATCTATCGTGAAGTCAGCGAGGGGCGTGCACCGGCGGGTATCGAATACTACATGCCACTGTTCTTTGAAGAGACAGCGAACCTGTTTGACTACCTGCCCGATGATGCAACGTTTACGCTGGTTGATGGTGCCGACAAAGCCATGGTGCAGTTCCAGCAGAACACGATAGACCGTTATGAGCAACGCCGCCACGATGTAGAACGCCCCATTCTGGCACCCGATGAAATCTATCTCAGCGCTGCCACAGTTGAGGAACAACTGACATCACGCGAGACGATTTCAACGCAGCGGTTCGAACTGGAAAAAACCGGTACCAAAGGTTTCAACTTCAATACGGAAGCACCCGGCCTGTTCCCGGTAGAACCTCGTGGTGAGCGTCCGATGGGTGCCTTGCAGGATTTCCTGGGCAAGTTTCCGGGCCGCGTGCTGTTCGTTGCAGAATCCACGGGGCGGCGCGAAGCCTTACTTGATCAACTCGTGGGGAATCGACTAAAGCCCGAAACCGTTGGTAGCTGGCAGGAATTTCTTGGTAGCGAACGCGATCTTTGTCTGACTACAGCAACACTGGACAGAGGCTTGCTGTTGCCCGATGCACGCATCGCAATGATCACGGAAAGCCAGTTGGGTTCAGGACGAATCAAGCGCCGCGAACGCCGTCGCCCTGCTCGCGATTCCGATGCCATCATCGCGAACCTGACCGATCTGAGCATTGGCGCTCCGGTTGTGCATATTGACCACGGTGTCGGCCGGTATCAGGGGCTTACCTCACTAGATGTGGGTCATTCCGAAAACGAATACCTCACACTTCAGTATGCCGGTGATGACAAACTCTATGTGCCTGTCTCGTCACTGCATCTGATCAGCCGTTATGCCGGAGCCAGCGAGGACAGTGCGCCTCTGCACAAGCTCGGCACAGACACCTGGCAGAAAGTACGCCGTAAAGCGGCTGAAAAAGCCTACGACGTAGCCGCTGAATTACTCGAGATTCATGCGCGCAGAGCTGCCAAGAAGGGTTTCTCGTTCCCCGCAGAATCAGACAACTACGCTGTATTCAGTGAAGCCTTCCCGTATGAAGAAACACCGGATCAGCTATCAGCCATTGAAGCGGTTGTTGCCGATCTCCGTTCCGCCCAGCCCACCGACCGGGTTGTCTGTGGCGATGTGGGCTTTGGTAAAACCGAAGTCGCCATGCGGGCGGCCTTTGTTGCTGTGGATGCTGGCAAGCAGGTAGCCGTGCTGGTACCCACTACATTGCTGGCAAAACAGCATCACCAGAATTTTCTTGATCGCTTCGCCGACTGGCCTGTGCAGATAGAAGCACTATCACGCTTTGAAACGGCCAAAGAACAAAAAGAGATCATGAAGCGCGTGGCCTCTGGGGGTATCGACATTCTCATAGGCACCCACAAGCTGCTGAGCAAGGAAATCAAGTACGACAACCTTGGCCTTGTCATCATTGATGAAGAACACCGCTTCGGTGTGCGTCATAAAGAACACATGAAAGCACTGCGAGCCGAAGTGGATATCGTCACGCTCACAGCCACCCCCATCCCGCGTACCCTTAACATGGGGCTGGCGGGCATGCGCGATTTGTCCATCATCGCTACGCCACCTCAGCACCGCCATGCCATCAAGACCTTTGTGGGCGAGTGGTCAGATGTGCAGATACGCGAGGCCTGCGAACGTGAGCTTGCTCGTGGCGGTCAGGTGTACTTTCTGCACAATGAAGTTCAGACCATCGAACGTATTACAGAAGACCTTGAACGTATCGTGCCCGGTGCCAGAGTCAACTATGCGCACGGGCAGATGCGTGAGGTGGATCTTGAGCAGGTCATGAGTGATTTCTACCATCAGCGCTTCAACATACTGGTGAGTACCACGATAATTGAAAGTGGTATCGATATACCCAGCGCCAATACCATCATCATCAACAGAGCCGACAAACTCGGTCTGGCGCAACTGCACCAGCTTCGTGGACGTGTGGGTCGTTCGCATCATCGTGCGTACGCCTACCTGCTTACACCGCCCAAAGGCTCCATGACATCCGATGCTGAAAAAAGACTGCAGGCAATCGAATCACTGGAAGATCTTGGCGTCGGCTTTACACTGGCCACGCACGATCTCGAGATTCGCGGTGCAGGAGAACTACTCGGTGAAGGCCAGAGTGGACAGATTCAGGAGATCGGTTTCACGCTGTATAGCGAGCTACTGACTCGTGCCGTCAAGGCCTTAAAGGAAGGCAAGCTACCCGACTACGATAAACCGTTGGCACAGGGGACCGAAGTGGATCTGGGCGTACCGGCATTGCTGCCGAGCGACTACGTACCCGACGTTCATCAGCGATTGATTCTCTATAAAAGAATTTCGCACGCAGCCGATGCTGGAGAACTGCGCGAACTGAAAATTGAACTGATTGACCGTTTCGGGCTTCTGCCCGTACAGACCGATTGTCTGTTCGATGTGATGCGCTTGAGACAGCGCTGTGAAGCTATGGGGATCGAGCGGCTCGAGCTCAACAGTGCGGGTGGTCGCATTATCTTTGCCGCTGATCCCAAAATTGATCCGATGGCGCTCATCCAGATGATCCAGCGTTACAGTGACATTTACCGGTTTGATGGCAAACAGATACTGCGGATCATCAAGCCTTTTGAGCAATCTACCGATGCTCAGGAATTTGTAGATCAACTTCTCGATACACTGGCGTTGGCTGAAGCCGCATGAATAGCGTGAGAAACTCATGAAAATCCAGAATTTAAACATTCGACATGCCGTACTGGCTAGCGCCTTGTTGTTCAGCTCAAACGCACTGGCAATCGACTACCTGATTGAAGTGGTGCTGTTTGAAACAGTGGCTGGTCGCGATCAGGAAGCCGGGGGGCTGTACTACCCCAAAGCTGCGCGCAGTGTAAACCTGAATGGTGATGCAGCTGCCTTGGCAGGCTTTGCCATCGTGGATGAAGGCCTGACCCTGACTGAAAATGCAGCCTCCATTGCGGCATCAAGTCGTTATAAGCTGCTTCGGCATATTGCCTGGCGCCAACCAGGGCTTGATGAAAATGCGGCATTGCCGGTGCGTATCAGTCTTGGTAATACCAGCACTTTGTATTTGCCAGAAGACCTGGGGCCCTATGAGGAGTTCATACCGGCCTCAGCCACTGCCACACAGGATCGCACTCGCGAGATCAGAACCAGCACGATCAACGGTACCATCAAGGTACGGCTGGGCAGATTTCTGCACATGGAAACGCTGCTGGTCTATACGGATGCCGAAAACCAGCAAGGTTTTCGCTTGTCACAAAGCCGTAAAATGCGCAGCCGCGAGCTGCACTATATCGACAATCCTCGTTTTGGACTGCTGACGCGAATTCTGCCGCTGGAAGACACGTTGCTCAACGAGGCTGCGCCGGGCACTGTGACAGAGTGAACAGATTCGTGCTGTCAGACAAAGCCTGACAGGCCATTTTGTCGCTATTCAGTCGAGGTTAAGGGCACAGAGATTATTGTCTGCATCACGGTGGCGAGGCTGCCACTACCCGCACCCTGAGAGAAATCACATGAAGCACATCGGCAACAGATTAAACAAGAAATCAGCGAAGGCCGTATCTTTGACATTGTCATTAACCACGTTAGCATTGGGTAGCATTGCCGCGCAGGCAGCTGCTTCTGACAGACGGGTTGCAACAGAGCGATTTACCGAATACGCCCGAGTCATAGATGCTCAGCCGATTTATCGCGAGGTGCGCACGCGTGAGCCGCGACAGGAATGCTGGATTGAAGAGCAGCAACGTGTGGTGGGTTATGAAGACACAACACGTTACGAGCATGGTATCGCCAGGCAGCCGCAGTCAAATCATTCATCTGGCGACGTTATTATCGGTGGTGTTATTGGTGGCGTAATCGGCAATCAGCTGGGCCGTGGACATAGCCGTAATTCTCGCACTGGAGCAACCGTCGCCGGCGCCATTATCGGTGGAGCCATTGCCAATGAATCCAGCAATAGAGATTCCCGCCATCGCCGACAAGAACGCACACCACGTCGCGTCGAATCTCGCCGTCCTGTTTACGAAACCACGCAGATTGAAAAGTGCAAGCGCGTCAGCGAATCAATCAGCCAGCGCAAGCTTCAGCACTACAACGTCACTTACGAATACAAAGGACGACGTTTTATCACCCAAATGCCTCGCGATCCTGGAAACCGCATCGAACTGCAAGTATCAGTTGCTCCCGCGCGCCGCTAGGAGCCTGTCCGAGAATAATGATCGAGGCGAGAGTGTGAGATTTTGAGTCAGATTTTCGTGTCAATTGAGGTGAATAGTTGTTCTATTCGCCGAAATTTACGCGGAAATATGGCCAAAAGATCGCGCTCTCGGCCGATCAGATTATTCTCGGACAGGCTCCTAGGCCGCATGCTGCTTCGCGCCGGCCAATATGGCGTGTTTGAGACTCTCAGGAGTAGACTCGCCTTTAACTATGTAGTTGCTGACAGTCTCGTATTCACTAGCTTTTTTCTTCTCATAGTCAGCGTCGGACGTTGAATACATCAGTACGACCATTGGATTAAGCCGTATGTCTTCGCGCCGTCGCTCAAGCTCTTCCACGAATTCCCAACCATTCATCAATGGCATGTTGATGTCCAGAAACAGGATGACGGGAGCATTGATACCCGGGTACCGCGACTCCAGCTCATCAACCGGGGTGGTCAACAGGTCGATCCCTTCGGGGCCACTCTCGGCTTCCAAGACCACCAGCGACAATTTCGTCTTTTGCAGGTAGCGTTTCAGGATGAAGCGGTCTTCAAAGTTGTCGTCTACGATCAATACGGTGTAAACAGGTTCCATCTACGTCTGCTGTTACTGGTTAAATTTAGAGCGCCGTGTGTCCGCGTGCTTGTGCAAGTGTAGACAAACCGGCTGCTGAGTGAGAGATCTTAGCGTGAAGATACCCTATTACGGTGTGGAATCCCAGCAGTTACACTACACACAGTATTGTTAAGTTGTGTGACAGATGACTATCTAAACGTGATTGACGCGTCTCGTGCGCTGTAACCCTATTCCCGTAACGCCGACAGTCCAACGCCAGTACTGTCAAATCCTCCGTCTGCGGCGATTACCTGCCCTGTAATGTAGCTCGCTTTTGCTGAGCACAGGAAGGTTATCAGTTCGCCGATCTCCGCCTCGGTACCATAGCGGTTCAGTGGTATCGCATTGTGATAGGCATCGATAATGGCCTGAGTATGGACAGCCATTGCCAGTTTAGTGCGTACCGGGCCCGGGCAGACACAATTGGCACGCACACCAAATTCACCCAACTCTGCAGCCTGCTGTTTTGTCAGATGAATGACAGCGGCTTTTGAAGTGCCATAGGCCACACGTAAAGTTGACGCGCGCAGCCCGGAGATGGACGCGATGTTTACCAGAGAGCCTTGCGTTTTCTTCAGCGCTGTGGTGGTTGCTTGCGATACCAGAAAGACGCCATCAAGGTTAGTTTCCATGACTCTGCGCCAACGCGCAAAGTCGGTATCCTCAATTGGCCCGAAGTCCGCCACGCCAGCATTGTTAATCACAGCATCAATCTGGCCATAGGTTTCCTGTACGGCTGCCACCATGGCAGTGACCTCATCCGGACTGGACACATCATGTGTAAATGTTTGTGCGTTTTCCAGAGTGGCGGCGGCTTGCTCGAGCACCTCCTTATCTCTGTCTATCATGGCAACTTTCCAGCCTTGTTCAATAAACAGTTGTGAAGTTGCTAGGCCGATGCCACGCGCAGCGCCGGTGACCAGCGCGATTTTTTCAGTCATGTACTTGTTTCTCTAGTCTGGACTATTCATGAAGTGTAAAAAGTAACGCTGCAGCCTTGCCATTGCCGCAGCCTGATCCACTGGATCCGGCACCGATACCACGGTGTCCATCCTATGAACGTTGTGAAACTCAAGAATAGGCTGCCATGTGTCCTTCTGTAAGCAGTTAATCCTTAAATACTGATATAAATAGGGCTCGAATATCTCCAGTGATGTATAGCGGATATCAAGAGAAGCGGGCGCTAATAGCGCTCACATTTGCCTGTCACATTCAATCGAGAGAGCACGACATGAAACATCCTCACATCGTCGGCTGGGCACACAGCAAGTTTGGCAAAGCGCCTGAGCAAGGGCTGGAGCAGCTGATCGCAGGGGTCGTGCCTGATGCACTGGCTCATACAGCAGTAGCGGCTCAAGACATCGACGGCATATTCGTAGGCGTTTACAACAACGGGTTTTCACCGCAAGCTTTTGAGGGTTCTCTGGTAGGGATGGCTGTGCCTGAGCTGTCACATGTGCCATCTGTTCATCTTGAGAATGCCTGTGCGACCGGTTCTGCTGCGTTGTATGCCGCAATGGATTTCGTGGCTGCAGGCCGGGGCAAGATTGCGCTGGTGGTTGGTGCTGAGAAAATGAGCACCACTCCGATCGTTGATGCTGGAAACATCATGTTGACCGCGTCGTACCGTACCGAGGAAGGTAACGTCAAAGGAGGTTTCGCGGGAATATTCGCACAGATTGCGGCACGCTACTTTGAGCAACATGGTGATCATTCGCAAGAGCTTGCGATGATCTCTGCCAAGAATCATTCACACGGCATGCTGAATCCGTATGCGCACATGCAAAAGGATTTTGGCGTTGAGTTCTGTAATACGGTGAGTGATAAAAATCCGATTGTGGCCGGCCCGTTACGCCGCACAGATTGCTCACTGATCTCTGACGGCGCGGCTGCGATTGTCGTTGCGCATCCAGACGTGGCCAAAACCATGAAGCGGGCAATAGGGTTTCGCGCTCGCAATCAGGTGAATGATGTTCTGGCCTTGTCGAAACGTGATCCCACGGAGTTCGCCGGTGCCCGCGCAGCGTGGGCAAAATCACTCGAGGAGTCCGGAGTTGCATTAAGCGATCTGGACATGGTTGAAACGCACGATTGTTTTACTATTGCAGAGCTTCTCGAATATGAAGCCATGGGTCTTGCGCCCCGCGGCAAGGGTGGCGATGTGATTCGAGAAGGAATAACTACGCGTGATGGCAAGCTCCCGGTCAATCCCTCTGGCGGATTGAAGTCGCGCGGGCACCCTCTGGGAGCAACCGGTGTTTCCCAGCACGTGATGGCTGCCATGCAGCTGGCTGGGGATGCAGAAACGATGCAACTGCCCAACGTGAATCTGGCCGGTGTGTTCAACATGGGTGGTGCGGCAGTGGCCAATTACGTGTCCATCATGGAGCGTAGCAGGTGAGTCCGATAACCAACCGGGATACAAAGCTGCCCTGGACAACGCGCACAACCAATCTTGCTCACTTCCTGACGCGCAATGCCCGGCGTCTGGCCGACAGTCCAGCGTTGATACATGAGGGTGAGGTTATCAGCTGGGCCCTACTTGATTCGCGTGTCAGTGCTCTGTCCATGGCCATGCTGGAGCGATTTGATGTGAAAGCGGGCGACAGGGTGCTGGTGCAATCTGCGAATAACATTCAGATTACCGAAGTGATGCTGGCCTGCTGGCGTGTGGGTGCGGTGTGGGTGCCGTCGAATTTTCGTCAACGCCCGGATGAAGTGGCCTTCCTTGCGCAAAAGGCAGAAGCCAGCCTGATGGTCTGCGAATCTGATTTCCCAGATCATGCGAGTGCCTGTCAGCAGGCAACGGCTGGCTTGCAGAACGTCATCTGTATAGGCGAAGGTTTTGGAACGGCCTATGATGAGTTGCTGGCCGAATTTGATGGTGCAGATGTAGACAATGCCGATGTCGATAGAGACGATCCGTGCTGGCTGTTTTTCACTTCAGGCTCTACGGGTAGGCCCAAGGCTGTTGTGTTGACACATGGGCAACTGACTTTTACCACGCTGAATCACCTCAACGATCTTATGCCGGGCACGGGTCCTGATGATGTCAGTCTGGTCGTGGCGCCTTTGTCTCACGGTGCTGGTATGCACATTCTGGTTAACATTGCAGCGGGTGCCTCGTCTTTGCTGCTACCACGCGGAAAGTTTGATCCTGCAGTTGCCTGGAAGATGGTTGAAGTATATGGGGTGACCAACATGTTTACGGTACCCACCATTGTCAAGATGCTCACAGAACATCCGGCAGTGGATCAGTATGATCACTCCAGTTTGCGCTACGTCATTTACGCTGGCGCGCCGATGTATCGAGAAGATCAGAAGCACGCATTGGCAAAACTTGGCAAAGTGCTGGTTCAGTATTTTGGTCTGGGAGAAGTGACAGGCGCTATCACTGTTCTACCCACGCATGATCATTATCTGGAAGACTCACCCAGTGCTCGCGTGGGTACCTGTGGCATTGAGCGTACCGGTATTCATGTAACGATTCAGGATGAGAGTGGCAAGCAACTACCGGCCATGGCAACGGGTGAAATCTGTGTAGCGGGTCCTGCTGTTTGTGCTGGTTACTATAAAGACGATGGTGCCAATACAAAGGCATTCAGAGACGGTTGGTTTCTGACTGGAGATCTGGGTCACATGGATGCCATGGGGTATTTGTATATTACAGGTCGCTCTTCAGACATGTACATCTCAGGGGGGTCCAATGTGTACCCTCGAGAGATTGAGGAAGTCATGTTGTCACATCCGGCCTTGAGTGAAGTGGCTGTACTGGGAGTTGCAGATCAGCGCTGGGGTGAAGTGGGTCTTGCAGTTTGTGTCTGCAATAAAGGGCAGTCAGTGCATGAGGATGATCTTGCTGCTCTGCTGGTTGATCGTCTAGCCCGATACAAGCTGCCGTCACGTTATGTGTTTTTTGATGAGATGCCGAAAACGGGCTATGGCAAAGTCACCAAGAAGCTCATTCGTGAAGCGTTGGAAGAGAGAGGATTGTTAACAGGAGGTTCTGTATGAATAGCCGTGATGTGATCCGCCATCCAGGTCCCGAGAATAAGCTGCGTGTGGTCTCTGCCATGGGTGACGTTGCAGAGCATTCAGTCGGTGTTAAGGCCGGTGACAGGCTGATGCAAGCCGTTGCAGTGTTAATGGATAACGCTGAGTGTGACAGCGGTGTTATCGTGCTTGACGGAGTCAAGGTAGGTCCGTTTGACTACGTTATGCCTGGATACTCGAAGGATGACTCACACGCTGCGTGGTACAGTGATACCTACTCTTGTGCTGCAGCAACCCTGAGGCATGCCACAGCAATTGTAGGCAGACGCGATGGAGTCTGGTGGCTACATTGCCATGCCATCTGGGATGCGCAAAACGCAGTCGGTATCGGGCACCTGTTACCTGATGACGTTACGATTGCTGCTGATGCTACGGTCACTTTGCATGCGGTGTCGGGCGCAAGGTTTGACGTTGCACTGGACGCTGAAACGGCCTTTCCTATTTTCCATGTTCATGGTGAGCGGCATGAAGGCAATGCACTGATTGCCAAGATATACCCACATGAAGATATTCACACGTCAATTGAGGTGTTGATCGGCAAGGCCGGATACACTAGAGCAACTATCTACGGTATAGGAAGCCTGATAGGTGCACGCTTTGAGGAAGGCAACGCGATGGAGTCGCCGATTTCAGAAGTGTTGGTACCACCGGGCGCGACATGGGATGGGGCGCTGAAGCTTCCGATGATCTGTGTGGATACGGAGAACAATCAATACGAAGGTACGATTGCGAAGGATGGTGCGCCTGTGACAGTGACGTTTGAGCTGATGATTGTGGATGCCGGCTCAGATAACGTACTGCCAGATAGGCAATTTATGGCGCGCAGATGACGATACAGATCAGAACAGCAACGATCGAAGATGTTGAAGTCGTCGTGCGAATACTGAGCACCTCACGACTTGAGTATCTACCCTACGTAAAATCACCTCCTATGATCACTATTGCAGGACATAACCGAAGCTGCGGCTCAGCAGACACTGACGTCGTTTCTCAGCGAACGGGGGGTGCGCAATTCAGGTGGAATTTCGTCACCGAATACCGCCTTTACGGCAGGCTCAAGACTCTCCACGCATTTTGCCTGGGGCACCTTGAGCCTCAGGCAGGTGCACTACGCGGTGGCAGAGCTTACTGCAGAGTTGTCAGCGACCTCTAACGCAACCGCGTCTGCGACCGATAATTTACAGAGGGCTCAGTGGCGCAAGAGTCTTGTCGCGTTTCAGGCTAGGCTGCACTGGCGTAATCACTTCATGCAGCGGCTTGAATCAGCGCTTAATATGGAACTGGAGGCTATCAATCCAGCGTACCGACACATCGAATACTGTGACAGTGACCCGGTTCTACATGCCTGGATAACGGGTCGCACAGGATTGCCATTGATTGATGCCTGTATCCGATGTCTGGCAGCGACGGGTTTTCTGAACTTTCGCATGCGCGCGATGTTGATAACCACGGGCTGCTTTGGTATGGCTCAAAGCTGGCAGGCGCTTCAATACCCGTTGCCTCGCTTGTTTCTGGACTATGAGCCTGGTATTCACTTCTCTCAAGTGCAGATGCAGGCGGGTGTGGTTGGCATCAACACGGTACGTGTTTATAGTCCGCTTAAGCAGTTAACCGACCATGATCCTGATACGCAGTTCATTACGCAGTTCATTACGCAGTTCATTACGCAGTGGGTACCCGAGTTACGTAACTTCGATTCCAAGCTTATCACCCACTATGACTCTGTGTCGCTCGGAGACTACCCCTCACCGGTAGTTGACATTAAAGTAACTGCAAAGAAGATCAAGGATCAGATATACGCAGTTCGCCAGAGTGAGCAGGGACGTCGCGAAGCCGGGGTGATGCTCAGAGATCACGATTCGCGGAAACGAACAACTACACGTAAATCCACCCGTGCTACAAAACCCGGAATAAATGAATCCCAACTTACGCTGGATTTTCGGTTTGTCGTACCACCAGTCTAATGGTCATCTCGTGCAGCTCGTATTCAATAGTCAGGAATCAGTTAAGTTACTACAGTAATTACCTGGTCTGGTGGAACGGAATACCCATACGGCGTTCTCTGAACGGCGCAGATAACTACTTCGATAACGATGTAGCCTTGGGAGCCACCTATACCTACTACGTTACGGCAGATTACCTGTACGACGACTCGTTTGATGCGTCAGGGCAATGGCTGCGCGGTGGAGATTGATCAGGTGCCAGATGTGTGATGGAGTCGGCTGATGGGGCTCAGCAGGGGTGTCAAAGGGTGTATTGGCAAGTACCTGGCAGTTGAATTACTGATGAAGACTGCGCGTCCCGATGCTATGGATATCGGTTTATTGGTGTGGCAGTTTGGTGGCGATACTTGCTTAATTCTTCCTGTGCTCAAGTCGTGCGACATCGCCAGTCAATTGCAGCCTTCTGGGCCTATGGTGAGAGTCTAGCTAAATTCAACGACAGGAATTCGGAGGATCATAATCTATATTATAGGTTGTGGCTTATTATATTCTTGATTAAATATAGGTTATAGGATATAAAATATGAAGATAATAATAGGTTATAGGCTATATTATGAAATCTGATGAAAGGCAAGTAGCCCGTAAGAATCTCGATAAAAAGCTGAATATGTTGAAAAACGTAGAAACGCACGGCAGGCCACCGCGTGGATGGGTTAAGGCTATCCGTGAAGCCTTGGGAATGACGACTACTCAGTTTGGTCGGCGTATGGGTGTCAGTCAACCGAGGGCGCTGGAAATTGAAAAGAACGAGGTCAAGGGAACGTTAACCTTGGATTCATTGGAGAGAGCAGCTCAGGCGCTAAATTGTCAGCTGGTGTATTCGCTCGTGCCTAACGAATCTCTGGATTCCATGATTCAGACTCGTGCGGAAGCCCTCGCAAAAAGTCGCCTGAAACACACGGCTCACTCCATGAGCCTTGAAGATCAAACGGTTGGTAAAACAGAACAAAAAGAAGCGCTACAGAAACTCATTCAAAAGTTGTCAGAAAAATCAGGTTCAGAATTGTGGGAAGAACCATGAGTGATCCACTTGCCCCCGTTGATGATGCTTCAACACCACTGAGTCCGGAGGAAAAAGAAGACCTTATCCCTTCTTACATTACTACACGCGGCGAACTCAATGAGGCCGAGCAAAACAATATTTTGAAGGCAGAGGATTGGGCTTTTAGCCGAAAACGAAGCGAACTCAGCACCAGATTTCTCAATGACCTTCACAAGCGTATGTTTGGTCGTGTTTGGAGATGGGCAGGGCGGTTTAGACGGACCGGGAAAAATGTGGGTGTTGATGCTTACCGTATACCTGTTGATCTACAGCAGCTCGTTGACGACTGCACCTATTGGGTAGAACACCAAACCTATGAGCCGGATGAAATTGCCGCGCGTTTTCACCACCGGCTAGTATTCATACATCCATACCCAAACGGAAACGGGCGGCATGGACGCTTGGCAACTGACCTATTACTAATTTCACTAGGACGCAAACGATTTAGTTGGGGCAGCGATAATTCATTGGATGCAGGTGTAACCCATGCAACCTATGTGCACGCGCTTCAGGCGGCTGACAAGCACGATTTTCAGCCGCTATTTGAGTTCGTTCGCTCGTAACTCGATGGGAAGGTTGCCAGAGACATGGAAGGCGTTTTTGATATCAGTTCTACACTGTGTAGGTTAACGAAAAAGTCTTTATCTTTCGACCCCGACCATATTTTCAAGCGGGACAAGTCACTCTAACAGCCTCCACAAATCGTTCAACAGTGTCGGAGTTTCCGGATTTTCGAAACGCAACATAGAGATCGATTTGATCGTCGCAGGGTTCAAACGGAACAAAGACGACACCAGGTGGGGCGATGTTCTGGATCCATGCAGGTGCCAGTGCGATTCCAAGCCCGTGAGCCACAAATTGCAGTAACGTGGACTTGTCTATGATCTCGCACACAATGCTCGGTTGCGCACCGATCTTCCGGAATCCACTCCAGAGCGCCTCGTGCAGGATCGGCCGCGCATGTTTTGGAAAACCCACGATCGGTTCGAGGGCGATATCGGAAGCGGAAAGGCTTTTGGCCTTGGAGGGCGGATTCGATTCTGCAAGTACCACCAAAATGGGCTGTCGATGCAAAAGCTCGCAAGTTATGAATTCGTCTTTCTGCGGTGTTCGTACGAAGGCTACATCTGTCCGATGGCCGATCAGTTCTTGAGAGTGTTGCTCCGATGAAGAGATTTCCATGACCTGCACATGGACATTCGGATCGGCTTTACGAAATGCGAGTAGCGCTTTAGGCAAATCATGGAGATTGCTTCGTCTACGCCGCTTATGCGAATGCGGCGCAGATCGGACTCGGCGGTGTGGCGCAGGTTAGACACCGATCTTTCGATATCCAACAGGATTTTCTTGGCAGGCTTGACGAACTCCGACCCGGCCTGGGTCAGGCTGACTTGCCGGGTAGTTCGAAAAAACAAGCGCGCACCTAGCTCGTGTTCAAGAGCTGAAATACGTTCGGAAAGAGCGGATTGGCTAAGCGACAGCCGCTCACCAGCCTTACGGAAGTGAAGTTCCTCAGCGACGGCAACAAAGCATTCCAGTTGCCTGATACCTAATTTAGTGGCTCCTCTTTAGTGATTTAATAACGCTGAATTAGTTATTCGATGACACTGATTAAGTTATTCGTGGATCCGTAGCTTTGGATAACACAATAAAGCGATTTCCCCTATCATAGTAGCGTATTCGCTATAATTCACGTAC
>ENA-ORXR01001852-ORXR01001852.1-marine-metagenome-genome-assembly--contig:-NODE-1852-length-21368-cov-14.137523_pt1 | contig 21368 bp, 32 predicted proteins | sample MGYA00237866_ERZ511479 | MGnify/ENA metagenome assembly ERZ511479 | reverse complement strand
TGAGACGGATAACCGTCACTACGCCCACGTCGATTGCCCGGGCCATGCTGACTATGTGAAGAACATGATCACAGGTGCCGCGCAAATGGACGGCGCTATCCTCGTTGTGAACGCAGCGGACGGCCCAATGCCTCAGACACGCGAGCACATCTTGCTCGGACGTCAGGTCGGTATCCCGGCTATGGTTGTTTACATGAACAAGGTTGATCAGGTTGACGATGAGGAGCTTTTGGAGCTCGTCGAAATGGAAATCCGCGATCTTCTGACATCTTATGATTATCCGGGTGACGACATTCCTGTGATTGCAGGGTCAGCTTTGGCTGCAATGGAGGGCAAAAACCCTGAAATCGGCGAAGAGTCTATCAAGAAGCTGATGGCGGCTGTTGATGAATATATCCCGCAGCCGGAACGTGCTGTTGATGGTGCTTTCCTGATGCCGATTGAGGATGTGTTCTCAATCTCAGGCCGCGGTACTGTTGTGACAGGCCGTATTGAGCGCGGTGTGCTTAACGTTGGTGATACTATCGAAATCGTCGGCATCAAAGACACGACGTCTACGACGTGTACCGGTGTTGAGATGTTCCGTAAGCTTCTCGATCGCGGTGAAGCGGGCGATAATGTCGGCGCATTGCTTCGCGGTATTGACCGTGAAGGTGTTGAGCGTGGTCAGGTTCTTTGTAAGCCCGGCTCTGTTCAGCCGCACACGAAGTTCGAAGCTGAAGCTTACATCCTGACCAAGGACGAGGGTGGCCGTCACACGCCGTTCTTCAACAACTATCGTCCGCAGTTCTACTTCCGTACAACTGACGTGACAGGTGTTGTGACTTTGAAAGAAGGCACAGAGATGGTCATGCCGGGCGATAATGTTGAAGTGAATGTTGAGCTCATCGTGCCAATCGCGATGGAAGAGAAGCTTCGCTTCGCGATCCGCGAAGGTGGCCGCACAGTCGGCGCCGGCGTTGTTGCTAAGATTATCGAATAACCGATATTAGTTATTGAGTATTTCAGCGGCCCGCGCTAGTGGGCCGCTTCTTATTAAGAAACGCGCTTTGAATCGGGACTATCCCAGTCAAAGCGAGCTGTTTGAAACGTGAAAAAGTCCAAGGGTTCCGTTATGGATCGTCAAAATATACGCATACGGTTGAAGGCTTTCGACCATCGCATCCTCGACGTCTCTACGAAAGAGATTGTCTCGACGGCTAAGCGGACCGGCGCGACCGTTCGTGGTCCTATTCCGCTGCCAACCCGGATTGAGAAGTTCACTGTGAACCGCTCACCTCACGTTAACAAAAAATCTCGCGAACAGTTCGAGATCCGTACACATAAACGGATGCTCGATATCGTAGACCCAACACCGCAAACTGTGGACGCGCTTATGAAGCTCGACCTCGCTGCCGGCGTTGACGTCGAAATTAAATTGGGAGCGTAAGCATGTTACGTTCAGGACTTCTTGCAAAAAAACTGGGTATGACCCAAGTTTATGATGATGCGGGCAACCACATTCCGGTGACAGTCTTGTCACTCGAAGGGTGTCAGGTCGTCGCCTCTAAAACAATGGCTCGCGACGGATACACGTCTCTCCAGCTTGGTGCTGGCGATGCAAAGCCAAAGCGTGTGTCTAAGGCTGAGCGTGAGCGTTTTGCCAAAGCCGGCGTAACGCCAAAGCGTAAGTGCGTTGAGTTCCGCATCGCTGAAGGTAATGAAATCGAAGTCGGCGCGACAATGACCGCCGATCACTTTGTTCCGGGTCAAAAAATCGACGCCGCCGGTATCACGGTTGGTAAAGGTTTTGCGGGCGCGATGAAGCGTCATAACTTTGGCGGGCTTCGCGCAACACATGGTGTTTCAATCTCGCATAGATCTCACGGCTCTACAGGTCAGTGTCAGGATCCGGGTAAGGTCTTTAAAGGTAAGAAGATGGCGGGCCACATGGGCGCCGTTCGTCGTACTGTTCAAAATCTCGAAGTAGCTCGCGTCGATGCTGAGCAAGGCCTCGTTATGATCAAGGGCGCAACGCCCGGCGCAAAAGGGGCTTGGATTGAGCTTCGCGATGCGACCAAGGGCACCAAGGTTGATGAGCTGCCAATGCCCGGCAAGTTCACAATGGAAGCGCCTAAGCCAAAAACTAAATCCGGGACCGATGATAAGAAGGCGACGAAATCATCAAAGTCACCGGCTGCAGGTTTTGTTGACGCGGTTGTCTTAATTGACGGTATCGGGCCAAAGGGCGAAGAGGCTCTGGCTGAAGCGGGTATCACCAAGCTCACGCAAATTGCGGCTATGACGGCTGAAGACATTGCGGCGATTGAGGAAAAAATAGGCAAGCCCGGCGTTGTTGCAAAGCAAGAGTGGGTTGAGCAGGCTAATGAAATGATTAGCGGCGAAGAGCCACGTTCACAGGTCGACAAAGATTTGGCTAAGAAGATGCGCGCTGATGCGGCGAAAGGTGAGGAAGAGTAAATGAAACTCGACGTTCAAACACTCGCCGGGAAGAAGTCGGGCTCTGTTGAGCTAAACGATTCTATCTTCGGCAATGAGCCGCGTGTAGATGTTCTGCACCGCATGGTTCGTTATCAATTGGCTAAGCGCCGCTCCGGTACACATCAAGTGCAAGAGCGCGGCGATGTCTCAAAGACAACAAAGCGTATTGGCCGTCAAAAAGGCGGCGGTACTGCGCGTCACGGTAACGGATCTGTATCTCAGTTCCGCGGCGGTGCTAAAGCACATGGTCCGCGTTCGCGTGATCACAGCTTTAACCTACCAAAGAAGGTCCGTGCGATGGCTCTGCGTCACGCGCTGTCTTCAAAGGTAAAAAATTCAGAGCTGATCATCATTGATGACGCGGCAATGAAGGCGCCGAAAACAGCTGAGCTTCGCAAGCAGCTTGAGGCTTTGGGCGTTACAAACGGTTTAATTATTGGCGGCACGGCCGTTGATACGAATTTCGCAAAAGCGGCATCAAATATTCCTAACGTAGATGTTTTGCCATCTGCGGGCGCGAATGTTTATGATATTCTGAGACGTCACCAATTGGTGTTGACGAAACAGGCTGTCGCTGATCTGGAGGCTCGCCTGTCATGAGCATTGCTGCCCGTCATTACGATACGGTCACTGCGCCGATCATTACAGAGAAGACGACGATCGTCGCAGAAAACAACCAGGTTGTTTTCGAAGTGCCGCTCGGCTCGTCAAAGCCTGAAATCAAAGAAGCTATTGAGCAATTGTTCAAAGTGTCTGTTACGGCCGTGAATACGGTTCGTGTTAAAGGTAAAACCAAGCGTTTCCGCGGTCGTCCCGGCAAGCGCAATGATGTCAAAAAAGCTTACGTCACGTTGAAAGACGGCGACAGCATCGACATCTCGACAGGATTGTAGGGGCTCGATCATGGCATTGAAGACTTTCAACCCGACTTCCCCTTCGCGGCGTCACCTTGTACAGGTTGACCGCTCCGAGCTTCACAAGGGACGTCCGGAAAAATCACTCACGCAGGGTCTGACAAAGACCGGCGGCCGCAACAACACCGGACGCATCACGATGCGTCGTCAGGGTGGCGGTCATAAGCGGCTCTACCGCATGGTCGACTTTAAGCGCACAAAGCAAGGCGAGGCGACTGTCCTCCGTTTGGAGTATGATCCGAACCGCACAGCCTTTATCGCGCTGATCCAGTATAAAGACGGCGAAAAAGCTTATATTCTGGCGCCGCAGCGTCTGGCGGCCGGTGATACGGTAATTTCCGCAGGTAAAGCGGATGTGAAGCCGGGCAACACAATGCCGCTTCGTGTTATGCCTGTTGGAACGATCATTCATAATATTGAGCTTAAGCCGGGCAAGGGTGGCCAGATTGCCCGCTCCGCCGGGACTTATGCTCAGCTCGTAGGTCGTTCAGAGGGCTATGCGCAAATTCGTTTGAAGTCAGGCGAAATGCGTATGGTTCACCAGACCTGTCTTGCAACTGTTGGTGCGGTATCAAACCCGGATCACATGAACATCAATCTTGGTAAGGCCGGGCGTAAGCGCTGGCTCGGCAAGCGCCCGCAAGTTCGCGGCGTGGCCATGAACCCGGTTGATCATCCTCATGGTGGTGGCGAAGGCCGTACATCAGGTGGTCGTCATCCTGTGACACCTTGGGGTAAGCCGACGAAGGGTGCGAAAACGCGCTCTAACAAGGCTACTGACAAATTCATCATTCGTTCGCGTCACGCGAAGAAAAAACGCTAGGGAGCGCGGGATATGCCACGTTCAGTTTGGAAAGGTCCGTTTGTTGACGGATACCTCCTGAAGAAAGCCGCAGCTACAAAGGCTGAAAGTCGCCATAAGCCGATCAAGACTTGGTCGCGCCGGTCGACAATCATGCCGTCATTTGTTGGCTTGTCTTTTCAAGTCCATAACGGCCACAAATTTGTTCCTGTCACGATTGACGAGGACATGGTTGGTCACAAGCTCGGCGAATTCGCGCCGACGCGGACATATTACGGTCACATGGCCGATAAAAAAGCGAAGCGAGGCTAGATCATGGCTAAGCAAAAACAACCACGCCGTCTTGGCGATGATGAAGCTCGCGCAAAGCTGCGTATGATCCGGATTAGCCCGCAAAAGCTAAATTTGGTCGCGCAACTCATTCGCGGTAAAAAAGTTGAAACAGCTCTGGCTGACTTGGAGTTTTCGCACAAGCGTATCTCCGGTGAGGTCAAGAAAGTTCTAAACAGCGCAATTGCGAATGCCGAAAACAATCACGGTTTGGATGTCGATAGCTTGATCGTCTCCGAGGCTTATGTCGGTAAGAATTTCGTCATGAAACGTTTCCGTGCGCGTGCGCGGGGCCGCGGCGCGCGTATCCTCAAGCCGTTTTCCGAGTTGACGATTGTCGTCAAGGAAGTCGCAGAGCAGGAGGCCGCGTAATGGGTCAGAAGATTAATCCAATTGGCTTGCGTCTTGGTATTAACCGGACCTGGTCATCGCGTTGGTACGCAAATACTGCCGAATACGGTGATCTCCTTCATCAAGATTTGACTATTCGGTCATTCCTGATGGGTGAGCTGAAAAACGCCTCTGTGTCTCGTATCGTTATCGAGCGTCCACATAAAACATGCCGCATCACAATCTACACGGCGCGTCCGGGTGTTGTGATTGGTAAAAAAGGATCTGACATCGAAGTTCTGCGTAAGCGGGTTTCTGATATGGTTGACGGCGAAGTCTTCATCAATCTTATCGAAGTACGTAAGCCTGAAGTTGATGCTAATCTCGTCGCTGACGGAATTGCACAGCAGCTTGAGCGCCGCGTGTCTTTCCGCCGTGCCATGAAGCGTTCGCTGCAAAGCGCAATGCGGATGGGCGCTAAGGGCTGTAAGATTAAACTTGGCGGACGTCTCGGCGGTGCAGAAATTGCCCGTGTTGAGCAGTACCAAGAAGGCTCCGTTCCTTTGCACACAATGCGTGCGGATATTGATTACGGAACAGCGCGTGCGATGACGGCTATGGGTATCATTGGTATCAAAGTCTGGATCAACAAGGGCGAGATCATGGAACATGATCCATACGCCCATGAGAAGCGCATGAATGAGCAAAGTAATGAGCGTTCACGCGGCGGCGATCGTCAGCGTAATGACCGTCAGGGCGGACGCCGCCCGGCGCGCACAAATTAATTAGGGGTCGCAGTCATGTTGCAACCAAAACGAACAAAATTTCGGAAGGCTCATAAGGGCCGGATTAAAGGCATGGCAAAGGGCGGCACATCGCTGAACTTTGGTTCATATGGCCTGAAGTCTTTAGATGCTGAGCGCGTTACAGCGCGCCAGATCGAGGCGACACGACGTGCGATTACGCGCCATATGAAACGTGCTGGCCGCGTTTGGATCCGCATCTTCCCTGATGTTCCGGTGACGAAGAAGCCAACCGAAGTCCGTATGGGTAAAGGTAAGGGTTCTGTTGAATTCTGGGCCTGTAAAGTAAAGCCGGGCCGGATCATGTTTGAAATCGATGGCGTCTCTGACGATGTTGCGCGCGAAGCGCTTCGTCTCGGTGCTGCTAAATTGCCGGTGCGGACCAAAGTTGTCATGCGCCCTGGCGAGCAGCCGGAATAGGAGTGGCGATCATGAAACCCGAAGATATCCGCGCATTTTCAGACGATCAGATGACTGATGAATTGCTGAAGCTCAAGAAAGAGCAGTTCAATCTGCGTTTCCAAGGCGCAACCGGTCAGCTCGAGAAGACAGCGCGCGTCCGTCAAGTTCGCCGCGACATCGCCCGAATTAAAACGATTCAAGCCGAAAAGAAGTCGGCTGTGAAAAAGGAGGCATAACTCATGCCTAAACGTATCCTTCAAGGCGTCGTCGTTTCTGACAAGACTGACAAAACTGTTGTCGTTAAAGTCGAGCGTTCTTTCTTGCATCCGCTACTAAAGAAAACGATCCGCCGGACTAAAAAATACCACGCCCATGATGAAACAAATTCTATCAAAGTGGGTCAGCAGGTGCGCATCATTGAATGTCCGCCAAAATCAAAACTGAAGACCTGGGAAGTCGTCACCGGGAAATAACCCGGCTGTCGAAACTGCCAAGCTTAGGAGAATCGCATGATTCAAATGCAATCAAATTTAGACGTCGCGGATAATTCCGGCGCACGTCGCGTTCAGTGCATCAAGGTGCTGGGCGGGTCCAAGCGGCGCTACGCTAGCGTGGGCGACATTATTGTCGTCTCCGTCAAGGAAGCTCAGCCGCGCGGTAAAGTTAAAAAGGGTGATGTTCGCCGTGCCGTCGTTGTTCGTGTTCGTAAGGACATTCAGCGCCGCGACGGGTCTGTTATTCGCTTTGACGGCAATGCTGCTGTTATCATCAATACTAATGGCGAGCCGCTCGGAACGCGGATCTTTGGCCCTGTGCCGCGCGAACTTCGCGCGAAATCCAGCCCGACAAAGAATCTGATGAAGATCGTCTCCCTCGCACCAGAGGTCCTGTAGTCATGGCTGCTAAGATTAAAAAAGGTGACTATGTTGTCGTGCTATCCGGCAATGACAAAGGTCGCAAAGGCGAAGTTCTGTCGGTAATGCCGGCTGAAAATCGCGTTGTCGTAAAAGGCGTTCGTCTTGTGAAGCGTCACGTCAAGCCAAGTCAATCCGATCCGGATGGAGGCATCAAAACATTTGAGGCGCCTATCCATGTTTCAAACGTCGCACATATGGACCCTAAAGATAACGTCGCGACACGCGTCGGGTTCAAGGTTTTGAAAGACGGTAAAAAGGTCCGCGTGGCCAAAAAATCGGGAGAAGTCATCGATGGCTAAGCCGTACACACCCCGTCTCGCTGCAATTTACCGCGATGAAATTCGCGGTCAAATGCAAGAGCAGTTTAAATATTCCAACCCCATGCAAATTCCGGGCGTCGATAAGATCGTCCTGAACATGGGTCTTGGCGAAGGCGTAGCTGACAAGAAAAAAGTCGCTGCTGCTATCGAAGAGCTTACACTTATCGCGGGTCAAAAGCCTGTGCCGACTGTGGCTAAGAAATCCATCGCGGGCTTTAAGCTTCGCGACGGCATGGTCATTGGTGCTAAGGTAACTTTGCGCCGCGACAAAATGTTTGAATTCATGGATCGTCTCGTGAACATCGCCTTGCCGCGTGTTCGTGACTTCCGCGGATTGAACGCCAAAAGTTTTGACGGCAATGGCAATTATGCCATGGGCCTGAAAGAGCATATCGTCTTTCCTGAAATCGACTATGATAAAGTCGACCAAGTGCGCGGTATGGATATCGTGGTGCAAACCAGCGCCAAAACAGATGAAGAAGCCAAAGTATTACTGGCTGCGCTCGGGTTCCCGTTCCGTAAATAGCGGACTAAAACCTTAGCGAACGCAGTAAGCGAAGCGGGTCTTTGAAAGGGCCCAGCAACCGAAAAAAGGAAGTGATTGAATGGCTAAAGTCAGTGCAGTCGAACGCAATTTGAAGCGCCAGCGCCTCGTTGCGAAATATGCCGCAAAGCGTGCCTTGTTAAAGGACACAGCTCGCGACAGAGATTTACCCGTAGAAGAGCGTTTTGCCGCTCAGCTGAAACTCGCGGCACTCCCGCGTAACTCAGCGGCAAACCGTGTGCGTAACCGCTGTTTGGTTACGGGCCGTCCGCGTGGATATTACCGAAAAATGAAAATGTCCCGTATCGCGCTTCGCGATTACGGTTCCATTGGCCTGGTCCCGGGTCTCACGAAATCAAGCTGGTAGGGAGGAAACACAATGTCTTTTTCCGATCCACTCGGTGATATGCTCACCCGTATTCGTAACGCCATCATGAGAAACCGTTCTACGGTTTCTACGCCGGCATCAAACCTCCGTGGCCGCGTCCTTGACGTCTTGGCGGACGAAGGATTCATCCGCGGATATACAGAAGCGACAGATGAGGCGGGTTTCCGCATCTTCAACGTCGAGCTGAAGTATTTCGAAGGCGAAGCCGTAATTCGCGAAATCAAGCGCGTGTCCAAACCCGGCCGCCGTGTCTACTCCTCTGTGAAGACATTGCCGCAGGTTCGTAACGGTCTTGGTATTGCTATTCTTTCAACCCCTAAAGGCGTGATGAGTGACGCTGCTGCGCGTGAAAATAACGTCGGCGGCGAAGTCCTCTGCCAGGTCGCATAGGAGGGTTATATGTCACGTATTGGTAAAAACCCTGTCACAGTCCCTGCCGGTGTCACGCTGACGCAGTCCGGACAAGTGGTCACGGTCAAAGGTCCTAAGGGCGAGCTGAATTTCACGCTTCCGGATTCCGTTACAGGAAAACTGGATGGTACTGAGTTCGCAGTTTCGCCTGTTGAAGGTAACAAAAACGCAAAAGCAATGTGGGGCATGGCCCGCACAATGGTTCTTAATATGGTTGAGGGCGTCACAAACGGCTTCAAAAAAGAACTTGAGCTTCGCGGTGTTGGGTATCGTGCGCAGTCCCAAGGGGCAAAGCTTACGATGCAGCTCGGCTTCTCACATGAGATCATCTATAACGCGCCTGACGGCATTACGATCAACGCGCCTAAGCCGACACAAGTTATCGTCGAAGGCATTGATAAGCAGCAAGTTGGCCAAGTGGCCGCAGAAATCCGTTCTTACCGGAAGCCTGAGCCATATAAAGGCAAGGGTGTTCGCTATCTTGGTGAATTTGTCCGTCAGAAAGAAGGGAAGAAGAAGTAGTCATGAAATCCTCTCGCTCCCTCATGCAGCGCCGCGCACAACGTGTCCGTCGCCGCCTCAAAAAACATTCAAACGGGCGTGCTCGCCTGTCTGTATTTCGCAGCTCGAAAAACATCTCTGTGCAAATCATTGATGATGTGACGGGTCAAACCTTGGCCTCCGCGTCAACGCTCGAGGACAAGACGTCCAATGGCGGAAATGTCGAAGCGGCTCAGCGTATCGGGAAACTGATTGCTGAACGTGCGTCCAAAGCCAAAGTTGGCGACATCGTATTCGATCGTGGGCCTTATCTTTATCACGGCCGGGTGAAAGCCCTTGCCGACGCGGCTCGCGAAGCCGGTCTGAAATTCTAGGAACGTATTATGGCTCGTAGAGAAGACAACCGTCGCGGTAAACGCGAAGAAGAAGACAATGAATTCACGGACCGCTTAGTCCACATCAACCGTGTGGCTAAGACCGTGAAAGGTGGACGGAATATGTCATTCGCCGCCCTCGTTATTGTTGGTGATGAAAAAGGCCGCGTTGGCTTCGGTAAGGGTAAAGCCCGTGAAGTGCCGGAAGCTATTCGTAAAGCCTCTGAAGAAGCTAAGAAAACAATGATCCGCGTGCCTTTGCGCGAGGGTCGTACGTTGCATCATGATACGCGCGGACGTCACGGCGCGGGTAAAATTGTTCTGCGTTCAGCTCCTCCCGGAACCGGCGTTATCGCGGGTGGTCCCATGCGGGCTGTTCTCGAATGTTTGGGTGTTCAGGATGTTGTTGGTAAATCTATCGGAACATCAAACCCATACAACATGGTTCGGGCGACTTTTGATGCGCTGAAGCGTATGGAAAGCCCGCGGACTATCGCAAACAAGCGCGGTAAAAAAGTTGCTGAGATTGTAAACCGCCGTCAAGACGGTGCGTCCGCACCTGAAGCGCTTGATGCCGCGTCTGCACCTGCTCCGGCCGAACCTGCTGCGGCGGAGACTTAAGAACATGGCTAAAAAAGCAACATTAATCGTCCGCCAAACCGGTAGTGCGATCCGCCGTAAGCCCGACCAGCGTGCCACGTTGGTTGGTTTAGGTCTGGGCCGTATCGGGAAGCAGCGGACTTTGGAAGATACACCTTCCGTGCGTGGGATGATCAGTAAGGTCGCTCACATGGTAGAAATCGTAGAAGAGTAGTCCTTTAGATATTCCAATCTAATCGAAACCTCTTGGAGACAAGACAATGCGTTTGAACGAACTCAAAGATAATGATGGCGCGACACACCGCAAAAAGCGGATCGGTCGCGGTATCGGCTCTGGCAAGGGCAAAACCGGTGGTCGTGGTGTTAAAGGCCAGAAATCCCGCTCGGGTGTAACAATCGGCGGCTTCGAAGGCGGCCAAATGCCAATCTATATGCGCTTGCCTAAGCGCGGCTTTAACAGCCCGAACCGCAAGCGGTTCCAGGAACTGTCCATCGCCTCTCTTAACCGCGCGATCAAAGCCGGTAAGCTTGATGCAAAGACAGATTATGATGCCGCTGCGCTCGTTGAAGCGGGCGTTATTCGCCGCGCCAAAGACGGCGTACGTCTTATCGGCTCCGGCAAGGTTGAAGGCGTCGTGAAACTTCACGTCTCCGGCGCGTCCAAGGGCGCTGTTGCATCTGTCGAAGCTGCTAAAGGAACCGTCAACGTTCTGGACGAAGATACAGTTTATCGCGCCAAAGGCGAGAAGCAGGACCGTTCCGGCAAGGTTTCAAAAGCTGACAAAAAAGGCGCGCCGAAAGCTGAAAAGCCGAAGCCTGCGCCAAAGCCGAAACCAAAGCCAAAAGCCGAGCCTAAGCCCAAAGCGGAAGCGAAGCCGAAGGCCGAGCCTAAGCCAAAAGCAGAAGCTAAGCCTAAAGCGAAAAAGCCGCAGGTTCTCTACACGGATGGCGCAACGGACGGCGATCCTGATGATTTGAAAAAGATTAAGGGTATCGGCCCAAAGTTCGAAGGCGACCTAAATGCGAAGGGGGTTTACTACTTCCGCCAAATCGCAGCTTGGACTGCCAAAGACATTAAAATGGTTGATGAAATCATCGACTCGTTCCCCGGACGGATTGAACGGGACGAGTGGGTCAAGCAAGCTAAAGAGCTTGCGAAAGGCTAGAACTCAGCTTCAGGTGTCACGATATCCTCGTGGCACCTTTTATTTTCTTCGTGTGATACCTAACTAGGTTGAAATCCGAAGTTTAGTTTAAAAGGTGCTTCATGGCTTCAGCCTCAGAACAGCTCGCCGCAAATATGAATCTTGGAGTCTTCTCCAAGGCTAAAGAGCTACAAAAGCGCCTCCTCTTTACATTGATGATTTTGGTTGTTTACCGAATAGGGACCTTTGTTCCGATCCCGGGTATGAACATGGAAGTCTTCCAAGCGGCCTTTGCCGGCGGCGCGGGTGATGGCTTGATTGGACGTATGAATATGTTCTCCGGCGGCGCTGTCGAACGTATGGCCGTCTTTGCCCTGAATGTGATGCCCTATATTTCGGCCTCCATTATCATGACCCTTCTGAAAGGCTCTGTCGCGTCTCTCAAAGAGCTCGATAAAGACGGCGAGCAGGGCCGTAAGCAAATCAACCAATATACACGATATTTGACGGTATTTCTGGCGGCTTTCCAAGCCTTCGGTATCGCGCGGGCGCTTCAAGGGACGACAGGTCCGGACGGATTATCTGCTGTCATTAATCCCGGGCTTTTCTTCCAGGCTTCAACCGTAATCACGCTCGTGGGCGGCACAATGTTCCTGATGTGGCTGGGCGAACAGGTTACAGCCCGCGGTGTCGGCAACGGTGTTTCCTTGATCATTTTCGCGGGTATTGTGGCGGAACTTCCGAAGGCGATTTTCCAACTCTTCGGCATGAATCAATCCGGCGAGATTGGCGAGGCGCTTCTTCTCATTCTTATTGTGATGTTCATCGCGCTTATCATGCTCATTGTGTTCGTCGAACGCGCGCAGCGCCGCCTGAGAGTGCAATATCCAAAACGCCAAATGGCAGGTGGTAAGCAATTTGGCGGAGAGAACTCCTTCATGCCGCTAAAGCTAAACACAGCCGGCGTTATCCCGCCAATCTTCGCGAGCTCTTTATTGTTGCTACCTGCAACATTCGGGCAAGTCTTTGTCGGCGGCGACGGCGCAGCTTCCGGTATCATGGGGACGCTACTGGCCTATCTGGGCTATGGCTCTCCGACCTATCTGCTTCTCTATGGATTGCTGATCATCTTCTTCTGTTATTTCTATGTGCCTTACGTTTTCAAACCGGACGATGTGGCGGATAACCTGCGTAAGAACGGCGGCTTCCTTCCGGGTATTCGTCCGGGTCAACGCACCGCTGAATACCTCAGCTATGTGCTCTCTCGCCTTACATTTATTGGCGCGCTATATGTGGCCTTTGTGTGTGTGCTCCCTGAAGCCTTCATTGCAAGAAGCGGAAATATTCCCGTTTCCGTCGCCATGTTGATTGGCGGGATGAGCCTCTTGATTATCGTCTCCGTAACATTGGATACGGTTGCCCAAGTTCAATCTCATCTTGTCGCGCATCAATATGAGGGGCTGATCAAAAAGTCCCGCATGCGCCGTAAAAACAAGACATAGGGCAGGGCATAACCGTGGCACTTAATCTCATTTTATTCGGACCTCCTGCTGCGGGTAAAGGCACGCAGGCGAAGCGCCTCGTCGCGGAACGCAGCCTCGTTCAACTGTCTACCGGAGATATGCTTCGGGCGGCCCGTGCCTCCGGATCTGAGCTTGGGTTAAAAGTCGCCGACATCATGGATAACGGAAAGCTCGTCAGCGACGAAATCGTTATCGCTTTGATTGAAGAACAATTGGAACAGCAGGCCGGCGCGGCGGGATTTATCTTTGATGGGTTTCCGCGCACGATTGCCCAAGCCGAGGCTCTGGATTCAGTTTTGAAAAAACGCGGGGAATCAGTGGACTCTGTTATTCGTCTCAAAGTAGAGGACGCGTCTATATTAGGCCGGATCGCGACTCGTTTTGAGGAGCAGGGACGCAAGGATGATAATCCTGAAACGTTCAAAGTTCGACTGGATGCCTATAATAGAGATACTGCGCCGCTCCTGCCATATTACGCGGCACAGGGTAAGCTGACCGAAGTGGACGGCATGGCGGATATTGAAACGGTTGCGGCTTCGATTTCCGAAGTGCTCGACCGACAGGCCTCTCCGAAAGGGGTGCCAAAAAAAGGGTTCTTTGCGCGTCTCTTTGGCGGCAAATAATTCGGTAGAATATACGAGGGCAAAAGCCTTCGAAGATAACAGCGAGAATGGTTGACGCCGTTCACGTTTAGGACTAATGGACCCGCTTTCGCGGCAGACGTTAACGGCTACCGCCCCTTTTCCTATGGGGTGAGCAAACGTCAAAGCCGAACCGAAATCGGATTGAACAATTGGAGGCCGCTCGTGGCTCGTATCGCTGGGGTAAACATCCCGACTAACAAACGCGTTGAAATCGCGCTGCGCTATATTCACGGCATTGGTCCGGCGAAGGCGACTGAGATTTGTGAAAAAGTAGGAATCAAGCGTGAGCGCCGCGTTCACGACCTGACCGATCAGGAAGTCCTGCAAATTCGCGAAACCATTGATGCCGAGCATCAGGTCGAAGGTGATCTTCGCCGCGAAGTGTCGCAAAACATTAAACGTTTGATGGACATGGGCAACTATCGTGGTCTGCGTCATCGTCGCGGCCTTCCTGTTCGCGGTCAGCGCACACACACAAACGCTCGCACACGCAAAGGTCCTGCAAAGGCCATTGCTGGTAAGAAGAAGTAAGGTAAGTCACAATGGCTAAAGAACCAGGTCGCGTCCGCCGCGCTGAACGTAAGAATATCACGTCCGGCGTCGCGCACGTAAACGCCACATTTAACAACACAATGATCACCATCACGGATGCCCAGGGCAATTCAATTGCTTGGTGTTCCGCCGGCGCGATGGGTTTTAAAGGCTCTCGTAAATCTACGCCTTACGCGGCTCAGGTTGCTGCCGAAGAGGCCGCTCGCAAAGCTGCCGAGCATGGTATGAATACGTTGGAAGTCAACGTGAACGGACCGGGCTCCGGTCGTGAATCTGCTGTCCGCGCGCTTCAAGCTGCCGGCATGACGATTACGACTATCCGCGACGTCACACCGATTCCGCATAATGGTTGCCGCCCACCAAAACGCCGCCGCGTTTAAAGTCGGAAACACGCGAGCTCGCGCTCGAAGAAACATTTTTAGGCGTGTCTTTCGACTCACGAAGGGCGCGCCACACGCTTAATTAAAGGCGAACACCGTGATTGAAAAAAACTGGCAAGAACTTATCCGTCCGATCAACCCGGAAATTGAACCGGGTCGTGACCCGCTCCGCAAGGCGCTAATCATTGCAGAGCCGCTAGAGCGTGGCTTTGGAATGACACTAGGTAACGCGCTCCGCCGCGTACTGCTGTCATCTTTGCAAGGCGCCGCTGTGTCGGCTGTCCAAATTGACGGTATTGTTCACGAATTTACATCCATTCCAAATGTCCGCGAAGATGTCACAAACATCGTTCTGAACATCAAAGGCCTCGCTGTGCGTTTGCACGCTGATGGTCCCAAGAAGCTGCTTCTGCGTAAGCAAGGTGCCGGCCCCGTCACAGGCGCCGACATTGAAGAAACAGCTGACGTTGAAATTCTCAACAAAGATCACATCATCTGCACAGCCGATGAAGGCGCTGACATCCGTATGGAGCTCACTGTTACATCAGGCAAAGGCTATGTCCCTGCGTCCGCGTCCCGTCCGGAAGACGCGCCAATCGGATTGATTTCCATTGATGCGCTTTACTCGCCTGTGAAACGCGTAGCCTACCGCGTCGAAGACACACGCGAAGGCCAGGTTCTCGATTATGACAAACTCATCATCGACATCGAAACAAATGCGGCGGTTACGCCGGAAGATGCGATCGCTGTTGCGGCCCGTATTCTGCAGGACCAATTCCAAGTCTTCGTCAACTTTGACGATCCGGAAGATGTATCTCGCGGTGAAGAGAAGCCTGAGCTCGACTTCAACCCGGCGCTTCTGCGTAAAGTTGACGAGCTTGAGCTCTCTGTCCGTTCTGCGAATTGCCTCAAGAACGACAACATCGTTTACATCGGCGACCTCATTCAAAAGTCCGAAGCTGAAATGCTCCGTACCCCGAACTTTGGTCGTAAATCCCTCAATGAGATTAAAGAAGTTCTCGCTGCCATGGGCTTGCACCTCGGCATGGACGCGCCAAATTGGCCGCCTGAGAACATTGAAGACCTCGCTAAGAAATATGACGACCACATCTAGGTCTTTCGCCTAGATTGTCCTGACCACCTTAAGAGATTAAGCCATGCGCCATAAAATAGCCCATCGTAAACTGAACCGCACTGCGTCACACCGCAAAGCGATGTTTGCCAATATGTCCAGCTCCCTTGTTGAGCATGAGCAGATCGTCACAACACTGCCAAAAGCGAAAGAGCTTCGTCCTTTCGTTGAAAAGCTCGTGACACTTGCGAAGAAAGGTGACCTGAACAGCCGCCGCATCGCGATTGCACGTATGCGTAATAAAGAGCAGGCCAAGAAGCTTTTTGATATCCTTGGGCCACGTTATGCTGATCGTCCGGGTGGATATATCCGTATCATGAAAGCGGGCTTCCGTTACGGCGACAACGCACCAATGGCCGTTATTGAATTCGTCGACCGCGACGAGAGCGCCAAAGGCAAAGTCGACCGCGAAAGAGCGGAAGCTGTCGAAGCGTAAGCGCTTTGAGCTTTATAAATAAAATCAACCGCGGCCTTGGCTGCGGTTTTTTTATGCGACGTTGATATAGCCGGATATTCAAACCCGCATGACCTCCTATGCTTATGTGCTATTTTGCATAATTCTCGTTTTGCTCTATGCCTTGGGAAATAGGCCAAAGACGTGAGGACAGACAGATGGTGCAGCTCAAGATTAATGGGAAGCCAACACAGCTTGATGTGGATCCTAACACGCCGCTGCTTTGGGCCGTTCGTGAACAGGCGGGGCTGACCGGGACGAAATTTGGCTGCGGGATTGCGATGTGCGGCGCTTGCACTGTGCATGTGGACGGGGAGCCTGTTCGGTCCTGTTCAACTTTCATCGGTGATGTCGAGGGATCAGAGGTCACGACCATTGAAGGTATCGCGCAGCCCGACGGCACATTACACGCGGTCCAAGAGGCGTGGATAAAACATCAGGTGCCGCAATGCGGTTATTGCCAATCCGGCCAAATCATGAGCGCCGTGGCCTTGCTCCGCGATACGCCTAACCCGACGGATGGTGATATTGACGCGGCCATGTCCGGCAACGTCTGCCGCTGCGGCATGTATGACCGTATCCGCGCAGCCATTAAAACGGCAGCCCAAATGCCTAAAGTGGTGGGAGGCTAATCATGACCGACGCTGTAGAGACAAAGAGCGAGAAAAAAACCAAGGTCAAAAAAGAAAAGAAAAAAGGACGCTGGACGAGACGCGGCTTTATTGGCGCGGGCCTGGTCGCGGGCGGCGCATTGGTTGTGGGCGTTGCGATACGTCCCGGCGACCGGACGGACAAGCTTGAGAAATATGTCGCGGGCGAGGGCGAACATCTTCTCACGGCTTGGGTGAAAATCGCTGAGGACAACACGATCACTGCCATCATTCCCCACGGCGAGATGGGGCAGGGTATCCATACTGCACTGTCCGCTATGCTGGCCGAGGAAATGGACGCGGATTGGTCGGCGCTTAATATCATGGAAGCGCCAGCCGAAAAGGATTACGCGAACTTCCCGCTGGTCCGCGAGTTTGTAATGGGCGGTAAATCAGCACCGGGCATCGTGGCCGATACGCTGAACGGCGCGTTCCTGGGACTCGCGAAGACAATGGATATGCAGATCACAGGCGGCTCCACCTCGGTGCGATTTACAGGCGTTTCCGCGATGCAAACGGCCGGCGCTGCTGCTCGGGAGTTAATCGTAAGAGCTGCATCCGAAACGTGGGACGTGCCGATCTCCGAACTCCGCACAGCTAAAAGCCGGGTTTATCATGATGGCTCTAAACGCGATGCGCCTTATGGCGAATTTGCTGTGGCTGCGTCTTCGATGAAACCTAACCTTCAGCCGACATTGAAGGCCCGCAAAGACTATCAACTCATGGGACAATCTCTACCGCGCGTCGATATTCCGTCCAAAGTTGACGGCACGGCGCAATTCGGAATTGACGCGCAAGTCGACGGGATGAAAGTCGCGACGGTCATGGCGTCTCCCGTTCACGGCGAAGTCGTCTCGACAATTGACAAAAGCGCGGCCCTTGATGTGCCGGGCGTGCTGTCCGTTCATAACCTCGGAGATTTCATCGGCGTTGTAGCCGAAGGCTATTGGCCCGCCAAAATGGGTTTGGACGCGCTGGATGTGACATTCACCACATCCGCGTCAGACGCGGTCAGCCAAGAGACCCTTTTTGCGCAATATGCAGAGGCGCTGGACAACGGTAAACGCAAGACGATGCACAAGGGCGGCAATGTTGTGAAAGGCGCTGAGGGGGCCGCTCGGGTCATCGAAGCCGAATATTCTGTGCCGTTCCTCGCTCATGCCTGCATGGAGCCGATGAACGCGACTGCATGGGTGCGGGACGGCAAGGCCGATGTCTGGTGCGGGACGCAAAACCCGTTGGGCACGCGCTCCGCTGTCGCCAAATCACTCGAAATGGACATCGAGAATGTCACGCTCCACACGGCGTTCATGGGCGGCGGTTTTGGCCGCCGGGCTAATCCCGATTATGTGTTGCAAGCGGTTCGTCTCTCAAAGGTCTCCGGTCACCCCGTGAAGCTCATTTGGTCACGCGAGGAAACCACGCGTCAAGATCACTACCGCCCGGCGGTTCTCGGACGCTTCAAAGCTGCTGTTGATGAGGACGGCATGCCGCTGACATGGGAGAGCGTGTTCAACCATGAGGGCGAGCCGAAAGAAGCCAGCGATATTATTTACGGCATCCCCAATAAGAAAGTCGAAGTCGTCGATAGCCCGTCTCATACGCGGCTGGGGCCGTGGCGGTCGGTTGATCATACGCAGCATGGCTATTTCACCGAGAGCTTTATTGAAGAGCTCGCCCATGCAGCGGGTAAGGACGGCTATGACTATCGCCGCGCCCTTCTGGCAGGCCGCCCGCGCTTTTTGAAAACCTTAGACGCCGCGGCCAAGCTCGGAAAATGGGGCGAGACTCTGCCTGAAGGTCAAGCACGCGGTATCTCAATCGTCGAGAGTTTCATGACGATCTGCGCGCAAGTTGTGACCGTAGATATGACGGGCGGAGATCCCAAAGTCCTGCATGTGGCCTGCGCTGCAGATCCGGGCTTTGCAGTCAACCCTGATGGATTCGAAGCTCAGATGCAGAGCGGCATTATTTACGGCTTATGTGCTGCGCTTTACGGTGAAATTTCACTGGAAGACGGCGCGGTCGTGCAGAGCAACTTTCACGATTACGAAATGCTACGCATGGATCAGTCGCCTAAAATCGACACGGTCATTCTCGAAAGCGACGCCCGCCTCGGCGGCGGCGGCGAACCCGGCACACCGCCCATCGCGCCCGCTCTGGCAAATGCGGTGTTCAACGCAACGGGACGGCGTATTCGCAAATTGCCCATGCGCGATTTAGGTATGGGCGCGGGGAGTTAGGGGCATTTAGGTTTTGTTGAAACTCAAATTAAAGACTGTTCGTCTAAAGCACATCGTTCTACCTATCGCCGCTTTGGGGATATTGGGAAGCTATGCCGTTTACGACGGCCACCAAAAGTCGAAGTTTAATTCCGAGCTTTGGAAAGCGGCTGCGGACCAAGACGCGGAAAAAACGCGGCATGGCATGGTTTATCCGCTAATGGCGCATGTGTTAAAGGTGGGTATGTCGATGGAAGAGGCGAAAGCCCTTCTGGGCTCTCCGGCTGAGGAGCGAACGGGGGGTGACTGTTCGGGGATTGGCGCGCCGCGAGTTGAACTCTTTTACGCGGTTGACGGTGAAAATGGTTCTTTTGAACATTTAGTGCTTGGATTTTCTCACAAATTGAAATTGATTGATTTCTATATCACAGGTGAAACGATGCCGCTTATATACTAGGGGCGTTCTGCGAGTTGCCTAGGTGCCATTAATATCAAGGAATGAGATAATGCCTGATTCATGTAAATTTAGTCGCTTCCGTAAAAACTCGTTGAAAAACCTGCGCTCATGTCTCTTGGCGGGCGCGATTTTCGGTCTGGCGGCTTGCGCAGCACCGGCTCCCGTCGAGAGCTCAGAGCAGCCCGCCGAGGGAGGGGTTGCCGCCTCTGAAACTATTGCTGCAAAACCGGCATATAATGAGACCGCGCTCAAATCCGGTGATCTCTCCGGCCTGCATATCGACGCCGGGAAAGGGACGCCGGTTGTCCTAATTGTTCCCGGATCCGGCCCGACTGACCTCAATGGAAATAATCCGATGGGCGTATCGGCGGGCACCTATAAGCTTCTTGCAGAGGCATTGGCGGATAAGGACATCTCGACCGTTCGGGTCGATAAGCGCGGCATGTTTTCCAGCGCGGGGGCGGGCGATCCTAATGCCGTCACGATAGATATGTATGCGCAGGATTACCGAAATTGGGCTGAAACCATTCGCGGCGAGACGGGCCAACCTTGCGTCCATATGCTTGGACATTCGGAAGGCGCGCTGATGGTTTCGGCGGCGTCCATCGATAATGATAATGTCTGCAGTCTCATTTTGGTCGCGGGCGCGGGGCGTCCTATGGGGGATGTCTTGCGCGCGCAATTGGAAGCTAACCCCGCCAATAAGCCTATTCTGAAACAGGCGTTTGGCGCGATAGAGACGCTCGAGCAGGGAGAGCCGGTTGATACGTCGAAACTCCACCCCGCGTTGAAGGCCTTATTCGCGGCGGAGGTTCAAGACTATTGGATGTCCATCATCGATGTCGATCCCGCGAAAGTCGCCGCGCAGGCCAATCAAAACACCTTGGTCATTCACGGCGTCAACGACCTTCAAACCTCGACTGAAGATGCGCAAAAGCTCGCCGATGCCACCGGAGGACATCTCGTGATGATAGACGGCATTAATCATGTCCTCAAAGAAGCTCCCCTGAATCGACAGAGAAACTTCGCGACCTATAGCAAACCCGATCTGCCCGTCTCGGAAAGTGTCGTGGAAGCCATCCGCATTTTTGTTACGGAATAGCGACCAAAGAGATCGGTGATGATCGGGTTATGACTATCGACCCCTCCAATGGATATGACGCGATAGCCGCCGAGCTCTCTGACTTTTGCGGCGTGATTTCACTCTGCGTGAGGTTAGACGCCGCCATGGCAACACTCGCGATGGTGCAGCCATAGGCGCGTAATGTATCCTCCGTCGCGCCGATGGTCTCAGACCCCCAGCGCCTATCATCTTGGCGATAGCTGTAATTGTCAGGCAGCATGGATGTCGGAATGGGCCGATCGGGTTGAGCCGGGACGGGCGGTGCGGACCGGCTTCGGTTTTGCAGGCCGATGAAAATGACCAACACCAAAAACACGAACGCCAGAAGCGCAATAATTTTAAGGCGGTTAGACGTCGGTTTCGGCATAGGACTGACCTAGTCTAATTCCAAACGGCACGCCAATGTTCTCATCGTCTCTCTCTCTCATCCCTGCGCAGTCAGGAATGAATCAGACTTGAGGATTGTCGTTTCGGCGCTTCACGACGATATGTCCCCCGGACATATCATGCCCATTTCGCCTCCCAAAATAGAGACGTAAATCAGTGGCGAGCAACGGGTTGGTTTCTCACGGTTTGGCCACTCGCCATTGTCATCCCGCACGCAGTTGTTTGCGCGCAAACAACGGAGATGCGGGACCTATCCTTTGCAGGCCGCAGGTTTAACGGAATAGACGATAGGTCCCGCATCTATATTGTTTGCAAGCAAACAATTAAGTGCGGGATGACAATTTAGGTTGGCCGTTCTTTCGTCTATCTCATTTCGTTTATCTCTCTATCTCGGTATTAAGTGGGATGTCCGCGGGATGGTCAGGCTCTCGTGCAAACGAGCGATAATAATATATGTTTTCGAGCTGTCTCAAGATTAAGACCAGCCAGTTTGTCGGACCGGAAGGTCCCCGCGACGACGCCTTTTTGCATTACCGGCCTAGCTGGGCAGTCGTGGCCCAATAAGCTCTCGATAAGCCACCC
>ENA-ORXR01001851-ORXR01001851.1-marine-metagenome-genome-assembly--contig:-NODE-1851-length-21385-cov-5.740145_pt1 | contig 21385 bp, 11 predicted proteins | sample MGYA00237866_ERZ511479 | MGnify/ENA metagenome assembly ERZ511479 | reverse complement strand
TTTTTTCATCAATCAAGGCGCTGAAATGGGCGTTATGCCGTAGCATAATAACCATTTTAGTAACGAAGAGTGATGGAAAAAGATGAAGCATAGTGTCTTAATTTATTTTATCAACATTCCTAAAGGAATTTATAATCTTCTAATCCTGAATTACTTCTGAACCGTTACTTTCATTCCATCCAACAAGGAGCGTAATCCTGCGGTGGCGACTAGCGTCCCTTCTTCGATTCCACTTTTTACCACAAAACCGTTCCCCGTTAATTCTCCAACTTCTACGGTTTGCCGCTGGGCGATATGATGACCGTCTACCGATTTTAGTACGTAAACAAAATTTCCTTTTTGATCTTCGCCTACTGCTTTAGCGGATACCACCACCTGTTGTTCCGAGGAAGGTTTACCCGAAAAATTAAAGGTGACGCTCGCGGCCATGCCGGGACGAACGGATTTACTCGGATCGATAATTTCTACCGTTACCGGATAGGTTCCACCGATGGCCGAAAAACCCACTTCTTTTACTTTTCCCTGAAAGGTTTGATCGGGTAAAATAGAAAACTGGATCTCAACTAATTGTTTTGTTTTAATTTGAGCAATGTACAGTTCGGGAAGACCAACTTTTATTTCCGGATCTCCAAATGAACTAAGCATCACAATTGTCTTTCCCGAATTGACCATCTCGTTTTCTTCTACTGCTACCTCCGTAATGATCCCGTCAAAAGCAGCATTCAGATTCGCGTAACCGACTTGATTGTTGGCCCCTTCGAGTTGTTTTCTAGCGGCAGTTGCTTGGGCTTTGGCGGCGGTTAGTTGTGCCTGGGCAGCTTCGTACTGTCCTCGGGCTTGCTCGTAATCGCTTAATGGGACACTATTATTTTCGTATAATTTTTCCAGTCGCTGAAAAGCAGCCTTGCTGGTATAGAGTTGAGATTCTGCGGTGGCGATTTGTGTTTCCGAACTGCGCAAATTTGCGACGGATCGTTCGGCCTCTACGCGGTAATCCGTGGCATCAATCCGCGCTACTCTTTGTCCTCGTTTTACCTGTTCTCCAACTTGCACATAAATCTTACTGAGCGTTCCCGCTACTTTAAAACTTAACGGTGTGGTTTTGCTAGATTGGGCAACTCCGGAAAAAGAGTTGGTCGTTGCTGATCCCATCTTTTTAACTTGCTCCGATCGAACGGGACGGATTATTTCAACTACTTCTTTTTTTTCTTCCGTACAGGAAACGAAAAGGAGGAGGACGAACAGATATGGAATATTTTTTATTGACATTTTGTTTTTTATTTTAAAATTTATTTTACTATGCAGAATTTGCTCTTCAAAAAATAATGCGACACCCTCTGGGGTCGAACGTACGCGGCCTCGTACCTCGGCTAACATAGTGTGATCTCTCTGAGATCATTCCAACCGATAGATATGCGACTTAAAATTAAAGTCAGACCTAACCACAACAACCGTTACCATCTACCCGCTTAAATCAAAGTTGAAGATTAGATATTCGATATTCATTCACTTCCTCACCAAATAGCTTTTCAACCGATCTACAAACGCTACTTTCTTTTCTTCACTGGCCAAAAAATTATAGTGTCCTACGGAACGTTCCAGCGATAGGTAATCGAGAATGAATTGATAATCCGCATTGGCGGTGGCTACATCGGACTGGATGGCGGCATTCTGGGCATCGATCAAATTGGTGACCGTGGCAATTCCTTGCGCGTAATTATCCTGTACGATTACGTAGTTGTCATCTGCGGCGGCGGCGGAAGTTCGAGACAATTGAACCGTGGCACCGGAAGCGGCCAGGGTTTGTAAACTGGTTCTAACAACTAATTCCAGTTGGTTAGCGGCTGCGGCTCTTTGATCGTCTAGTTGTAGAATACCGAGGGTTGTCTTTTCTATATTCAATTTTCGTCGTCTTCCCTGAAAGATGGGATAACTGACCGCTACGCTCACACTCCACTGTGGTACATTTTCCACACTCCCTAGTCCGAAGTCGGCGAATTCGGCGGGTATTGGAGTGGTCGCAAAATTCTTTACGGTGTAGTCTAGTCCGCTCTGAAGAGCAACGCTGGGCAAATAGCGAGCTCGTTCCTGTGAAAGTAACAATCGTCTTTGGGAAGCAATTCCGTAATCAATTTGTTTGAGTTCGGGAAGATTCACCAACGCTTCGCTGACCATGAAGTTGGTAAATTTTTGGACCATTCCGGTATTGCTAATCAACGGAACTATTTCGGTGTTTAATAATGCCAGTACCTCGTCATCAAGTGCCGTTTCGATGGCCGTAAATTCTTCGTTGATCGGGCGATTCAATAATTGATTCAATCTGAATTTTGCGGATTGCGCATCGGCTTGTGCCTGGTTGAGGTCAATGTTGGCGTTGGCCAATTCTGATTTCCAACGATTAAGATCACTTTGTCCAACGTATCCAACCGCTTGTTTTGATTGGGAAATATCGTAGTTCTCGCGGGTAAGCGTCAGGTTTTGATTTTGTATCTCTAATAAGCTTTGGGTTTGGAGGACCGTTAAGAATGCTTCCGCAACGTCGATGATGACGTTGAGCCGAGTTTCTAATGTTGATTGTTCTTCACTTTTTAAAAGTAATTCCTGAATCGCGATGTTGGCCAGAGCAGGTTCTGAATAAATGATCTGGGAAAGAGAAGCATTTGCCAACCAGTTGACGCGACCTTGTTGACCAAAAGAAGCTCCTGCCCGCGTGGCATCAATCGCCGTTAGTGAAGTTCCTACCTCCAGTTGTGGTCGATATTCCGATTTGGCCAATCCGATTTCGAAGTATTGTAACTCCGGATTTTTCTGAGCAGCCCGGTAATCCAGACTTTGTTGCAAGGCTTCCACGATGGCTCCTTCCAGATTTAAAGAACGTTCCGAAATGGAATTTGCTAAATTGATCAAAATAGCATCGGACATAAAATCAAACCCGGGATAAACTTCTGATCGACGGGCGGCCTCCATGTTGATCAATAGATTACTATTATAGGTTTGAATCTCAACGGGCAAATCTTTTAGATCTGCTTCTCCCAGCACCTTGGAAATATTAATCGCAATTCTGCGGGGAATCGTTTTTAGATTATTCTCGGATTCGTAACCCATAAAGGCACCTTTGGTTACCAGATTTTCTCCCAGCAAAGCGATGGTAGGTATTTTTTTGTTTTGAAATTCCAGAAGCAAGTTTTCCATCTCTGCGTCTGATAACTGATTACTCGTAGGAAGTAGAAAAACAGATTCCGTAGTTTCGGGCAACGCAGCAATCGTCGAAGCCGCATCATTTCCGTACGAAATAATTTCCATACTGGCCCCCAAACTATCCAAAACGGATTGAGTAGAATTTCTTAAGGACGCATCATTCCCCATAAATTCGGCTCCGATCAACACCGTTACTTTTTCGTAGGCACGATAACCGTAGAGTGCTTTCAGGTTTTGGACAATATCAAATGGAGAAATGACGTAACTGAAGTTCTCTATACCAGAAGTAGCCGGATCTTCCACGGGAGGACTGCTTAATTGTTCCGCCAAAAGAACGGATGCAATCGTTGGCTTGGGGAAACTTTCCTGTCCGGCCAGTATAGCGGAACTGATAATCCCGGTTCCAATCACGATATCCGTCCCAGGATCATTCCAGGCTTCCTGAAAATTCTGCTGAATCTTACTCGCATCAAATCCACCTCCCATAATTTTGAATTGAGGATTATAGCGAACGGATAAGAGCGCTTTGATTTCTTCGACCAACATACTGTCAAACTCGATCAGATTATTCAAATCAGTAGAAGCATCACTGACGATCGTGATATTCGTGGTTGGTTCTTGAGCCTGGACCGACAAAGCTAGAAAGAAGCAGAGTGTGAGGGAAAGCAGTCTTTTCATTATGTTTTACTTTAAAGTTCTTACCGTACTTTTAGTTTTGTATAAAAAGAACCAATTAAGTTAAAAAAATACAACTGGTTCTCAATTGTTGCGCAAATATACAACTTATTTTTTAGTTCTTAACTTTCAGAACTAAATAATTTAAGCTATATTTGCATTATCAAATTCTAATAAAAATATACTATCATGACATCAGCAGCGGCAAAGAACGAAGGAAAAGGAATACTGGTAGAGAAGATGGGTGTCCATTTTGAGCAGTCGGGATTTTCTCCCATGACGGGACGGGTATTCGCCTATTTACTACTGGCAGAACCCGCTCAAAAAGATTTTAATGAGATTCCAAACTTCCTCGACGTCAGCAAAAGTGCGGCTTGTAGCCGAAGTACAAAGTCACCGTTCTAATAATCCGGAGGTTCCATTGAATATAGAGCTAGAACGAGTAGCCGAATTTTATGAGCAATTGACCACTGTACTCCAACAATTTAATCAGGATTGGAAAACAGGATGTAAGGTTTAAGAGAAACAGCGGTAGAGCTTAGGATCCTTAGGATCAATATTAATACATTTTTAAATATTACAAACAAAACCATCCCTTAAGATGAAAGAGATTTTACTCCTTCTAATTGCTTGTTTATTCACCTTAACGCTCCACGCACAATATCCTCAGGGAGGCGGTGGAAAATGGGGAAAGAAAAAAGAAAAGACGATCAAAGGAAAGATTACCGGAAAGGTCACAGGCGCTGATAATGAGCCAGTTAGCTACGCTACCGTCGTGTTGGTTGATAATAAGACGCAGAAGCAGGTAAACGGAAATATTACGGATGAAAAAGGGAAATTCAAACTGGAAGATGTCGTGACCGGAAGTTATACTTTAAAGGTTTCCTTCATTGGTTATTTGGAACAGGTCATCGAAGATGTTAGTCTGACTTTGAAAAAACCGGATTATAATACGGAGGATATTATTCTGGAACAAAACAACGTATTACTCTCTGAGGTAGAGGTCGTGGAGGAAGCCTCGTTGGTAGAAACGAAAATTGACAAAATCGTTTACAACGCGGACAAAGATATCACGAATGCTGGTGGTGATGCGGGCGATGTGCTCCGAAAAGTACCCATGTTATCGGTTGACTTGGAAGGGAATGTTTCCTTACGGGGAAGCCAGAATATCCAGATTTTGATCAATGGAAAACCCTCGGGTATGTTTGCTAATGGAACAGCGGACGCACTGAAAATGATTCCGGCGGATCAGATCAAAAAGGTAGAGGTGATTACTTCTCCTTCTGCTAAATACGACGGAGAAGGCTCGGGTGGAATCATCAATATTATCACGCAAAAAAAACAGGTACAAGGATATAATGTCTCGGTCAACGGGTCGGTTGGTACCCGTCAGAACAACGGTAATGTTGGAATCAATGCCGCCAGTGGTCGGCTGGGTTTTAATGCCAACGTAGGCTTTTGGCATTCGTGGCCACAAGATGCAACGCTGGATTTTGTGCGGGAAGATTTCGATGGAGAAACACTCGTGTCCAGTTATATTCAGCAAGGGATTACGACTTCTTCACGAACGGGTTTTTTCGGAAAAGCGGGATTAAATTATGACCTTAACGCCTATAACAATATTTCTACTTCCATAAATTTTCGGGGATTCCGCTTTGCAACGGATGCGCCAACGGAAGCCGTTTTCACGCAGGATTTATTTAATGAAATTACCAACCGTCGTGCGGACGGAAAAACTTTAAATGGCGGCTTTGACTGGTCTACGGATTATCGGCGTACTTTCAAAAAGGAGGGCCAGGAACTTAGTGCGGCCTTTTTACTAAACGGAAACGTCAGTAATCTGGAAAGTGATATTACCTCGTCAAGTAGTTCGGATGGTCTGGACTTTTTGGAAGAGCAGGAGAATATTGGAGACAATAAAGAATATACCACACAAGTCGATTATGTACATCCTTTTTCAAAAGCGGTAAAACTGGAAATTGGTGGAAAATCGGTCATTCGAAGGATTGATAGTGACTACCAGTTTGAGCAATTTGACGACGCGGATAGTGCCTTTAAAATAGATCCGACCAGAACCAATAAATTCAAGTACCAACAAGACGTGTACGCAGGATACGCTTCGTTTACTTTTACATTGCCCAAAGATTTTGGGATTATTGCCGGAGCCCGTTACGAATATACCTCTATTGCCGGAGATTTTGAGTCAACGATAGCATCATTCGATAATTCTTACCAAAATATATTGCCGAGCGTTATTGTTTCGAAAAAGACCAATCAGTTTTCCAGCTTGAAATTAAGTTATAATCAACGAATTCAGCGTCCGAGTTTATTTTATGTCAATCCTTACCGGAATGATATTGATCGTAGAAATGTCACTCAGGGAAATCCAAATCTGAATCCGGAACTGGTCCATCAGGTAGAATTGGGATATAATACCTATATCAAGGGATTGGTTTTGAGTACGGCGGTTTATTACCGGCATACGGATGATTTGATCGAAGCAATCGTCACCGTAAATGAGGAGGGAATCGGAGCATCCAATTACCAGAATATTGGCGTTAATAATTCAATCGGAATCAATGTTTTTGCTTCAAAAACCTTTAACAAGAAATTCACCATTCGTGGAAATGTTAGTCTGTTTACCTATAATGCAGCAAGTACGCTGGAAAATCTGGATCTAAGTAATAACGGCATACAATCGAATTTCTTTGGGAGTGCCTCTTACGTTTTTAAGAAAGGATGGAAGGCCGAAGCGTTTGGTTTTTACCGTGCGCCAACTCGTACGCTGCAGGGAGATCGAACTTCTTTTTGGATGACCAGCGTTGGTGTGCAAAAAGAGTTTTGGGATAAACGGGCCAGCCTCGGTATTCGGATTGTGGATCCATTCAATCGGACCAAAAATTTTCAGACAGAATTAACCGGCGAAGATTTTTATCAGCGATCCGACTTTAGAATTCCGTTCCGATCGTTTGGACTTAACTTCCGCTATACTTTTGGCAAGCTGGATTTTAAAGCAAAATCCAGTCGTTCAAAAATCAAGAATGATGACCAGAAAAGTGGTGGAGATAATCAGCAAGGTGGCGGTCAGGGAAATTAATTGAATGTCGAATTTTAGGTCAAGCCAAAAACGTAAATTTATTAATAGCTCATTCCTAAATACAAATATCCAATGGCTTTTCAAAAAAAACTAAATTATGTGGGATTTCATAGCAGCAAATAAACAAATGGTCTGGATCGTAACCGTTATTATTGGGGTACTCTTTTTCCGGTTACTAACCATTTTGATTTTTACTTACCTTATCAAAAAAAATAGCAACAAAGGAGCGAGTGCCGTAGAAACGCTGACGCTCCTGAAAAATCTTATCGTAGGCTTTTTGTACATAGTAGGTATTATATTAATCAGTTACGCCTTTTTTGATCAGACGGTATACGAGACCTTAAATAAAAATCTGCTTACCGTTATCTGGATTGCATTGGTGGGTATTTCGACAATTATCGGAGCCGCAGTCAGTAAAATGTATTTTAAACGCAAAATCGTACAGACCTCTTATCTGGATAAAAACGATCCTACCACGTATAAGTTCCTCAATTATCTCGTGACGACGCTGATTTACTTTGTCGGGATTTGTCTGGCCGCTATCGCCATTCCTCCCCTGCGGAGTTTGGCCCAGTCTGCGCTGGCCGGAGCCGGTGTCCTGGCGCTGATTGGTGGTTTTGCGGCTCAGGAAGCAATGGCCAATCTAGTTGGTGGACTTTTTATTGTTTTTTCTAAACCATTTCGAATTGGTGATTGTATTCGCGTTGGTGAAAATCTGATTGGAATTGTAGAAGATTTAACGCTCCGACATACCGTCATTAATGATTTTAATAATAAAAGAATCGTCATTCCTAACGCCATTATCAACAAAGAATATATCACAAATTATAATCTTGGAGAAAACAGGATTTGCGAATGGATAAAAATCGGAGTCAGCTACGATTCGGACGTTGATCAGGCGCTGGCCATTATGATCGAGGAAGCGAGTAAGCATCCTTCCTGTGTTAGACCGGGAGGAATTGGTAAGCCAGATCAGCCGAAAGTGGTCGCCAAAGTAACGGATCTGGGAGATAGTTCCGTCAATCTACGGGCCTGGGTTTGGGCGAAGGATTATGTATCTGCCGTTAATATGCGCCACGACCTTTATAAGAGTATCAAGGAGAGATTTGATAAAGCCGATATTGAGATCCCCTTTCCTTACCGAACAGTGGTTATCAAAAACACAACGCCTAAACCAGTGGAAGCGACTGATCTGGTAGCGGCATCCTGATAAAATTGAATTAACCGTAAGTACAGATTTTTTACTTTTTTATGGACAGAACTAAAAAAAATACTTTACTTTAATGCTTAAATAACTATATATTACAGAACATAATTTTTAAAAAAAATTAAGATGGCAACCAAGAAGAGTCAAGTTAAAGAGAGTCAGGAAATGGTAGAAAAAATGGGTGTGTTTTTTGAAAAAGCAGGACTGGCTCCAATGCCCGGAAGAGTATTCGCTTATTTATTATTGGCAGAACCACCTCAGAAGGATTTTTACGAAATCCAGGAATTTCTCAAAGCGAGTAAAAGTGCGATCAGTAATGCACTCAAATTCTTGCAAAACAGAGGAATGGTCGAATATTTAACAATAAGTGGTGATCGGCGACGCTATTTTAAGGTGGATGCCAAAGGCTGGCTGGAGACAACTCGGGCAGATATTGCCTCAACGGCGCACTTTAAAGTAATGATTGAAAATGTTTTAAAGCACCGGGCAGGTAGTAAGCATCTGGATTTTAATGAGCAACTGGAAGAGATGGTGGAGTTTTACGAAGCTTTGGATAAAAATCTAATTACATTTATGAAAAAATGGGACGCACGGAAGTAAACTTAAAGCACTAAAAGAATTGCAAAAACTAGTGCCCGTACCTTCTACCGGATACAGGAAAGTGGAGATCGATCCGTGAATACTGTTCCGTTTGTAGCCAACAGACAACAAAAACTTCGACTTACAGTTGACGCCCGAAGTTATGTTTTAAGGGAATACGATATTTATGATTTTTAAGATTGTTTTCATTTGGTTTTTTGGGTCAGTCGGAGGGGTGGTATTCCTCCGGCTACTTTTAAAAACAGAGGACCTAACAAAAGTAAAAAATTGGGTACTTGTTTAAAAAGAAGAAAGCGGCCGTCTCAGGTTGGAAGGAATTCAAAGTGCGATTTTCTTTTAACTTTGCAGTAATTTATAACCTTAAAATCTAGTTTAAATGTTCACCCGCTTTTCGAAGGTTACTCCCCTGCTAATATTACTTTTTTCCATTTTTTATCCGGTTGACCTGATTGGTCAAAGTCCTTACGAGCTCAACTGGAAAAGAGAAATCCCCCTGCTGTCCGCTGGCATCACTGGACGCATCGTGGGTTTACAAATTATCAAAAAAATGGCCCCGCTCTCCGAATCGGCAGCAACCATGCTCAGACCAGAGGATATCAACCGCTTTGATCGAGATGCCATCCTTAACACCTCGGAAGCCGCGGGAACGGTCAGTGATGTTCTACTCTATTCTTCTACCATTGCTCCCTTGACTTTTTGGGTACCCAAAAAAACCAGAAACGATATATTGACCATCGGCGTCATCGGCCTGGAAGTTTTGTTTTTAAATACCGGAACGACGACCATGGCCAAGGCGCTCGTTAAAAGAACTAGACCGATGGTTTACAATCCAATGACGGATACGGATCTGGAAAGTATTTCCAAAACAAGGCTCTCTTTTTTCTCGGGACATACCTCTGGTACAGCGGCACTGTCGTTTTTTTCGGCCAAAGTATTTGCGGATTATTTTCCTGATAGTAAATGGAAGCCCGTTGTTTGGTCGGCCGCCGCACTTGTCCCGGCCGTGGCTGCTTACACGCGCGTGAAAAGTGGTAACCATTTTCCCACCGATGTGATTACGGGTTATACGGTAGGAGCCTTATTTGGCATTTTGATCCCACAGATACATAAGAAAGTTCGTGAAGGGAAGAACAATAGGTTTGGTTTTTCAGTTTTGGCACTAAGTGGCGGGGTTGGGCTGATGGTGCGGTGGTGAGGGGTGTTGAGTTGCTTCACTCGTTGACGTGTCAAAACGTAGGAACAAGGCAATGCCTTGTTCCTACGTTTTGACAGCCTTATTGCTACGTTTTGACAGCCTTGTTCCTACGTTTTGACAGCCTTGTTCCTACTTTCTGACAGAATCGCTTGTTATCGCGTTTTGCTTTTCTTTGCTTACATAATCCTTAAAAATAAATGTTATAATGCGTACAGACCTCTCCGTTTTACTTCTTTGCTTCCTTCTGGTTTCTCAAGTAAACATGGCTTTTGGTCAAACCGATCAAAGTTTATATTTACTCAGTAATCTGGAGAAGCTCTCCGCGGATGCGTCCGAATTTGAAGCCATTCAAAAAATAATCAATGATGAAAAAGGGGATTTTACTATTTTGGTTACCGGAGATTTTATTGACAAGGATGGTTTTGAAAAAGACCAACAACCAGATGAAATTAAAAAACTGGATCGTTTGATTGCTCTGGCTGGCGATCAGGGAAAAATAGTATTCGTTCCCGGAGATCGGGAATGGGATGATGGAGAAAAGGGCGGTCTAAAAAAGGTAAAAGCACTAGAAAAATTTTTTAAGGACAAACCAAAGTCATCCGTCCGGTTTTTATCAGAGGACGGTTGTGTGGGTCCGGAGATTATGGACATTGGAACGCACCTCAGAATTGTCGCCATCGATACCCAGTGGTTTTTACAAAAGGAAAAACGGCCGGAAGAAGAGGATGCTAAATGTGGGGTTTTAAATGAAAAAGAATTTTGGGATGTTTTTGATGATGCCATCGCCGATTCGGACAATCGAAATGTGGTGGTCGCCCTTCATCATCCCCCCGTTTCTTACGGTCAGTACGCTGGCTACAAATTATTCAAGCAACATTTTACGCCACCGGTCATTGGTTCTATGATTGCGGCTTTCCATCAAAATGTGGGCAACCGAAAGGATTTGAGTCACCACGAATTAAAAGATGCGGCCGGTAGATTATTAAGTAAAGCCAGACACCACCCCGGCATTATTTTCGTTTCGGGACATGAATATGACCTGCAAATTTTATACGACAAAAAAAATTATTTTATTAATAGTGGTTCTTTGGCCGAAGGGCGTCCGGTAGCCAAAGGAAAGAAAACAATTTACAAACAAAAGAAAACCGGATTTGCCAAACTGGTCTTTAGCGAGAACGGCGAAGTCAAAGTACAAGCCTATTCAATCGACGACCGGAGAGAAATAAAACCAACATTTAACCAAACTTTATTTAGTAGTCCTTGTGGATCTTCTTACCATAAAATTCCCGTCAATAATTTATACAATCCTTGTCCCAAGGTTCAAGAAGAGCAAACATTTAAACAACCGATCAGCGGATCGATTACACCTGGGCCACATTATAAAGCTAAAGGAATAAGGCGTTTTTTCCTGGGAGAAAACTACCGCTCCACCTGGGCCACTCCTATCCATAACATTCCATTTTTAAACCTGGATACGATTCACGGTGGATTAACGCCGTATGCCAAAGGAGGTGCCGCGCAAACTCTTTCTCTGAAATTTAAAAACCCCGAAGGAATACGATATTCTTTCCGATCCGTTGATAAAGACCCATCACAGCGGGCAGATGAAAGTTTGGTCGAAGGCGTGTACGGAGATATCGTGAGAGACTTGACTTCCACGCAACATCCATATGGTTCTATTATCGTGACGACCATGATGGATGAACTGGATTTGGCCCATTCCGGGCCTACCCTATACCTCATGCCCGACTCTCCGGTTCTGGAATCTTATCGGGATGAATTTGCCGGACGATTGGGATGGCTGGAATTAAAACCAAGAGGTGATAAAAAAGACCGCCCCGGATTTAAAAAAGCAGATAAAGTAGTGAGCACGTTTGAAATGTATGGTAAACTACTCGATGATAATGATAATAAAATAGATGTCGAAGCCTTTGCCACGGCCAGGGTTTTTGATCTCTGGATTTCAGATTGGGATCGTCACGAAAAAAACTGGAAATGGCTGGCTTACAAAAAGGAAAAAGGATACGAATATGTCCCTTTTCCAAAAGATCGCGACAAAGCGCTCTCCACGCTTGAAGGATTTTATAGTGTGATGGATTGGGAATTTGTAGCACCGGATATGGCCAGTTTTGGAAAAAAGTATGGTGGACTAAAAAGTTTAAATTATAAAAACAGGACGATGGATCGCTGGCTGGCAAATACTTATAATTACGAAGACTGGATGCGGATTGTTAAAAAAGTGCAGACGCTCATGTCAGACGAAGTGATTGCCAATGCCATTTCCAGTATTCCTCCCGAAGTACAGGCTTTATCCAGGGAGAAACTAACTAAAACACTAAAAATCAGGCGAGCAAAACTCCCGGAAGAAATGACTAAATATTACAGCATGTTGGCTAAATATATTGATCTGGTCGGCTCTAATTCCAGAGATCTTTTTGAGCTGACTCGATTGGAAAATGGTGATGTACAAGCCAAAATTTTTAAGCTAAATAAAAAAGGAAAAAAAGGGCTGATGCTATATGATCGGCTGATAAAAAGATCAGAAACCAAAGAGATTAGATTACACGGTTTGGGTAAAGATGATGAATTTAAGGTAATGGGAACTGCTAAAAAAAGTATTCTGATCAGAATTATTGGTGGCGATGGAAAAGATGTCATTACCGACCATTCAAAAGTCAGCGGACTGAAAAAAATGACCAAAGTATATGACAAGCGGCAAAAGGATGAGTTGAGTTTGGGATCGGAAGGAAAAGTAAAAAGCACCCCAGCGGTAATTACTTTCAAAACCGATAATATGTTTAGCGATAACAAATCTTTGGTGTTACCTAGCCTCAGTTACAACATCGATGATGGATTCAGTCTTGGTTTTAACGGAAACATTACCCAACACGGATTTAATAAACCTGGCTTCAGTAGAAAATTTTCTTTTCAGGCCTCCGGTACCACGAAAGGAAGTTACGACGGAGGTATAAATGCCACCTTTAGACACGTCATTGAAAAATGGGATCTGGTCACTGGCGTAAACATCACCAATCGAAACAGAAACTTTAGAAGGTTTTATGGACTAGGTAATAATACCAAGGTGGATGAAGCGTTAAACGACGTAGATTTTTATACCAACAATATGACTTCTTTTGAAACCTATATTGGGTTTACCAGAAAATTCTGGACCCGGTCTTCTTTTACTTCTACTATTTTTCTAAACTTTAAAGAAGTGATACCTGAGCCCGAAGATGGTCAGCAGGCGACCATCTATGATCGTCTCCCCCTAAACAACGGGCTAGGAGATACGGACCTGATCGGTCCCGAACTCGAACTGGATATTGACTTTAGAGACAACGGATCTTTCCCCACCAAAGGAATGCAATTCACTTTAAAAAACTACACCTTCTTTAATAACAACATCGAAGGTAAACTGGGCGGTCGGATACAATCTACCCTATCCGCTTTTTTCACAAAAGGAATTCGGGTACCCGTCACCTTATCTTTAAAAGGCGGCGTCTCGCACGCCTACGGAAACACCCCCTTTTTCTATAAAAGCTTTCTAGGCCAGCAAAACAATCACCGCGGTCTACGAAGAAATCGCTTCGGTGGAGAAACCGCCGCCTGGCTAAATACCGATCTACGCCTCCACTTCGGAACCGTAGCTACGGCCATTGTTCCCATCAAATTCGGGATCTATGGTTTGTACGATCTGGGGCAGGTATGGACCCCGGAAAATGATTCCAATACGATTCATACGGCGATTGGCGGCGGCTTTTACGTGGTGCCGTACGTGGAGAGTTTTACGATTACGGCTTACGTGGCCAAGTCGGAGGACGAGCCGTTGTTGTTTAATTTTGGGGTGGGGTTCTTTTTAAGGTAGCGAGGGGATTTTGCTGATGAGAGTAGATATAGAATTGTATCTATTGCCAAAGGCACTAAATAACTGGTCATATTGATTAACGTAAGAACAAGGCATTGCCTTGTTTTTACGTTGATCTGTTAACTTAACTTTCTCTGCAGACTTTTTTGAGTTTTTCAAATACTTTAGAGGGCGATACCTATGCGTTGGAAGGACCAATTAACTAGTGCGTCGGGATCAAAGAAGATATATGATTTTTTCTTTATTTGATGAAATTTTTACTACATTTGGAAGTATTATACTAAATATTATCAATTCTCTTCCGGAGATTACACTTCACTATAAAGAGCCTCCGTACAAATGTCATGTAGAGCCAAATAATAAGTATTCAGAACTAAATAAGTTTTTGCCATTAAACGATACCGATAAGTCTCATCTTTATCGGGCACTAGATTATCTATCTGGTTCACAAGCGGATTTACTGAAAGCAAAAATTGAAGGATTATACGATTTTTTAACAACTCGGGCTGCGTCAACTTCGGCATCCGGCTATTGAAAAGATTAACCGGTTAGAGAGTGATAAAAAACAGGAGAAAAAAGTTATCCTGAAAAACTACCGTAGTAACCAAAGTAATCAAACATCTGATCGATTAGTGGAACCCCATCTGATAAACCCGGAATTGGATACACTCCAGGCGTTTGATTATATCCGAGGTAAAAGCATACACTTTCGATTAAGCAGAATTGAACGAATAGAAGATACTGAGGAAGATTGGGAAAATAAAAAACGCCATGTTAGCCAAGCTACGGATGTATTCAGAATTGCTGACAATGATCAGCCTCAGGTGATATTGCGTCTTCAGGTGAGAGCCTATAATATTTTAATCGAAAATTTTCCCTTGGCGAAAAATTACCTGGACCACGATTCTAAACCCGATCACTTTATCTTTCAAGCGCCCGTCAATCATAATTTTTATGGTTTGATGCCTTTTATTCTAGGACATAGTGAATTTATAGAAATAATAAATCCCAAGAAACTAAAAATAGCCGTCCTGGCCGAAACGAATAAAATTTTAAAAAGACATAAATAAATATAGGGGGTTACCATTTTTGAGTACCCCTCTTGTACTATCTTTGTTTTAACAAAAGAAAAAAATATGCGAATATACCTTCATCTTACCCCCAATACGGAAATCGTACCTTTTAACTATCAACAGCGTTTGTGGTTCGGCCCCCTATAATTCCGACAAAGAATTACAAGAGTTATAAAAATACCTATTAGATTTACCTTTTTTAAGGTCGTCGCTTCCTCTATTAAAATTACGTAATTGAGTATCGACGATTTTATCTACAGACTTTCAACAAAATTTTTACTATAATCGATTGATTATCAGTAAAAAAATCGATCGTATTGATGGTCTCTCAATTGTACCACTTAGGAATTGAAACAAGAAAGAACGCATTTGTTTTTCATATTTCGTCTTGCTCTCAATTGTACCACTTAGGAATTGAAACAGGACTTCCAAAGTTTGTATAGCGTTTCGTTTTCTTCTCTCAATTGTACCACTTAGGAATTGAAACCTTCTAACATGACTGCATTGCGATCATTAAAAGAACCTCTCAATTGTACAGCCTTTTAGAGTAAGGAGTCTTCTAGAAAGTAATTTACTCTGGGTTTTTCCAAAAAAGTTAGCCTTTTTATATGATTTTTATACCATATGTTTGCATTAAGTAAGATTAACTAATGATTGTCTAGCTACCGATAAGCGAAGAAATGCCTTAGTGTTTCTGATTAGATGAGGATAAGCAACATAATAACTATTTTATGGACGCAGAGTGACGGAAAAAGAAAAAGTATAGAACCGTCATTTATTTTGATACTATTATTTAACTTATTAGTAAGAGAATTTGGACCACCAGAATCCATAAATATCTCATCTGCAACCTGAAAAATAATCCGTAAATAATTTAATTGCCGTTTTATAAACAGTCTTAAAACAAGAAACGGACAATAATTGGAAGTATATACCTTAAAATTTGGTGGACAAAAGTAGGCGTTTACATAGAACATATGTTTTAAATTCACATTGCATTGTTTCTTTATATCAGGTTTCAAAATTCACCCCATGGAACCAAATGAAATATTAAGTTTGTATGGTAAGGTATGACCTTAATTTTGGTCTTTTATTTACTAAGCATAAGAAGATTTTTACGCTGGGTTTTTGGAAAAAAATCAATGTTTTTTGTATTAAAAAATAGTTGTATGTTTGATTTCAGAAAGAAAATATAATTTCTTTGATTAAGACAGAATCATTGGTTTTTATACTAAGAATATCCTACTATGTGCCGTAGGATTATGTGGCTAAATTTCATTCTAAAAACACTTATCCAACAAACCGATCACTTTTTTAAACCTTAAAAGGTCTGAGTTCTTCAGAATTTTCTTGATTGAAAATTCTTTATCGAACTACATTCTTGTCTACTTGGTATTGGCCATTTATCTAACAAAAAAAATTGCCTTTAAATAAAAAAATCAAATTAATAAATATCAAATTTCCACACCCATAAATAAACACAAAATGAATAGAATTATTTTAACCTTACTCCTTTTTGTTCAATGCGGTTTTTTCTATGCTCAAAATGAATTAGAATCTACCCAAAAGGAAGAACACGCTTACGTTAATGAACCACATACTGGCCCTTGTTTACATTTAGAACAAAGGGAAAACATAAACAAAAGACTCAAAAGTAGTATAAAAAAACTTAGATTAGAGAATATATTGTTAGAAGCTAATTCTTCTCTTGTAACACTACTTGATTGGCCTGTTAGACAAGTAGCAGGCTTCAACAACAAAGATTATTATCTTATTACTAATTATGTTGACCATGACTTAGTAGCAACGGGATCACAGTATGATAACCCTTCTAATTCGAATGAAGATTATTTTTGTGGTAATCGAACTTATGATACCAATACAGGATACAACCATAAAGGAATTGACATCGCTCCTTGGCCTTTTGGCTGGCACATGATGATGAACAATCAAGTAGAGGTTATTGCTGCTGCTGCTGGAACCATTTTAATGAAAGAAGATGGAAAACCGGATATGAACTGTGATTTTACTAATCCTGATTGGAATGCCGTTTACATTCAACATGCTGATGGTTCACAAGCATGGTACGGACATATGAAAAGTGGAACAGTAACAAACAAGTTAGTTGGTCAATCCGTCTCACAAGGCGAATACCTAGGAGTTGTAGGTAGTTCTGGTTACTCAACCGGACCTCACTTACATTTTGAAGTATATAATGCAGCGGGAGAATTAATTGATCCTTACAGTGGTGCATGTAACAGTCTGAATGGTAATACCACTTGGTGGACTAATCAAAAACCTTATCGAGAATCTGCATTAGTTCATGGATTAATTACTAACGCCCCTATTACCTATAATGACTGTCCTATTCCCGCAACACTGAATGAGCAAAGTAATTTTGTTTGCCAAGACAGGGTTTATTTTACTTTTTTCTTACGTGACTTTCTAGAAAATCAAAGTGCTGCAGTAAGGCTTCTTAGACCAGACGGAACAGTATTCGGGTCTCCAACTCCCATAATTGCTTCTCAGGATTTTAATTACACAGGCTATAACTATTTTTACACTTTACCAGCTAATGCTCCTTCAGGTTCGTGGAATTATGAAATCACCTATTTAGGAGAAGTTTGCAATTATTCATTCAATGTAAACTGTAGTACAACCTGCCCAACTCCTACCACCGTGACAGATGGCAGCGCTACCATCTGTAGTGGCTCTTTAGGTACCCAAGTCTCCGACTGGCAAAACATGGTCGCCGCCGATAACACCATGGGACTCGTTTATTCCAGTGTTACTCCAATGGCCGGGACCACTCCTCCTGATAATATGATTCCCAGTGGCGTAATTTCAGCTGGATGTGGCAGTATGGATCAGAGCGTTAGTGCTTATGTTTATTGTGATGTAGACGGTAGTGGAACAGATAACGCGGGCGATACATATACCCTGGTTAGTTCTTATACATTAACGGTCAATCCAGAAATACAAGCACCGACTATCAATACAAATGGATGCGTAATGACAATCACAGGGGCTTGTCCTAATGATATTATTACACTTTCCAACCAAACAATTACAAACGGTGTTATTCTTAATAACAATACCAATAGTGTAACGTATACTGCTCAACCAGGTGATGTAGCTGGAATGATCGACGTAGGTATTATCAACGGAACAGCTGGTAGTGCTTGTACTTCCTCTTTTACGCAGCCTACCCCGGCTTGTCCCGTCTGTATGCTCATTGTAGCTTGCCCTTCGTCTCCGGTAAATCTCTCTTGTAGCTCCCAATTACCGGATGCAACAGACCCGGAAGCAGCCTTTATCGCAGCCGGTGGTTCTATTACTGCTAGCTGTTCTCCAGCCGCAGATTTGACTTTTTCGGTCGATGATACGGACGATGCGGCCACAGGTTGCATGGGTGATCCACTAACCACTACTCGTACTTTTACGATTACCGATCCGGCAACCAGTCAAATGGTTGATTGTATGGTAAGCTATATTTTTGAAGATTTAACTGATCCAACCATCGACACCGAAGCTATGGATATGACGGTCGAATGCGACGGCGCTGGTAATATCGCTCAACTCAACGCGTGGCTCGCCAATAACGGTGGCGCAGTAGCCAGTGATAATTGTGGTGGTGTAACTTTCTCTAATAACTTCACCGTGTTATCCGATGATTGTGGTGCCACCGGATCAGCTATGGTTACTTTTACCGCTACCGATGATTGTAGTAGAACAGCAGTAACAGCCGCTACCTTCACCATCGAAGATACCACTGATCCAACCATCGACACCGAAGCCATGAACATGACGGTTGAATGCGACGGCGCGGGCAATACCGCTCAACTCAACGCGTGGCTCGCCAATAACGGTGGCGCCGCAGCCAGTGATGATTGTGGTGGTGTAACGTTCTCTAATAACTTTACCATGTTATCTGATGATTGTGGTGCTACCGGATCAGCTACGGTTACGTTTACCGTTACCGATGATTGTGGGTTAACGGCTGCGACCACCGCTACCTTTACCATTGAGGATACGCAAGGGCCCGCCCTCACTTGTCCTGCAAATCAAAATTTAACGTGTGATACCGATCCGCTACCGATCGCAACTACCATTAGCGATTTTATCGCCATTGGAGGAACAGTCGTTGACGAGTGTAGTGAATTATCAGAACTCACCTTAAGTGTAATAAATGTTCCGATCAGTCAGGCCATGTTGAATTTCTGTCCTGGAACATCGGAGGCCGATCGTACGCTTACTCGTACCTACACGATTACCGATAATTGTGGCAATAGCAGTACTTGTGAACAATTATTTATCTACGAAATAACGACCAACGGCCCGGTGATTACTTCTGTACCACCCGACCAAACAGTAGACTGCTCAGTAAATGCGTTTTCACAGTTAGGACTATTTTCGGCAGTCGGAGATTGTAGTGATATCAGTTATAGTGTTAGTGGTCCGATTAATACCGGAATTCCCGGTTGCTCCAATAGCACTATTCGGTATACCTATACGGCCACCGATGTTTGTGGACGAACCGCTACACATGTACAAACCTATACGCTGGAAAATGAAGGTCCTGAATTTGTTTGTCCTGGAGATATCTGTGTAATTGAATGTCCGGCGGATACAGATATGATTCAGACACAGTTTGATAACTACGCAGATTTGGCAACAGTTTCTTCCAGTTGTTCCGAGACCGGTATCAGTATTGATAATAATTTCAATCCGAATGGTTTTATTGCTCAAAATTGCTCCAATCCAACCGTAGCCGTCGTAGGTGCCCTCTCTTACCAGATCGTGACTTTTACCGCATCGGATGCCTGTGGACGAAATGCCACTTGCACTGCTTTGGTGATCATCAAAGACAGTGACGGGCCGGTTATCAATGGCAATATAGCTTCTGGTTTGGCTGATTGTAACGATGGAAATTTACAACAAGGATATACGGATTGGGCCAACAACCAATTAAGTATATTATCTGCAACGGATGAATGTTCCAGCGGAGCGGTTAATTTTAGTTACGAACCTTTGACGCCAAATGTAGATTGTTCCAGTGGACTTGCGTCAACCCTGGTTAGTTTTACCGCCACGGATGCTTGTGGAAATGCCAGTATACAAACTGCTTTTTACCGAATCATTGACAATGAAACGAGCGAACCTTCCAATGCCACCGTTTCTGGAAATTTATTCACGGAAGATAACGAAATGGTCGCTTTAGCAAACGTGGAAGTAGATGGATTTTTGAATGGTCAAATGATGACCAACACAGATGGTTATTATCATTTTGATTTAGCAATGGCGTATAATTATACCGTAGAACCGAGCCGAAATGATGATCCATTAAACGGAATCACCACTTACGATTTGGTATTGCTTGGACAACATTTACTGGAATTTAATCTCCTGGATTCTCCTTACAAACTGATCGCTGCCGATGTCAACGAATCCGGAAGTATTACCGCACTGGATTTAATTCAGCTACGCCGACTAATACTGCAGATCGATGAAGGATTCTCTTCTGGAAAATCCTGGACTTTTGTGGATGCAGCTTATGTATTCCCAAATCCAGCGAACCCATTTGCTACGACTTATCCAACTAATTACAGTATTAACAATTTAAGTACTAATGAAGTGGTAGATTTTATCGGAGTGAAATTGGGAGATTTGAATGCGAGTGCGAATCCGGATTTATTACAAGCAGGCGATACGCGATCTTCAGATGGAATTTTAAACATCAAACTGGAAGATCAATTGCTCAAAGCAGGTCAGGAATATGATCTGGCATTTAAGACCAGCGAATTTAAAGACGTTGCAGGATTCCAGTTTACCCTGGATTTTGCCACCGATTATCTGGAACTCGTAGATTACAAATCCAGTGATTTGAGAAGTATGTCCGCCGATAATTTTGGATTTACCAAAGCTAACAAGGGAAAGATTACTGTCAGCTGGAACGAGACGCAAGGCGTAACGATGTCCGACGACGCTACCCTATTCCAGATCCGGTTTACCGCATTAGAAACCGTTCAGCTGAGCGAAGTACTTGCGATCAATTCTTCGGTTACAGCGAACGAAGCTTATCAGACAGAATTACGCAAAGCGGTGATGCTAGACTTTGGAACAGCAACGAATGATAAAAAGGCTTTTGCCTTACTTCAGAACCAACCGAATCCATTTAGTCAACAGACGATGATTGGATTTCAGTTGCCGGAAGCTACCGATGCGACATTAACCGTTTTTGATGTCGCTGGTCGAACAGTCTGGACGCAAACGAAATCTTACGAAGTCGGTATGCACCAGGTGATGATCGACAAGCGTGACCTTGGAACAACGGGTATTTTTTACTACCAGCTATCTACCGGAAAGCATACGGCTAGTCGGAAAATGATTGTGTTAAATTAAGGAATGGCGATTAAATAGATTGAGATAAAAGGCGAAATATTTTTTCATCAATCAAGGCGCTAAAATGGGCGTT
>ENA-ORXR01001850-ORXR01001850.1-marine-metagenome-genome-assembly--contig:-NODE-1850-length-21386-cov-47.015439_pt1 | contig 21386 bp, 17 predicted proteins | sample MGYA00237866_ERZ511479 | MGnify/ENA metagenome assembly ERZ511479 | reverse complement strand
ACACTGAACCAATTGAGTACCAAAACATAATGACCACTCAACACTCGCATTATTGTAATACTACTTCATAGTTCACACCCATACTTATTCTACTTAATTCACATAACATTAATTTTATTTAAATATTCTAACTATGAAAAGAATCAAATGTATATCTGCTCTATTGACGCTGATGTTCCTGTTTTCTGTAGGAACTGTCAATGCACAGTCTAAATCATTTGGACAAACCCAAATTAAGAAAGAAGCAATTAGAATTGCTCCTAAAACTGCTGATGCACCTTCATCTGAAGCAAAGACTTTACAGGCAAGTCCTAAAAGACTTATGACAAATGGAAAATCGGTAGAAAGTACAATTGAAAACCGAAAGGCTGCTACCTCAAGAAATGCTGTGAATACTTCTAATAGTAATGTTCAACCAGCTACTACTGTAATTGAAGGAAAGCAAGAATCTCCGAAAAAATTGTCAATTAATGGAGAGTCAGTATCAGGTACGATTTCTAAGAAAAATGCTACTAATGTGCAGAGTAATAACACTACACAAACTACATCTGGACAAAAAGCCCAAGTAAGAACTTACAAAGGCAAAAAATATATGGTGATAGATAATTCACACTTGAAGAAGACAGGAAGTGTTAAAACTATGAAAGCAACACCTATTCCTTCTGATAAAAACTAAATTAGAAAACCTAAAATTAAATCAAAATGAAAAAAATATTATTCTTTTTTATAGCTTGTTGTCTATTCGCTTTTACAGGCAATGAGGCTTATGCAGGATGTGCGGCAGGTGAGGCGTATATCGAAATAATTATGAACTCCGATAATGATGTTGCCGCTGAAACTAATGTGGTGGTTACTATTGGCGGTGTGGTTGTGTTTGATCCTGCAAGTGGGATAGGTGCACACCCTGCCGATGGAACTACCGGAGTCATCGTGGACGGTTGTTTTCCCGAAGGTGACATTATTGATATTTCTTATACGGACACTTTTGGTGACGGTATATTAGTTTCACCCCCGTTTTTTATTCAAAATGGTTGTGATTTTGTTATTTCTGCGGATGCTAATGCTGGCGCAGGTTCAGTCTATAATGCTCCTGTAAATACGGATGCAGATGCCACACCACAAGCGGGTAATCCTAACGGTACTGCTGCTGCTGGTTGTACAGGTGGTGCAGCTACAGCAACTACTTATGGAACTATAGCGGTATCACCGACATTGCCTGACAATGTAACACCTCCAAGTTTCCCTGCGGCTTTTACATCTTATCCGGTATGTGATGCTGCTGGAGGTGATGATACTGGTAATGGTACACTTACAGGAATATCTACAGCAGATTTTACTGAAAATTTTGTAGTATGTTCGGACTGGACACAGCCCAATGTTACAGGAAATGAAACAGGGGCTTACATTGGTGCTGGTGCAGCAACTTTGGAATATGGTGTTGTTGGTTTTAATGATACAGATGTAGGAACTCCTAGTGTAAATGATTGTGGTGTCGCCTTTGTAGGTGTTGAAGTGTTTGAATCGGGTACTTGTGCGCCTATTTCTTCGGGTACAACTACAGTGACAGGTCTGACACCGGGTACAACTTATACTCTTTGTACCGAATTTTTTGTAACTGATTTTGCAGAAGGTCCTGACGGAATACTTGGTACCGCAGATGATGATCCAACTGCGGATGGTTCTTGTACTATGCAAGAGATTTTCATGGGAGTAGAACCATTTGAAGCAGTAGTAGCTTGCGAAACCTACGATGCAGTTTCAGTAGCTGCCGGATGTAATGTCTTTGATATATGTATTGGTTATACGGATGCTTCGGGTTTTGACCCAACAGGTACTACGATGACAGTTGATTTTGGTACTGCTACCGGAGGTACATTTGTCAATGACGGTATCTTTGCTTTTGATGGCGATGGTGACGGTGTAGCAGAATCTGCTGGATATTGTGTGACCTATACCTTTGATGTACAAGGATGTGACCCTATCCCATATTCAGGTTTAGTCACTTTAATGTGCCCTGATGGTACTGAAGGTGTGCTTGATGTAGGCACAGGTGCTATCGCACTTACAGATGCCGATGTAGTTGATGGTGTATTTGGTGTTGCTGGAGGTGGTGCTTTCTACCCCGTATTGGCTGCTGCGACTACTGCTGCAGTTTGTCCGACTATGACAGACAATAGTGATGGAGTAGCTGCTTCTGTAGCAGTAACCTCTCCCGACGGTACGGTTTGTACAACTATTATGGGTGATGCCCCATTATGTGATGCCGCTGGTGGTGATGCCGCGACAGTAGTACAACTTAATCCGCTTGCTGATCCACTCTTGAGTGCTTTGTTTGGTGCAGGTACTTTTGCTTGTACTATTGACGAAACAGCTGATTTATCTTACACTTGTCCTGCATGTACGATGCCCCCTACTTGTGCAGTTGCAGGTGATTTGGCTACTGCGCCTACGCCTCCTGTAGTAGTAGAAAGTACTTGTCAAGCTGACGGTACTACTGTTGCTGGTGGTACGATTGATCCGATTACTTGTCCCACAGGTTCTACCGCAGAATACTCTGTAGATGGTGGAACAACTTGGGTGACTACTGTTCCTGCATATATGCAAACAACAGCGATAACTGTTACAGTAAGATGTCTTTGTGACGAGGACGGCACAACAGCAAGTCCTAATGCTGAAGTAACAACAGTACCTGGAATGTGTGTACCTCCTGCATGTGCAGTTGCAGGTGATTTGGCTACTGCTCCTACACCTCCTGTAGTAACGGAAAGTACTTGTCAAGCTGACGGCACTACTGTTGATGGTGGTACTATTGCTGCTATTACCTGTCCCACAGGTTCTACCGCAGAATACTCTGTAGATGGCGGAACAACTTGGATGGCTGCGCCTCCGGCATATAACCAAACCGGACCTGCTCAGACAATTACAGTAAGATGCCTTTGCGATGAGGATGGTATGACCAGCAGCCCTGCTGCTATGGTAACAACTGTTCCAGGATCATGTCCTCCTCCTCCCCTATGTTCTATCTCCTCATCTTCCACGTCCATGTGTGATGACAATGGTACACCGGAAGATGATTCAGACGATATTACTACATACACAATCACCGTTACCGGTAGCAACACAGGTGCAGGATTTACGGCTTCTGTAGCTCCTGATTCAGGTGCTTTGACTTATGGTACAGCACTTACTTATACTGTAATAGGTTCAGGAGGTCTTAGTGTTACCTTCACCGATGATACAGATATTACTTGTACTGCTACTTTCAATCAAGGTAGTGGTTGTGCTACTATCGAAAACATCCCAACAGTAGGTGAGTGGGGTTTAATCATACTTACTCTATTGATGTCTATTACAGCTATCGTGGGTATCCGCGCACGCAGAGAAGAAGAAGCTACGGCTTAATAAAATAACTAAAGAAGAATGGAAAATTAATGATTTTCCTTCAGTTAGTGAGATAACAAGGCGTTCCTCTCGGTTGAACCGAGACGGAACGCTTTTTTTTGTATTTTTACAATATGGAAAAAGACGGTCAACATGGGAATTTGTACGATAGGATATTCAAAGAAAATGCGGAATCGTTGTTTATACCGATTATTGAGCAGCACTTGGGTACGAAGATATTGAACTACAAAATTCTTCCCGAAAAACTACCGAAAACACTAGAACGCGAAATCGACTTTTTGTACCTGATAGAGACGGAAGAGGGCGAGGAACTGCTGCACATAGAATTTCAGACAAAAGGCGAGGGAGACTTGGTGTATCGTGTAGGTGAGTATCATGGTATCATACTTCGCAAGTATCGTTTGCCATTGCGGCATGTTGTGATTTATCTTGGTGCGCGCCGTACCCGTATGCCTACGCACCTACCCGAATCGCAACAGTACAAAGGCTTTGACCTCATCAATTTGCGCGAGTTGGATACCGAGGCTTTATTGAGTTCGCAAGTCCCTGAAGTGGTGCTACTTGCCTTACTGGCTAACTATCCCTCAACTGAAGCAGAATCTGTACTTCGCCTATTGACTCACCGCCTAAAAGCATTGAGCGGTGATACCCCCAAACTAACAAAATACCTCGAACAGTTGAAAATCTTATCAAGATTACGTAAATTGGAATCTATAACAAATAAAATAGTCAACAATATGCCAATAACTTATGATATTACTACCGATGGATTATACTTAGAAGGCATTGAGCAAGGCATTGAGCAAGGCATTGAGCAAGGCATTGAGCAAGGCATTGAACAAGTTGCTATACGCTGTTTGTCACAAGGAAAATCTCATAAAGAAATTGCCGAAATTACAGGACTCACCATTGAGCAAATAAGGGCAATAGATAAAAAACGAAAAAATTAATACCATCGGTCAATTTATTCATAAAAACAAAAAGTCAAGGTCATTTCGCTACGGTAGCAAAATGACCTTGACTTACTACTAAGTAACGATAAAACAATAACTTCCCGATTTGGATGGTTTCTTGCGCTTATTTTTCCCCTTGAAAACAGTTATTTATCCAGATAAACGCCTGTCTTCAAGAGAAAAACTAAGCACAAAATAACCTCGTCGAAATCGTGAACTTATTATTTTATCGTTACTAAAGAGGAATAAAAAAGGAGTCGAACATTACTGCCCGACCCCAGCTACTATCACATAAAACATTTTGATTTGTTGTTGATGGAGTGTGTAAGGGAGAAGCAGCGTACTACTCCTTCCCCCTTCGTCTCTACACACATGCTGAAAGGTGAACCTTCAAACCATTATTTCTCACTATGATTTCCCTGTGGCTGGTTCAATTTTGGAAAACTACTCGGATGCCTACCCAGTCTATTGATTTCCGGTTTGTACAAGTTTCAAACAAGTACTCAGCCATTGGTTGATAATTCTATTTTTAAAAGGTAATTCGGAATTGCCTGCTGATGTATTGACTATTGCTCTTTGTAGTTTTTCTAATAGCTTTTTTTCTTCTTTCCGGTTTTTAGCGCGCAGCATATTTTTGATGTACTTCAAGATACTTGCTTCTGTTTCGTCTATATCACCTGCTACTTTTATGTAATGTTCCATTGACCTCAACTTGCTTTCTAATAGAGCATAATGTCCCTGTTCACAGTATAAAAGCAATTGCATAAGTCGATTGAAGTGTCGAAAATCATTGAAAAAACCATACTGTTCATGATTTTGGACGATATTGAGCCAATCGTCAGCTTTATCAAAATCCTGCGTCAAAAAATAATATATCGCAAGTTGATGATAGAGATAAATACGCTGATAATGGCTCAAGGCTTTAAGGGATTTTGTCTTAGATAAGGTTTGAATTTGGGGTAAGAGACTCGCAGCGTATTTCCAATCATTGAGATATAAGCTATAGCCAAATTTGAGGATTATGACCAAGCTCTTGCGTTTCTCAAGTTCTTGTTCTGCAGTAGCGGGGAGGACTTTTAATAGTTCGATAAGTCCCGTATAATTGTACTGTTTTTGAGAGTGTAAGCCGCTGATCGCCAACTTTACAGTCGTCCGAACGAAGCCCTCCCGTCTCGCTTCTGCAATTTTCGAGTGTTGTTTCCAGATGCTGTCAATTTCCTCCAGAGCCTGAAATGATTGTTTGTATCTTGCATAGCTGTCATGGTAGATTTCACAAACCTGATGATAAGCAATGCGCGATTGGAGTCCGATTCCTATGGGTTCATTCATCATCATTGGGCTTTGGATGATGGTCTCCATGACCTTTTTTTGATGCCGTTTGATGGGGTGCTTGTATTTTCGCTGCAAAATATTCGCATGACCGAGTAGGTTTTCATAAGCCATTTCTCTACGAATAATATCTGCCAGTTTGCTCAATTCTTTTTGAAGCCCGGTCAGTACCTCAAGTGGTTTTTTGACTTCCAAGTAGTTAGCAAGGTTGATTTCCTGCTGTACGATTTTGTACAAAACATCCCATGCTTCGTACTTGGTTGCCAATTTTTTAGCCTTTAATAAAATTTTTTTACTTTGCTTATAGAGCGATTTATGAAACAGTACTTCCGCTTCTGTAAGCATATCTGCCAAGCGCGTCTTTACGAGCTTGCTCCCGCGAGATTGACGGAGACTTTTGAGAATCAACTCATACAAAAATAGTTTTGTAGCTGCGAGCCTTTTCCCATATTTTGCTTCTTCTAATTTTTCTTCATTGTACTTCTTTTGTTTGTCAATGGCATCAAAAAGTCGGAGATAGTTGCTGCCACCATTTCTTGAATTGCGGGCAACATATATCTTAAAATGTCGCTTTTCCGCCTTACTCATCGCGTGGATTAAGTCGAACAAATCACTTGAAGGGAGCATATTACTTTTTTGAGTAACGGGTTTTGATTTCTATACTTCTGAAGTATGGGTCAAAATTACATCTATTTAATAAGTATCTAAAACCACTTTTTTTGTGTTTTTACTTGCGGTAAAGCCCCTGATGCTTTGTCACTAAATTGTCTTCTTTTAAATTATTAGTATAAATAATAACCCATAAACAACTTAATACCTTTTTCTTATACAAACAATATTCATTTTAGGTATCTTAGCAACAGTAAAATATTATTTGTTAAAATTTACATTTCAGTCTAAATAATTTTTTTTAAAAAAATAATAATTATAATCAAAAATGCCCTCTTTGAAAAATTTTACAAAAACCTAAGTGTGATTTTTTCTTTTATAAAAAGCTGATTTTAAACAAATTGAAGTTTTTAAAGTTCTATAATAAAGACTGTCACAATATTTTATCTCAGAAGTATTTTATTGCGCTTTTCTCATACGAGTTTTGCGTTTTTTTTCTGAAATTTGTGCTTTACCAACAACTGTACTGATAACCATTTATGCCTAAAGATACTTTGCACCGACTCATTCAGACTCTTTCTGTATCTGAGAAAGGATATTATACTAAATCAAAAGGGGATAGCCATTATACCACCTTATTCGACTCGATGAATAAGATGGATGAGTATGATCGCACGATACTCGAAAAGCGATTGGACAAGCACAAAGACCTACTCAAACATATTGCTAAGTATAAAAATGATACTTACTCGGACATCATCAAAGTGATGCGCTCTTATAAGCAGGAGAAAGACCGGAGTATTGATGTACGTTTGAAGGTGTATTTGATTGATATTAATTTTTTGATAGAACGTGGTCTGTATGAAAACGCGATGAAACTCGTCAGTGATGCAAGAAAACTAGCAACAAAGTACGAAAAGTACGAGATCATGCTAGAAATTATCCACCACGAGCGAGGTTTGATCAAACGTTTATACAGCAAGGATTTCATTGAGATGACCGATGTATTGATTGCAGAGAAAAACAATATGATGTTCATTGTCAATGATGAAAGTCGATACAATGACATTTTGTACTTTCTCTACTCTGTATGGCAACGGCTACCCAGTTCTGATGATAAACTAAGACGCAAATACCTTGACAAATTGATGAGTGATGAACTCGTTACCGACGAAGAACGCGCTATTTCTTTTATCTCCCAATACCGTTTCTATCAGATACATGCCGTCTATAATCACCTGATTGGCAATACCCAAAAGGCACATAAATATTATAAAAGAGTGATTGATTGCTGGGATGACTTCCCCCACCAAAAAAGCGAACACATGCTAACTTATGTTAATCATATTCACAACTATTTAAACGTTTGTGTAGAATTGAATAATCATGAAGCATTTGAGAAGGTGTTACACAAGGCTCAAAGAGAGATAAAAGCAAAAAACCCACATGAGGAAGCGGTGATATTTGAGCGATTACAGTATCCCGAATTTTTTTATTATCTAAATAGGGCTGATTTCGATAAATTAGATAATTTTATCTTAGATATTAAACCTAAGTTACAAAAGTATTCTGGAAAAATGAACACCTCAACTGCACATGTCTTTCGTATTACGCTCAATATTGCTTTATTTGTCATGGGTAAATATGGAGAAGCATTTGAAGGTTTTGATTCGGTAATTAGGCAAAAACTTCGGACAAGAATAGATACTCAATGCTGTTCTTGGGTACTTAAACTTGCAATAGCCTACGAAAGACAAGACGATAGCTTTGATAACCTATACAGATCTGCACAGAGGTTTTTCAATAAGATTAGTAAAAAAGAAATTAGGGAGGTTTACTCACTTTGTCTTGAATATTTATACAAACTCAATAATGTTCCTTCTTTTGAAATCAAAGAAACATGTTTAAAATTCAAAACTGCATTAGAAGAACTTGATGATAGTGATAAACATGTCGTGGGTCTAAATGAAATGTTGTTGTGGATAGAACACATCATGACAAAAAAGACCATGATGGAAATATTGAAAAACCAGATAAGTAACTCTGTACTTAAGGTAAAACAAGCTACCCTATAAATAAGGTAGCTTGTTGTTAGAGAATTTTGGGGTATAAAACGGTGTAATTTTAAGATATTTTGCCGTGTTTTACAATGACGGATTTTGCATTTAAAGTAATAGAGATGGCTCTCTCTTCTTCAATAGAACGTCCTTCTGACATACCGTTTGTAGTTCCAATTATTAATATGTCATCACTAGCAGAGCGTCCCTCTAAAATATCACTCGCGCCAATAACTTGTGATGTTCCACTACCTTTAATAGAGCGTCCCTCTAAAATATCACTCGCACCTATAACTTGTAACGCTCCACTACCCTTAATAGACCGCTTCGCCTGCGCTTTAGTAGTCGTAAACTCCACCGTCTCAAACTTATTAGTTCGATAGACACTTCGACCAATAATTTCCTTTAACAGATCGCCACGAAATACTTTAAGATGTTTCCCATCCGTCCAGATGGTGATGCCTGTTTTCTTCAGGTTAATGACTTTCGTTGGATTTCTTCTGCCGTCCGAAATTCTAAGGTTTTTGTTTTTCAGAAGTTTTAGTTGTACTTTGTTTTTGTCAAACAAGTTCACATTTGCCTTTTTCATAGTCTTGTTTTTAGTGAATAAATTACTTAGTAGTAAGTCAATCTAATTATGATATGTTGCTTTGAGTGAAATTTTTTCGAGTACGAGGCGGAGGTTATTCAGCATAGCCGTAGCTACGCTGGATGTTCTCCAACAAAGTAATCGGACAAATTTCGCCAAATGAACTTATCATAATTAGTTTGACTTACTACTTAGTGCGCTTAGTGGTTAATTTCAATTATGAGCAGAATTGACCAATTATTTACCAAAAAAAAACAAAACATACTCAATATCTACTTCACTGCCGGATATCCAAATTTGGAGGATACGGGAGAGATTATTTTGTCTTTAGAAAAGGCGGGTGTAGATTTGATTGAGATTGGAATGCCATATTCTGACCCGCTTGCGGATGGTCCGACCATTCAGGAAAGCGGGATGAAGGCAATTAAAAATGGGATGACTTTACCGATTTTGTTTGACCAAATCCAAGCGGTACGCAGCAAGACAGATATTCCATTAATTATGATGGGATATTTCAATCAAATTATGCAATACGGCGAAACGGCGTTTCTGAAAAAATGCCGTGAAGTGGAGGTGGATGGTTTAATATTGCCCGATTTGCCTTTATTTGAATATGAAACGCATTATAAACATCTCTTCGAAAATCATCGGCTGAACATCAGTTTCCTCATCACACCACAGACGAGTGAAGAACGTATCCGCAAGATAGATGAATTGACGCGGGGCTTCATTTACATGGTGTCGAATGCGTCGATTACGGGCGCGAAAAAGGGTATCAGTCCACAACAAATCGAATATTTTGAACGAATCAATGCGATGAATTTGAAAAGTCCGCGTATCATAGGTTTTGGTATTTCCGATAATGAAACCTTCACAACGGCTTGCAAATATGCCAATGGTGCAATCATCGGTAGTGCCTACATCCGCGCACTCGCAGCAGGCAATGGGGTAGGGGAGACGACATCGGAATTTGTAAAAATGGTGAAAACACCTTAAACACGACGTAGGGACAGGACATGTCCTGTCCCTACGTCGTGTTTAAGGTGCGTCATGTTTTTTTTCGTCTCAATTCCGCTCTTCGCATGGGCATTCCGTCTATGATAGCGAATAATTTATCGGTATGCAGTATCTCGTTTTGAGTTAGTTTTATTTGTCCGTCAAGTCCGATTAAAATAACTTCAAAAGGTGCATTCGTCTGCTTGTAATTCGTATATAATTTTGATGAATTATGCCATTCCTTATTGTCATTTTCGATACAATATTGTGTCGGTGTAATGTGATATACCAATAATTTACGCTCTTTCATGCCTTCCTTTTCTGTCTGAAACGCCTTTAACTGATTTTGGTAATTCGTATTTGTGGTGTCATTGGTGAGTACCAAAATAAGGCGATTTTTCCATTGGTGTTTGGATAGCTTTTGTGCGTTTATATTCGACATGGGTAAGAATAGGAGAATCATTGAAATAAATAATATTGTCTTCATTTACATGGAACAAAAATGAACTATAAAAGTTTTTTAATTATAAAAAACCTTGTCACAAATAATATAGGTGTATTTTTTATTCATGCAGCCTTATCATGTTAAAATTCATCTTGTTAGAATGGACTAATATTGTCGATGTTTTATATGTTATAAAATCTAAAAAATATTTAATGTTTTATATATGAGGATGACTTATTGCTATTTTTATCACTAACTAAAATGGATACACTATGAGACTTCAACACATCTACACCGCTTTCACCTCACTTTTATTGTTACTTTGTGCAGGATTATTTACCGGATACCAAAACGGATCTGCCTCGACCGAAGGAGTGTTTACAGGCGCACCCGGAGAAATGGGAGCTACCTGTGGAACTTGTCATAGCAATCCGGGGGCTTATGGTTTTGTATCAATTGATATTGAGATGTTTACGCTCAATGGAACATCTACTATTTCGTATGTACAAGGCAATAGTTATGATATTGTTATCACGATTGGAGCGGAAGTAGGTACACCAAAGGCTTACGGATTTCAGGCAGTTGTTTTGGACGATTCTAACAATAATGCCGGATCACTAAGTGCCGAAAGCGGTATCATCAGCATAGAAACGGTCAACGGCAGATTATATGCAGAACAGAATACACCTTCTACTTCAAATGTATTCACTATGCGCTGGAAAGCACCAACTACTTCTTTGGATAGAGTGACTTTTTATGCTTCCGGCACTACGGTTAATCTTGATGGTTTGAGAACGGGGGATAGTGGAACGGGGACTACACCTGCCAAATTATCTGTCACAGAAGATGCTGTATTAGCTTCCGAATTACAATCTTTTAAAGCTACAAAATTACTGGGCGATGTCGTATTAAAGTGGACGACAGCAAACGAAACTAATAGCCATTCTTTTATTATAGAACATGCCGATGACGGTATCAATTTTGAGCGTATCGGACAGACATTCGCCGCCGGAAATTCTACTGAATTACGCGCTTATCATTTTCGACATACCCAAGCCAATAAAGGAGACAATTATTATCGACTCAAAGAAGTGGAAATCAATGGGAGTACACGTTATAGCGAAGTCATCACGGTGAGAATGGGAGAAATAAAGGGTGATATAGATGTATTTCCGAATCCTGTTTTGGACGTAGCGTCGGTGTATATTTATAATGATGTAGAAAAAACGTTGGAAGCGGAATTACTTATTTACAATACTTCAGGGCAGTTGGTGAGTACTCAAAAACGAGAATTGAATTCAGGAGCTAATGCTATACCGTTGAATATGAATGATTTAGAATCAGGCTATTATTTTATTGATATTCGTTTGGATGAGGACAGACATATCGGACAGCCGCTTCGTATATTGAAAATGTGATATTGAAATATTGCATTAATTTCAAACTCAATCACCTTAATTGTGTTATGTACTACGAAATATTAATTTGATATTGAATTTGAAAAAATATTTATGCGAATCACCTTAACCACTCGTGTCGATCAAGATTACCGGACGGTTTATGCTCGATTTGACCAAGATTTATTTGTTGCTTTAAAGCCTCCTTTGTTGCCACTCGAACTAAAACGTTTTGATGGTAGCAAGACGGGAGATGAAGTGCATATCCGGCTGGGTAAGTGGCACTTAGCGCAAGATTGGAACGCCAAAATAGTAGAGGATAATATTGGTGAAGATGAAGCCTATTTTATTGACGAAGGGATTAAATTGCCTTTCTTTTTGAAAAGTTGGAGACATCATCACCGTATTGTACGTACCGATTCGGGGAGTTTGATTATTGATGACATTACTTATACAACACCAACTTGGTTGACGGATTATCTTTTATATCCGCTTATGTGGTTGCAGTTTGCAGCGCGAAAACCTGTTTATCGCAAATATTTTGCGAATCATTCTATGTAATAGATTTAAAAATCATTTTAATTTATTATAATATATAAATTCGTATTCAGGTAGCAGCTCAGGATGAAATGCTTTGATTAAATCTTTCAAAATAAAATCGGGATGTACAACGGCAGATTCGTAGATGTCATAACCACCACCGGGAGAAATGCGTTTGCTTCCATTGTACAATTCTCTATTTTTTAATGCTTTAAAATTGATGTAACGTTCATCTGCTGCAATGATGTCATCAGCACTTTTGACCATTCCAATATTAATCCACTTATCGACGGTATGTGCTTTTTCGTAAACAGCTTCAAAATCAAGTTGCAAACTTGCCGTACCGGGCTTGTCTTTCCAGAGATAATTGCCTCCTGCATCAACAATATGTTGTGCGACATAACTCTCACCTCCCGGCACAAACCAATTACCTGAAAGCCCCATACCGACCATGACGGAAGGAGAGGAGGCATTGCTGTTTTTAACAAGTTTTTTCAGCCTTTCATAATTGTCCGAAAGTGTGTCAAAAACTTCTTTTGCTTCATCTTCTTTACCAAATAAAACCGCGATAAATTTCAACCATTCTGCACGTCCAAGCGGAGAATGGTCTATATATTCGGCAAGCACAACGGGCGTGAGCCCGGCTTCGCGGAGTTTGTCAATATTATTGTCGGCACTCATTCCGTAGGTAAAAACAAGCTCAGGTTCGGCATCTGTGAGAACCTCGTAATTGAGTCCGGTTTCCATACCGATTTCACGAATATCACCCGTCGAAATACGCTTTCTTACTGCTTCATTATACACATATTGCGTACCAGAAACGCCCACTAATTTGTCTGCTACATTCAGTGCATTGAGCAAGGCGATATGTGTCGTAGAAGTACAAGCTACACGCTCAATCGGACGTTGTATGTAAGTTGCTTTTTCGGAATATACGGGCTTGGTATCGCCCTTGTCATACACGATGTATGTAAAGGAAATATCCGCCGATTTCCACGGGTTTTTTACTTTTAAAAGGGTATAATTCGGATGTGTTTCTATGCTAAAATTTTGTGCATGTTGAACCTGCGAATCGGGTGAGTGTGTAGTTACTTGTTTACTTGGTTTTATATCACTTTTGCAGGAGAAAAAAATACATATAAACATAATGTAAATTATATTTATAGAAAAAGGTCGGCTTATGTTTAATCTGTTTAATCGCTTCATTGAGCGAAAGTAAGTATATTTATAGGTTTTGTTTTCATTCCTCTTCCAATTCTATCAGTTTTTCGATATTAATTACCAATCCACCCATGATTTCAATATCCTTGGACCAGTCCAAGACTTGCCACGTTGAAGCTGCTTCGACTATCATTACTTTTTGAGAATCTGTAAATATCCAGATGACTTTTTCTACGCCGTTATTCAATAACTCATCTGTCTTTTTATGGAAATAACCGAAAGCGTCTTTTACTTCTTCAATTTCTGCTTTTACATCAATTTCAATGACGATTCTAGGTGCAATTTTTAGGTATTTGTTCTTATCTTTTACCTGTCTTAATTTCGCTTTTTCAAATATCGCAATATCTGCCGCTCGTCTTCTTTTTTCCTTGAATTGTAGTCCGACTTCACTCGTCAATACTTGATATTTTTTGTTTAATTGTGCATCCAAGAGACATACCAAAGCCGTGATGACTAATGATTGTATATAAGTACTGGCTCTAATGTCACCCGGTTGTTTTTCACCGTTCAAAAAATCTTTGTAACCCTTATAATATATAGGTTGACCATCCACAATCTCGTAGATGAGGGATTCCGGTACATGTTGAGCAATACTTTTCATTGGGTGGCAAATTTATTTATTCAATTATGAATGCTCAATTTAGGGGTTTATTGGGAGATTTACAATGTTTGTAGCGTATAGCTGCTGTTTTACCTTTCTAAATGGCAATAAATATTTGACAGAAGTGTTTAGAATGATATATTTTTAATATTCATAAAATCATTTTTTTTGAAAAATATCATTCAAATTACATTCGCAATCGTCGTTTTTCTCTTGTTGATTTTCGTAATAAAAAACACCTTTTCCAAACAAAAAAATTGCTTGAATGATTATCCTGAAATTATTAAAAAGTACAATTTGGAAGGGAAGTATGATACGGCGAAATGGGTGTTGTATGCTTTAAATTCTGCTGATAAGTATAGTTTAAGTAGTCAGACAACTATTGATAGCATAAACGAAAACTACGACATCGCTCACTGTTGGCTCAAACAATATTACAAAAAGCACAAAAAAATTAATCGCGTTCAATAGCTACTGAAGATTGACTTTTTTTACCAAATCTCTCTGCGGTTTCTATGAGTTTCTGTCGCTCCTCTTCAAAATTTTCACTATTAATTAATTCAAATAATTCCTTTTGAAGTTTGAGTTGATTGATAGTGAGAACGAGTTTTACTTTATCTTCTTTTTCTTGAATCAGATTAGAATACAGTGTTTTGTTTAAAGCGTTAATCAGTGAATCCAACACCTGGTATCTGCTTTTCATAGAATTATCAATTTTATCATAATCCATTGAAATAACATTGAACAAATGCTGCGATATATCGCTAATATCCTCTTTCGAGAAAGCGTTACTTTTACTTACCAAACGGTCTAATCTGCTCATTTTCAATTTCTTCTAAAATAATTTCAATAATACGCTCTGATTCATCTACACTCAAAACATTGAAAGTACTTTTACTCTTAAATAGTACCTCTTACTCATAGTTATATTTTGAGTACACTGCTATTTCTTTTCCTGTCTTTGAGATAATACTCATTATCACGCTCGCTTTATGGTTCAGTTGGTAATAAAATTAAATTTAGGCTTTTTTGTGGTAAAAACAAAACATAATTTTTGAAAATGGGGACATAGTTATGGGATTCAAATAAATTTTGTAGAAAAAAGAACCCTTAAATTCAACTGAAAATTCCCTATCTTCACCCTCAAATTCAAAATAAAAAAATGCAAGCATTAGATACTTACCTTGACACCCACAAAGATCGTTTTTTAAACGAATTATTAGACTTACTCAAAATTCCGTCTGTCAGTGCTGATTCTGCCTTTGCGGGTGATGTGGCGCGTACTGCGGAATTTGTACGTGACGCGCTCGTTACTGCGGGTGCGGACAATGTCGAAATTTGCCCGACTCCCGGACATCCTATTGTCTATGGCGAGAAAATCGTTGGCGATGATTTACCGACTGTTCTCGTGTATGGACATTACGATGTGCAGCCGCCTGACCCACTCGATTTATGGACTTCGCCGCCCTTTGAACCGGTCATTAAAAAGACCAAATTGCATCCCGACGGCGCGATATTCGCGCGTGGCGCATGTGACGATAAGGGGCAGATGTACATGCACATCAAGGCATTTGAGATGATGATGAAAAATGACGCGCTGCCCTGCAATGTCAAGTTTATGATTGAAGGTGAAGAAGAGGTTGGCTCGGACAATCTCGGACCATTCATTGAAGCCAATCGTGAACGCCTCGCAGCAGATGTTTGTCTCGTTTCTGATACGTCGATTATTGCAAATGACGTGCCTTCTATTACGACCGGATTACGTGGTTTGAGCTATGTAGAGGTCGAAGTCACGGGTGCGAATCGCGACTTACATTCAGGCGTATATGGTGGCGCGGTTGCGAATCCCATCAATGTCCTTTCCAAGATGATTGCCTCATTGCACGATGAAAATAACCATATCACGATTCCGGGTTTTTACGATGCCGTAGAGACGGTCAGCGATGCCGAGCGTGCCGAAATGAACAAAGCACCATTCGATATTGAACATTATAAAAGCGACCTTGAAATTAATAATATTCACGGTGAAAAAGATTATACCACATTAGAACGAACCTCTATACGTCCGACACTTGATGTTAATGGTATATGGGGAGGATATATTGGAGAAGGAGCAAAAACAGTATTACCTTCAAAGGCTTTCGCCAAAATCAGTATGCGCCTCGTTCCGAATCAAACCGATGAACAAATCACTGACTTGTTTACCAAGCATTTTGAGAGCATCGCACCCGATTCAGTTAAAGTAACGGTCAAACCGCATCATGGAGGCTTACCCGCCGTAACACCCACAGATTCAGTAGAATACAAAGCAGCAGCTAAAGCGATGGAAGAAGCCTTCGGCAAAGCTCCACTTCCTCAACGTAGTGGCGGCAGCATCCCGATTGTCTCTTTATTTGAGAATATTTTGAATGTAAAAACTGTCTTAATGGGCTTCGGTTTGGACTCAGACAATATCCACTCGCCCGACGAGCATTACGGCATTTTTAATTATTATAAAGGCATTGAAACGATACCGCATTTCTTCAAATATTATACTGAAATGAAACGATAGAAGGTTGACGATAAACGATGGACGGCTGACGACAAACGGTGAATGATATTTCACCTTCGCTCATTGTCCACTGTTCACCGTCTGTCGTTTGCCGTCCATCGTCCACCATTATTATGAAAGCAATACTTTGTAAAGAATTGGGTCATCCTTCCAAAATGGTTTTGGAAGATGTGCCTTCTCCTGTACCTGCAAAAAAAGAGGTACTTGTTACGATAAAAGCATGTAGCGTCAATTTTCCCGATACCTTAATGATACAGGGCTTGTATCAATTCAAACCGGCATTGCCCTTTTCGCCGGGTAGTGATGTTGCGGGTGTCGTCAAAGCAGTTGGTGAAGGGGTAAAACACGTCAAACCCGGAGATGATGTCTTTGGGATTGTGCCTTACGGTGGTTTTGCGGAGGAGGTTGTCGTTCCTGCGAATAGCGTTTTTCCCAAACCGCCGATGATGGATTACAAAACGGCTGCCTGTTTTATGATGGCTTACGGTACGTCTCATCACGCACTCAAAGACAGGGCGAAATTGAAAGAAGGGGAGACCCTCGTTGTGCTTGGCGCATCCGGCGGAGTAGGTTTGGCTGCGGTGGAATTGGGCAAAATTATGGGCGCGAAGGTCATCGCTGCTGCTTCTACGGACGAAAAGCTCGACCTCTGCAAACAATACGGCGCAGATGCCACGATTAATTATACGAATGAAGACCTCAAAAAACGTATCAAAGAACTCACCGACGGCAAAGGCGCGGATGTCGTTTATGACCCTGTGGGTGGTGATTATACCGAGGTGGCATTACGTGCTATGGCTTGGCAAGGACGCTTTTTGATTGTCGGTTTTCCGGCAGGCATTGCCAAGATTCCGATGAATCTACCTTTGCTCAAAGGCTGCCAAATCGTTGGTGTATTTTGGGGGAGTTTTGCGATGCAATTTCCGAATGATAATATGCAAAATACCCTCGAACTCATCCAAATGTACGCCGGAGGAAAACTCAAACCACATATTCAAAAAACCTACTCACTCGCCGAAGCTCCGCAAGCATTGGCAGATATGATGGCGAGAAAAGTAAAAGGAAAAATTGTCATCGAACCATAACGTACAGGCGATTTCAATCGCCATGTTGCAACAAATTACGTTCCAAGACATGGCGACTGAAGCAGGCTGACCGCGAATACCGTACCGACGACTTTAGCCGTCGCAGGGCATGAAAAAATATTTATAAGTAATTGAATTTTATTTACTGAAAAATTAAAATAAAATTCACTTGACGGCTAAAGTCGTCAGTACAGTGGCATTTCAAAATAAAATTAAAAATTTGTCCTGCACCCAATATTTATTTTATCCAAACAAATAAAATCATTTAGTGAAACTCAATTATTATGAAAAAAGTAATTTACTTATTACTACTTACATTCTGTTGTAGTAACTTTATTTTCGCCCAATCTAATTCTCTTGCTGACAAGATCGCGGCAAACACTCCAAAACTACCTTATACCCCTACGGACTCAAAGTGTACGACAATGGACGCTTTGGAGTATCGTCTGGCTAATGACTCTGAATATGCGAAATTTCACAATAATGCGATGTCTATGGCGGAATCCTCCAGTCCTTCCTCTATTCCTTGTGATGGTACAAATTCAATTGTCGTTCCTGTGGCATTTCACTTTGCACCGGGCGTAGTGACTTGTGGTGATGCAGATTGCTTATTGGCAGAAATACAAGACCAGTTGGATGCTATGAATGTGGCTTTTGGTAGTAATACAGGTTCAGCTGCTGAAGCGGTTTGTCCGGCTGCATATCAAGATGCTATGGGCAATAGTGTAGCCTCTACGGGTACTTGTATATCATTTTGTCTGGCTATTCCTCCAGAAGGAAATGCACAAGGACTTGACCCTGCTTGTGACCCACCCATTACGATAGGTGAGTTTACAGGTGGTTTTGGAGCTGGTGGTGGTGGTGCGCCCGGTTGGGGTGGCATCATGAATCTTTTTATTGTCAGTGATGCTAGCTGTTTGGGGGTTGCTGATGGTATTCCCGGTGCAGGTACCAGTGATGGAGTTTCTACCTGTGCTTCGGCTTTTGGTGGTACGGGAGGCTCTGCGGGTTGTGGACTTGATACTGACGGTACATACAATCTCGGTGCTACTATGATTCATGAAATTGGTCACTATCTTGGTTTGTTTCACACGCATGTAGATGGTCCACCCAGTTGTACAGATAATGACGTAAATGCGCCGGGTCCATTCAATGTAAATGATACGCCTATCATGGCAAATCAGTTTTATGGTTGCCCTACTGGTTGTGTAACAAATACTTCACAAGGAACAGGTGGTGCCTGTGGTGCTACCAATGTACCTACCGCGAATTTTATGGCTTATACGGATGATGGTTGTATGAGTATGTTTACCGAAGATCAAGCAGCGGTTATGAACTATTGGGCAAATCAATTATTTGGTGGGAGTGATAGTCAATGTAGTACTCCAAGTCCTACGGAATTGACCAGTGCATGTTTGATGGAACCTTGTGTGTTGGTTTGTCCTGCTATGGTGACGACACCTTATAGTGGCATGGAAGAAATTTGTGCGGTATCGGGCGATTATACTTTACCTACTGATTTTAGTAGTGTAGTTCTGGATGATGCCTCTGATGCTGTTTATATATGGAGTACCGGAAATTACTTGAGTGCAGGAGGTACGGCTGCGGGTGCTACTTATACACCTGCTCCAACGACTTGTGCGCCCGAAGAAGTTACACTTTACCTTAATGTAGATTGTGGTGCTACACCACTTATGCCAACATTGGATGCAGGTACATTAGTGCTTACAGTGTATCCGGATCCAGCATCGTTTGTTGTTACTGATTTGGTGACATTTACCGATGGTGGTTGTGATGGTCCTACGTTTGTAGTTGTTGCTGGCTGTGAGGCTCACGTTACTGTTGCTCCGGCAGCAGGTAGCCCAACCTTTCCTGTTGCGGCTGGTGATGCAGGTACGGTGACTTATGATGTAACTTTAAATTATCCGGTAGCTTGCTGTTGCCCTGCAACAATGGCGACTCAAACAGAAACGAATACTGCTATTGTGGATATACCGGACAATGCCCCCGCAACTCCGGGATGTACGACAGTGACTATTCCTGCGGGTGGTTCAATTACTGATGTTACTATTGATTTAGGTATTGATCATACTTGGGTAGGTGATATGGTGATAACACTCACAAGCCCTGCCGGAACGACAATCACTCTTGGTGACCAACCGGGAGTACCCGCTGGAAATTTCGGATGTAACGGAGATAATATAGCTGTTACCTTTGATGATGCAGCTGCGAATACTGCTACTGACTTTGACAATGCTTGTGCTAATGCACCTGCTATTGCAGGATCGTATCAGCCGATAGATCCACTATCTACATTTGATGGAGAAGATGCTGCCGGAGTGTGGGAAGTATGTGTAACTGATAATGCGGATGGTGACACCGGTTCTATTACCAGCTTTGGAGTGACTGTGGAAACGCTTGACCCTTGCACTGACCCGGCAGGCTGTATGCTTACAGGTACGGCTGCTTATACCTGTGCAGGAGTTGTTACTTATTGTGATAATATCTGCTTCGCAGAATATGAACCAAATCCGGGCGCAGATGATATGCCCGATGCTACGCTTTGTGTCACTGCACTTACCTGTGCGGATGTTGCATCTATCGATCCATCATGTATTATGACTCAAGGTTGCGACGATGGTGATCCATGTACTACGGGTGAAGAAGAAACAGTCATCGTTGAAACTGGTGAAGTTTGTGGTGACTGTGGGTTGAATTCTATGGTAGTAACCCCGGCTTGTGGTGATCCTGCTGCCACGAATTACGATATGACTGCTACTTGTATTAATAATACACTCTGTACTTTCGGGGAATATTGTGATAATATCTGCTTCGCAGAGTATGCACCAAGTCCGGGTCCTAATGATACGTCTAATGCTATGTTATGTATCACACCACTTGGTTGTGCGGATGTTGCATCTATCGATCCGACATGTATCACGACGCAAGCCTGTGATGACAGTGACCCATGTACTGCCAATGAAGAAGTTACTGTAATTTTGGCAGATGGTACGTTATGTAGTGATTGCGGTCTGAATTCGACTACAGTTGCAGCAGCTTGTGGTGATCCGGCTGCAGACAATTATGACGCAACTGCTACTTGTATTAATAATGCACTCTGTACTTATCCTCCAGCTTGTAACATTGCTATTCTTATCAGTCAAGTTGCGTGCGACGATGGTGGCACACCGGATGATGCAGATGATGATACTGTTACTTTCGATTATACCGTAGTCGATAATGGCGGTACAGGAACTACTTGGACTGATGGCACTTTAACTGGTCAGACCTATGGTACAGCAATACCCGTAGGACCTTTGATGGCAGATGGCTCTACATGGACAATAACTGTAAATGATGAGACAAATACAACTTGTACTGCTACAAATGCCCTGACATTAAATGACTGTACGACTGCGGATAATGTTCCGACTGTTGGTGAGTGGGGCTTAATTATACTCGGTTTGATGATGTCAATTGTTGCTATTATTGGAATTAGAGAAAGAAAAACTAAGGAAATATATAGCTGATAAAAGTAAGTGAAAGAAATTAAATAACATGTGCCATTATACTCGTCTTTTTTCCGTCTAAGAATCCTTTGAAATCCTTAT